>VTLG01009108.1_pt1 | contig 11876 bp, 8 predicted proteins | sample 4694571 | NCBI WGS metagenome assembly VTLG01 (sample SAMN12604809, study PRJNA352737) | marine metagenome | biome: ENVO:00000447; feature: ENVO:00000209|ENVO:00000569|ENVO:01000036; material: ENVO:00002151; isolation source: viral sequences binned using virsorter ... | reverse complement strand
GAACCTGACGTTGCAAACGTGGTTATTTTTCCTTTAGCTAATATTTTATTATATACGTCTACAAAGTCTTCTATGATATCAGGTTTGACAATTTGTATAGTCTGTTTCTTTGCATTTAAGTCAAACTCATACGCTGCATTGGTAACTGATGCAACTGGACTTGCAGTAACAGTAGTAGATCCGTTAAAATAAGCAACTTGGAAGTTAGATGGAACAACTTTACCCGCAGGGACAATAATATTTTCGTTAGCATCTTTTACTTCTGTAGTTATATGATGTTTAGTTGCTTGTGGATTAGTATATTTTGAATTGATATAATCTTGTAGTTGAACTATTGACCTTGGCCACTGATTATAATAGTCAACAATATCGTTTATGACAAGGATAGTCCAGTTAAAAAATGGATTGCCATAATATCTTGTTGCAATATCTTCTGGTCTTTCACCATCACCTACAGTGATCTCTGTAAATATAGTCACTTCTGATTTGTATTCAACAAGAACTTGAGCACGTCTCCATATATTTTTTACCAATAAAAAATCTGGATCAAGAGGTTTTGACGATACGTTATATAATAATTCTGGAAGTCTATTTAACATTAGAATGAAACCTCTGGTTTGAAATCTTGTGCAGTATCTCTAGAGAATACACCACTATTAGTTTGTAGAGGATTGTCTCTTTCGGCAAATGATGAACCTTCCATATCCACACGTGTAAGTTTTGTTGTTTCTTTGAACATTAGTTCCATAGTAACAATAGGAATACTTCCATCAAATATTGTTTGCAATTGACCAAATGGTGTTGTGTTTATAGTCAAACCTGTCAATGCACATAGTTTTGTTCTAGGCATCATAGGATGTTGTATTGGATCTCCAAGTGGTAATCCATTTGTTCCACATTTTACAAACTTAGGAGTCAATACAAATACATCTGGAAAAGTTAATACCACTGCAGAACCTTTACCATTCTTTGAGCCAGGATGCATTCCACGTTTGAACCATTCTATTATTTCTATAACTCTATTACTCTCTTGTTTATTTCTTGATGCTAACTCAAATCTAAAACTAAACTCTCTACCTTGCATTCTTTCAAAGAACTGTATTGAGTTTTCATTTGGTGCTAGTCCTGCTAATCCTGCAACGTTTTTAGGGTTCAATTCACTCTCAACTTTAAATGGAGTAGCAGCTGTTTTAAGACCATCTACCACACCTTGAACCATCTTTGTTGCTTGATCTGCACCAGGCACGTTACCTCCTGTTTGAAGTTTGTTAGCACCATAACTTAGTGTTCCTCCAATAAGACCACCAGCTCCTGTAATTGCACCAAATCTATATGCTTCATCTGCTGCTAGTGCTAATGTTCCTAGTTTAAATTCATTATTCCAATCTGCACCATACTTATATTGAAACTCATTAGGTAATGGAAGCATACATTTACTTGCCATAAGACCTTTGTTTTGTTTATCAATCATATCCTGCTTCTTCTTCTTCAACGCTCCTACTGTTGTTACTTCACCATTCTTTAATTCTATTTTTGTGCTATCATCAGCAGTATTGATATCTACTTTTTTATTATTAGAACCACTTTTTCTACTTGATGTCCTTGCTACGTTATACTGAGTTTGATATAAATTTATTTTTCCTTTCTCTGTAGATGTATCTCCAGAACCATATACAGTTGCTAATCCATCTACAGCACTGTCTAATGTTTGTGCTAATTTACTTCTACCCAAAGATCCCAAAGCATCGTTAAAATTCTCTGCAGCGTATTTTTGTGCAGACTCGTAAGTAAACTTCTGTATCTCTAAGAAAGAAGCATATGGTATTGAGGATAAACCTGTTGGATATTCAGTTATAGTATGTTTTGTTGACATTATCTATGAAATTTTTCTAAAGGTAGCATACTTAATAGTTGCACTTCGCTTTCTGTTATCTCAAAAAAGATGCGGTCTGCTCTTTTAGGTATATATTGACGTAAAGTTTCTTTAGGGAACTGTTTATTATTTATCGCACTTAATCTGGTGTTTTTACTCATGTGATGCAAATTTGCACCAATTAGGTTGTCTTTCTTAAATTCCATAGCATATACGATAGGATATTCATCCCACACCTTCATTCTTTCTGGAAATTTAGGGTCATATTCAAAAATGTAATATTTACCTGACTCTGGAGACTCGGTAGCATTATCTAATAATATATTGAATATCTCTTGTCTTAAGTTAGATATTGATATTTTATTTCCTTTTAGACTTGTAATCAGTGTATCGAATCTTGAGTTCTCGTTCTGTAATGAGTTTGAATTCCCAGAGTCTGTCGTTGCAATAGTCATTTGCTGCTTTCCACTTTGCTTGGTTAGTTGCGTATGTGTATACTTCGTTTATATATGTCTTTGTTTTCTTCTTTTGAGGTTTAGGACCTTCGACCTGTCTTTGAGGTTTAACTTCTATGAGATATGATTTTATTTTACCATCACCCTCTTGTATCTTTATCCAAAAGTCTGGAAAATACCTACGCCATTTCTTTTGTATAGGATCGTAGTATGGTATAGCAATTTCCTCTGACCACCATTGAAGGACATTTGAGTTACTATCACACCATTTCATGAACTTTCTCTCCCACAATGAACGCCAAACGACACCTGTAGGATCACCTTTATACTTTTTATAATTAATTACTTTGTATTTTCCTTTATAAGTCACTATAAATACATATATCAAACCATAGTGGTATTTATGGCAACCGCAAGAGGTATAGAGAATTTCATGCAGGCTATTGGAAAGTCTGGGGGTGTTTCTGCATCCAATTTATATGAATTTTCGATTCAACCAACTGAAAAATTATCAAAATTTTTTACAGATAACTTAGAAGGAGATATATCAACCTTATCTATTGGCGAAGGTCAGTTAAATTTACAGTTACTATGTAATGAAATACAGTTACCAGGTGTGACATACTCAGCATTTGATGTTAAGTCAGTGCATAAGGGCATCACACAAAAACATGCAACTGCAAAAGTGTTTAATGAACTGGATGTTAGTTTCTTTATGGATGGAACGTCACTTCCCTTAAGATTTTTTAGAGCATGGCAAGACTTTATACAAAATGGTGTCATTGGAAACCCTAGAGAGTATTATAGTTATGATACTGCAGAGGAATATAGAAGAGCATTCGCAGCTAATTACTATGAAGATTATGCATGCGATTTAATTATAACTAAGTTAGAAAAATTTAATGTTCCTTCAGATGAAGGTTCATCAGAGACAAGTGACTATAGAGTTCCATGGGAAGCTAGACTGGTAAAAGCATATCCATATACTGTAGCATCAATACCATACTCTGCAGGTCCTGCACAACTTGTTAAGGCAACTGTTGGATTTTACTATGAGTATAGTCACTTATTTAACTCCAAAAAACCTACTATATAATATACTGAAATTATAAATTATGGCATTACCTGAGATTGCAACGCCAATCTATACATTAACAGTCCCTTCTAGTAAAAAGAGGGTAAAGTATAGACCTTTCCTTGTTAAGGAACAAAAGTTATTAATACTTGCGTTGGAAAACGACGATCAAGAACAAATATTAGACGCTATAACTAAGACTATTCAAAACTGTCTGCATACAAAAATTAATGTATCAGACATGGCACTATTTGACATAGAATATCTATTCCTACAGATACGTGCTAGATCAATCAGTGAAGAGATTGAGATGAAGGTCACATGTGAAGATGATGGAGAGACCACTGTAGATGTAAAGTTTATGGTAGATGATGTTAAAGTCAACTTTCCAAAGGGTCATACTAACATCATCAAGATAGATGATGATATTACTGTTGAGATGAAGTATCCTGATTTAGAATACTTTACTAAGATTAACTTTGTAGGTGAAGAACCAGATCCATATGAATTGATGGCAAAGTGTATCAAGAGAGTTTATGTAGGTGAGGATGACTACACTCCTGACTCTGCTGATGAATCAAAAACATGGACAGAAGGATTAACTAATGCACAGTTTGATAAACTACAAGCATTTTTTGAGACTATGCCATCACTTAAGCACGTATTAAAGGTAAAGAACCCTAAGACTAAGAAGGTAAACGAGGTAGTATTAGAAGGGTTATCTGATTTTTTCGCATAGCCCTCTTCCATGAGGGCATTATGGTCTTCTATCAAACTAATTTTTCTCTCGTTCAACACCATAAATATAGCTTGACAGATATAGAAAATATGATCCCGTGGGAACGGGATGTATATGTGAACATGTTAGCAACTCATCTTCAAAAGGAGAGAGATCGCATCGCTGAACAAAACCGACGCTAATGGACTTTACAGCAATCCTTAATTTTACAAAGAAGGCAGCAAAGAACCTTGCTGTTGGGGTAGCTGGTGCCATTCAATCTAGTGATAGCACAAAATTAGTTCCCGCTATCGCTCCTCTACCCATAGATGATGTAGATATGTCATATGGGAGACCAAATCACATACAACAAGATCCCAACGAGACTGACAAAAAATACGAAGAAGTAGTAGTAGAAGCAATAAAAGAAGTAGCACAACAAAGAAGTTTACCATATCAGAAAAAACCAGAAGTTGCACTAGCAAAAGGTGGTCTTGTAAAAAGAGAAACTATTGCAAAGGTAGGTGAAAAAGAACCAGAGGTGGTGACTCCTGTTAAAAATTATGGAGAGTCTGTAGAACTTGTCTATAAACAAGGTGCATCGTTAATCATAAGTTCGTCACTAGGGTTTTTAAAAACATTACCTCCATCCCCTGCAAAAGCTAGTGTAGTAGCAGAAGCAAATAGATTAAAAAATTTCTTTGGTATATCTGACACACCAAAACCACAGAAAGCAATAGGATTAAAAGCACCATTAGTATGGTGGGGTAGTGCAAAAACAACTGACACTCCTAAAGAAGCACCAAAGGTAGAAAATAAAACTCAAACACCAGAAAAGTCAAGCAGATCTTTCAGCAATCCACTAAGGATGGTGAAGAATCTTAAAAACTTAGGCAAGAAGTTTAAGTTAGGTAAGTTACTTAAGAAATCAAAGATAGGTAAGGGGTTACGAAAGGTAACAGCATCAGGAACTAAGTTAGTCAAAGGTGCAAAGAAAGCATCAATGGCACTGTTAAAGAAAGGATCTAAGAAGATCGCTGCTAAGGTAGGTGGTAAAGCTATAGCAAAGGTAGGTGCAAAAGCACTGGGTAAAGGACTATTGAAGAAAATACCGTTCGTTGGTATGGGTGCAGGATTATTATTTGCAGGACAACGACTGATGGCGGGAGACTTTAAAGGTGCAATGCTTGAAGCAGCATCTGGTATAGCATCTACTATACCTGGCGTAGGAACTGCTGTATCAGTAGGACTTGATGCTGCACTTGCTGCTAAAGATATGGGCGTATTGCCAGGTCAAAAAGAAGCAGAACAGCAAGTATCAGCTGCACCAGCTCCAGATCCTGAGAAAGATATGTATAATAGACCTATTGTTCTCAACCCATCTACCATGAAAGCATGGAAGAGAGTGGTAAACGCTGCAGCAAAAGATGGTGTTAACTTGCCTATGAGTGTGACATCTTCATATAGAAGTCCAGAACAACAACAAGCATTAATAGACGCGGCTCAAGCAGGGGATCCAAGTGCTATCAGTCCTGCTGCTGTTGGACAGTCACCACATGGACAAGGTTGGGCAGTTGATATAGATTACTACTCAAAAGCAAATGAATGGATGAGAGATAAAGGTGCAAAGTTTGGTTTTAAATGGCAGGGTGAAAATGATCCAGTTCACTTTGATTTTTATAATAATGAACCAAATGATAAGTGGTTAAGACCTGGCAAAAACAAATGGATCCCAAATGTTGATCCTGTTACAACAAAAACAAAATCATCAGGTGCTGTTAAGACTACATCACAAGATGATAGTTGGGCAAAACGTATTGAACGTGAAAATGAATTGATGGATGAGGGTATAGATCCTGCTGCAGCAGCTAAACAAGCATTGGCAGAGTTTCCTGTCACTGTGGGTGGAAAAAGTATTGGAAGTGGTGGAGTAGCACCACAAGTTATACCTGTGCCTGGCAAACCAAAAATTATATATGTTCCAGAAGTCAAAAAGGCATATGTAAGAAACAGAAATGCAGTTATTGAACCATTTAGTAAGGGATCAATGGAGGTTGTATCATGAAGGCATTACCTCCCGCAATGTCAAAACAAGGTGGTGGACTCGCAAAGTTCATCGGAGATCCTAATGCTATTACAAAGGCAATGGATCTTCCTGCAGCTCAGCAGACTGTTGATGTATCTGCTACAGATGTAACACCTAAACCTACAATAGCACCAAAGGCGTTACCAGCTGCTAACCTTGTACCAGACCCCATAGCTGCATATGGTAAAGATACAGATGGTAGCACAATATATGATAAGGCAGAAAGAATAAGAAGATTTAAAGAGGAGAGAGCTAAGAGAGCTGCAGGATTTGTAGCACCTCCAAAAGAGGCAGGAGATACACCAAAGGTAGATAAGTTAGAAGATGTAGGTGCAGGGGAAGATCAAGTTAAGGAGAAAGTTAAAAAAGATTTAGAGGATGAATTTAATATAGATCCTAAGATGAAGAAGGCATTCATGGATGCCTTGGCACTCCCTGCTAAATCTGCTGCTGTTGCAATGACAGATTTATTAGAGAAGATTCCTGCACCAAGTAAGGAAGCATCTAAGATATTGAATAGAAATATATCTAAGATATCTCAGGCATTTAAGTTGGGTGCTGCTAGTTCTGAGGTTGCTAATGATGAGGAAGATAACGATAAGAAAAAAGAAGGTAGTAAGGGATCCTTATTGGGAACATTAGTTGCTAAAGCATTTAATTTAGTTAAAGGTGCTGTTGGTGGTGGAAGTGGAGGAGAAGGAGAAGGAGAAGGTGCTCCTGTAAGTGGTCAACCAATGTTACCTCCTGCATCTGGAGATCCTACACATGGAAGACGTGCACCATATACAGGAACTGCTGATGGTATAGGACTTGGAGATGGCTCAGGCAGAGCTATGCAACCTATCAAGAAACGTAAGTCAGCAGCAGCAAAATTATTTGGTATGACACCTATGGGCATGGCATTCAATGCGGGCAGTAAAATGTTTAAAGGTGCTAAGTCATTTATGAAATCAAATACCTTTAGTAACATAAAGAACATAGGTGGTAAAGCATTTAGTATGACACCAATGGGTATGATGGCAAAATTCATGATGAAAAATACAAAAATTGGAGGAATATTTGCAAAGGGTGAGCAGAAAACTAATTTAACAGAACTAACTGATAAAACTATACAAGAGAACAGAGAAGCAGCAGATGCTAAAACTAAGAAACAAGTTGATATTGCTGCAGGAACTGGTGCTGCAATGGCAGCTGCATCTGGTGGTGGAGCTCCAATGGATCAAGAGGGTGGTGCTCTTGCACAACCAGAAATCAAGGAGTCTCCATACCTTGATGTATACAACGTAACTTCGCAATTCTAATGTCAGTCAATACACAATCTAATTTTCAATTAATAGAATTCTTTATTGCAGATTATCCTCCAATAACGGTCAATCAGGTATTATATGTTCAATACACTGAGGATATGCAAGCAGCTACCATGAGAATGGAAGTTCAAATAACTGATAGTGAGACTGGTTTCTTATCTGAATTAGTTGGTATGGAGAGAGTTTTTATACGTATTGGTGATAGTGAGAACAAAACTGAAATTGGTGGAGATTTTGTAATCTATGATATACAAGATAGAAAAAATGTGGGTGGTAAATCATCTGCTGTACTCATGCTTTGTACCCTAGATTTCTTAAACAACGCTGCTAATAAATTATCACGTAGATTTGGTAAAGGTGAAGGTAAAAAAATTAATGATATTGTAGAGAAAGAAATATTAACAGATTTGATAGGTGTCACTCCTAATAGAATAGCAGAGTTTGAACCATGTATTAATAATTTTTCATTTGTATCACCATATTGGAATCCATTTACTGCAATTAGATGGTTAGCTGCAAAAGCAATACCAGCTACAAAAGGTAGTGGTAAGGCAGCAACTGCAGGATATGCTTTCTATGAGACACGAGCAGGATATAATTTTGTTTCATATGATTCATTTGCTACTAAAGAACCAGTAACAAGAATTGTAGCAGGACATGAAGCTGAAGAGTTAGAAGATGAATCTGACACTGGTATTACTCCTGTTGAAAAAATAACTGTTGAAACATCAGTTGATTTATTAAAAGGTTTAAACTTAGGATCTTACTCTAGTAATGTAATGACAATAGATTTAAAAGATATGAAATACGAGGAGCATCCTTTTAGCATCAATAAATATTATGAAGACGTTTTGACTTTAAACTCAGGTGCAGCTCCAGAGTTCTATAAAGGGTTTGATAATAACTTGACATATACAAGAATCATGTCAAAGGTATCTGACTCTGCATTGTTTACCGAAGGAACATATACACAAGGATTTACAAAGCAACTCTCACAATCTTCATTAAGAGAAAAATTATTTTACGGTAAAAAAGTTATAGTAGAATTGATAGCAGATTATTCATTAGAAATAGGTGAAGTTGTGCAATTAGATATTTACAAAGGTGGTAGAGATAGAGAGCAAGATTTTGCAAACTCTGGTAAATATGTTATTGGTAAAGTTGAAAGAACATTCAAATCTAGTGAAGATAAAATGACTACCAAACTTACATTATATACTGACTCGGATGGTCAAGAAACATGAACGAAGCACTCGCTAATTTTATAGGAAAAGAAGGATTTAACTGGTGGATAGGTCAGGTAGAGAATGATGGTGGGAAATATTGGAATACTGAGTTAGAAGATGGTAAAGGTGCATTTGATTATAGTGATTTTGACTGGACAAATAAAGTTAAAGTTAGAATCATAGGATATCATAGTCCAAACAGAACAGAGTTACCTACAAAAGATTTACCATGGGCTCAGGTATTGATGCCAGCTATCTATTCACAGAAATCTGGTATTGGGTCAGTTCATCAATTACAAATTAATAGTTGGGTTGTAGGATTTTTTATGGATGGTGCGTCAGCACAAATCCCTATAATTATGGGTTCTTTGACTGATGAAAACCCAGAATCAGGTTATGGTGTTAGTGGTGGTGAAAAACGAGGATATGCAAAATTAACAGCAACTGATTATAATAAACGTGATCATAATACTGATGGTAGTTCTTCACCAAATACAGCTAACACAACTCAAACTAATGAAGAAACTGGTATAGATGAAGCACCTACAAATAATGATGGGCATAAAAACGAAGAAGGAACAAAAGACAGTAAAAATGAACGTGGTAAAGCTGAAACTGAGAGTGAGAAACAACAATTAGCAACAGAGAAACAAAAAGTCACAGTCCAAGTTGGTAATGGTAAGTGTGGATCTGAAACTGCTACAAAATTAGAAGGTCCTCTTGCTGAGTTTATGAAGTTTGCACGTAGCATAGAAAAGAATGACATAGATCAGTTTGTTAACAAACTAGATGGTGCTGTTGTTGATTTAGATTATGAAATTAACTTAATATCTCAACGCATACAAAAGAAACTTACTGGACTTACTGCTAACATCAAGGGTGTGGTCATGGAAGAGACCAACAAACTCGTTCAAGAAGGTCTAAACAACCTAAGTATACCAAATCCAGAACTAGATGTTGCAGTTAGAGATCAATTAAAAAATGTTGGTGATCTTGTTTCATGTTTATTCAAACAACTAATAGGTGAACTTGGCGATTTTATTAAGGGCATGCTCAAGGATCTTGTAGAAAATGTTTTAGATACTGCATTATGTCTTGTTCAGAATATTCTTGGTGATATCATGAAAAAACTCATGGACAGTATCACTGGTGCATTGGGTATATTGAAAGGTATTACAGGTGCTATTAAAGGTGCAACACAAAAGATACAAAATTTACTTAATAAGGTTGGTGATTTTATAGATCTTTTCTGTGATGGTCAGTTATCATGTGCTATTGGTGCATCAGTATTTGAAACTGGTCTTGGTGCAAAACCAAAAGGTCTTGAAGAAGCAGCAAAACAAATCGCACAGTATAAAGTTAAACCTCCGAATGCTATATCAATTATTGGTAAGGGAATACCTATAAATGGATTTGTTCCTGCAGTAAATCGTAATGGTGTGAAACAAATATTCAACACTACTACTGGTGCACTTGTTGATCTTAATAGTGCAGCTGGTATTGCAACTGGTTTGACAGAAAAGGCATTTGATACACGAGGACCTCTAGAGAAGTTTGAGGGTATCAATTTCTATGATTCTTCTGGTAATATAGCATCGTCAGCAGTCAATTGTTCCAACTCTATACTGAATAAGAAACCATGCTTCCCAGAAATGGTATGGGATAACTTACAATCTACCAGTCCAGTAAAAGCATTACCTATTATAGATGATATAGGACAAATACTTGGTGTCTTAATGAATAAAAAAGGATCTAACGTAAACGCAGAAGCATCAGTCAGAGCACAATTTACATGTAATGAACCAGAGGGAGGTGGTGCTACATTTAAACCAAATATTATAAATGGCGTAGTAGATTCCGTAGAAGTCCTTACACCTGGCATAGGATATGGATTTGATCCAGCTGATACATTTTGTCCTAAAGAACAATATGGTGTATTGGTAGATAAAGCAGGACTTCAACAGCATCTAAATGATGGTGAGTATATAGAACAAGTAATTGCAGGTAATCCTGATGTATTACAAGTGGTTGATACGGACTATGATGAAGATCATATATTGATTGCAACTATAGACCCATCATTCAACTCTAGTTTAACTGTTGGATTACAACTTAAAACTAAATCTGGGCATGAATTTACATTGAACTTTGATAATAAATTCCCAACACTGGTAATACCACAAGATGCAAAAGCATTATATGCAAAATGTGGTGACATTATTCCTAAAATTGATGATGTTACTATAACTAACGTTGGTAGAGACTATAAAGAACCAATTATAACAATTGGAACTGGCACGAAAAAAAGACAAATTGGAACTGCTATAACAGATTCACAGGGTAGATTGATTTCAGCAGACGTAACAGAACCAGTCTTAGGATTTATTAAACCTGTCATAGAAGATGGTGCAGTGGGAGGAACAGGAACTGGTGCACAGTTAAGTGTTGTATACACATACACAAGTCCTAGAGAGATCAGAGAGAATAATATCTTGCCACTCACACAATATATTGACTGTGTAGGTCATCCTATGATACAATCTGCTATAGAAGAAGAACAAGCTGGATTTACAGATACAGGATTTAATTTAGTGAACAGTCAGGACACATCAACCACAACAGATTCAACTTCTTCTAATACCACAACAACACCGACTGTCTCTGATCCTGTATCTACCCCAGTTAATCAGGATACAACACAACCAAGTGCACCATCCACTCCATCAACTCCTACACCACCATCAACACCACCCGCACAAAATAATCCACCACAACAAGGTGGTTATGGAGGTTACTAATGTCTGATATCACACCATTCTCAGGTGGAACTAACGAAGAAAACGATTCACCTAAAGTAAAAATAAAATATCCTTACAACTGGGTTCAATCAACATCTGCAGGGCATATGTTTGAGATGAACAATACGAAGGAAGGTGAATACATACGTTTACTCAATGCAAATGGTAATTTTCTTAACCTAGACGAGAAGAAAAACAACAATCTAGTTTCATATAATGATACATATATTCTATCAGACCATAATCTCGTTATAAAAGTCGGTAAAGACGTAGAGAATGACCGTTTGGCACTACATGTCGTTGGTGATGTCAATATTTACGTTGAAGGTGATATGCAT
>VTLG01008454.1_pt1 | contig 11876 bp, 15 predicted proteins | sample 4694571 | NCBI WGS metagenome assembly VTLG01 (sample SAMN12604809, study PRJNA352737) | marine metagenome | biome: ENVO:00000447; feature: ENVO:00000209|ENVO:00000569|ENVO:01000036; material: ENVO:00002151; isolation source: viral sequences binned using virsorter ... | reverse complement strand
ATAACCAAATCTCTACAAGCCGAACCGCTTTTATTTAAAGATGGTAATACTTCAGCATTTCAATTATTTGGCTATTCAGGTGCTTTACAATCTTGGGAACTAGACTTTGCAAATGAAGTTGTATTTAGAACTTTAGTTGGTGGTACACAAGAAGCAATAATTACTGATAGAAAGCCTACTGGAACGTGTGTTATAGAAGCTGTTGCGTTATCAGCGCATAACTTTTTTACTGACGCAGAGGGTACTTCTACAGGCACTAATACTTGGCTTCATGGCACTTCAGCAGGTAATAAGGTTACGGTATCTGTACCACAAACAAATTTAGGTATGCCATCTTATGAAGATGCTGATGGAATTACAATGTTGTCACTTCCATTTAACGCATTACCTACAGGGTCAGGAAATAACGAATTTTCTTTAGTCTTTACTTAAAAGCACTGTTCAAACGTAGTAGGTTGGGTATACTCTTAGTAGATATTAATTTTTTATGTTTATTTTAAAGAAGGAAGCTACCTTTACTTATCCTATTGTTTATTTTCAACCTGCTGATGGTGGAGGACAAGTAAAACAAACTTTTGACGCTATTTTTAAAATACTTCCTCAATCAAGAATTAACGAATTAAGTATACTTGTAGAAAAAAAGAAAAAAGAAATTAATGAGGGTATATTAGACGGCATTGATATAGATGATGAAAAAGTAGCTGATGAAATTTTAGTTGGGTGGGAAGGTATTGAGTATGAAGGTAAACCTTTTCCTTATACCCCTGCTACAAAAAAACAAGTATTAGACCAAGTTGGTTTAAGTTTACTATTAGTTGAAAAATATTTTGAAGAAGTAATAAAACAAAAGGAAAAAAACTAATAGGCGCAGCATTATTTTGGTGTAAAGAATCAAGGGAAGATTTAAGGGATGAAGATGATGCTGTGCTAGGTGTAAAAATTGAAAGAAAAAAAGAAATTGATTATTTTGAAGTTTTACCTGAAAACTGGTTGGCAATAAATATTTTTACTGATGTATCTACTCAATGGCGCACAGATAGCGGCCAGTTAATAGGTTTAGATTACAACGCTTTAAGGTGGATATTTGAATTAAAAAAAGACAAAATACAAAATCCTTCAGAATTACTTGCAGACATACAGCTAATAGAGGTTAAGATAGTAGAAACACTATTAAAGCGCAGTAAATAATTATGGATATGTCTACGAGTTATACCATAAAGGCTAAAGTTACTGGGCAAGATGCTATTGGCGGTTTAAATAAGGGTTTAGGCAAATTAAAGACGACAACAAATCAAAATGTTAGTGCAATGAATAAGCTTAGGGGCGCAGCTAGTAAAGCAATAGGAGCATTAAAAGCCTTAGCCCCTGCAATAGGTGTAGCTGCTATGGGTAAATTTGTTAGTGATACCTTAACTGCTGGCGATAGATTAGAAAAATTTGCTCAGTCAACAGGTGTAGCAGTTCCTTTATTAGACAAAATGCGTAAAGCTTCAGAATTAGCTGGAACTGATTTTAATACATTAGTAAAAACTTTTCCTATGTTGGCTAATAATATAAATTTAGCTTCTACTGGAACTGGTAAAGCGGCTGAAGCTTTTAAAAAATTAGGAGTCTCAGCTACTAATTCTGATGGATCATTAAGAGCAAGCGATCAAGTTTTATTAGATATAGCAGATAAATTTAAAGGTATGGAAGATGGAGTTAATAAAGCTTCAATTGCTTATGATATTTTTGGAGGAAAAACAGGTGAACAATTAATACCACTGTTAAATAATGGTCGTGAATCTATAGAAGGTATGAGTACCGCAATGACAGAACATGGAGTTAAAAGAATGGCTGCATTTAACGATAGTATTACAAGTTTACAGCATACTTTTGGGGATTTATTTGTAAAATTAACTGATGCTTTATTACCTGCTTTAGAAAAATTTGTTGGTGCTTTAACTTTTCTTATAGAAAAATTTGTAGGTTTACCTAGTCCAGTTCAAGCTGTTATTGCTTCATTAGGTATTTTAGTTCCTTTAGTAGTAACAATAGTGCCTTTATTAGGTGCAATGGCAATATCAATTAAAGCAATAGCAGCAATTAAATTAGGGGCTATGTTTACGGCGGCTACACCTGCAATAACTGGTTTAGCGGTTGCATTTGCACCATTTTTAATTAAGGGTGCTGTTGTTGTTGGGTTAATTGCTTTAGGTAAGCTTATTGGAACGGTTGCAGGTCATTTGTGGGCTGCTAAAGACAGAATTGGTGAAGGTATAACAGCTATAGGTGATTTTTTTAATGCTTGGAAAGAAAGTGTAGGGATGATAATGCAAGCAATAGGCGACAAAATAAGAGAACCTTTTAAAAGATTTAAAGAATTTGTAAGCAATGCGTTTACAGGCGCAGTAGATGGAATAAGAAATGCGTTTCAATCAATTCCTGATTTTGTTAAATCTATTATTAATGCCGCTACAGCACCTATTAGAACTTTTATGAATACTATTAAAAAAGCATTAACAGCACTGCGTAATTTGCTAAGAAGAAGGGCAGCAGCAAGTTCATCAAGTAGTAATGAAGGTAGCCCACCACCAACACCAAGAGCAAAAGGTGGTTTAATAACTAGCCCTGAAGTGGCATATATAGGAGAACAAGGAAATGAATATATAATACCTGCAAGAAAAGCTGGCGCATTTAGTAGAAATTATTTAGCAGGTATGCGAGGTAGCGCAGCTATACCTAGATTTGCTGAAGGTGGGTTTACTGGTACACCAAATGTAAACATTACAACAGGCGCAGTAACACAAATGGATGGTACTAATTTTGTTACTACAAAAGATTTAGTATCTGCTGTTCAAAGTGGTATTGACCAAACATTAGGATTAATACAATCTGACTTAAGAACTAGGCAATTATTAGGTTTAACATAAATGGCTAATTTTGATATTTTAACTTTTTTAGAATATTACGCAGATAAATCTAGCGTTTTAGATAGCAATGGCAAAAGATTACCAACTACTGCATATCAAAATTTTTATCAATCTGCACAAAATTTAACAGCAGATTCAGCTATGAATCAAACATTTAATTTTACATATTTAGCGTTTGATGCAAGTGGTTTTGCTTCTACTGAAGCTGCAAGTATTAGCAATTTGACGATAAATTTAGCTGCTACCGCTTCTATTATTGATCTTACAGATACGGCAATAGGTGGGGATCGTCTTGTAATCGCATCTTTATATACTCAAGCTATAGGTCAAGATACATTTAATAATTCTGCTTCTCTTATTTGTAGATTTACAGGCACAATAGACAACGCTGCGGTTAATGATACTACTGTTACATGGACTGTTAGCCCTGCAATATCAAAACAAAAAGCACAAGTACCGTCAAGGCGTATTAGCAGTGATTTAATGGGAAGGTTTGTATCGACATGAAAAATTTAGTTTTTGCTGTAAAAATTAACGCCATTTTAGAAAATGGCACTGAAGTAAATGATGCTATTGGTGAGCTTATTGATGATAAAAGAATTTACAAATTACCTAATAATACAGTTTTAACTGGTACTACAAAAATTAAAACTATAAAATTTGCGAGAATTGTTGTCCCACCTGCATTTTTACCTTATATAATGTCAAGGGTTAATGAATGATGTTACAAAAAAATAGTACATTTACAGGTAATGCCCAAAAAAAAACAGAGGTAGGGCAAGATGCAAAAATTCTAGATGAAAGTCGAGAAAATTTTAAAAAACCTAATACGGATTTAGACGTTAAACAAAAAATAGCAACTACAGGTGAAACAGTACCTATAGTTTTTGGCAAAAGAGCAAATAATGTTGGTGGTGTATGGATGCAACCAAGTTTAATAAAGGCTGGTACGTCTAGTTTCGTACAGAAACTTTTATTTGTAATATCACAGGGTGAAATTGTAAGTACTCCTTTAAAAGCAAAAAGTTTTACAGGCTTAACAAAACTAACTTTTTTAAATGATACATCTGTAACTTTAAGTCATATTTACAGTACAGCAGCTTCACTTGCTTCTTCTCCTAGTACTTGTCCTATTACTTCGGCTGGTTTATTTTGTGGTAATGATGTTTACACTTACTTAACACCCTTAGCAAAACCTGTTGCAGGTTCATATTTAGAATTACAGCCAGATTTTGGCAAAGATTATTATTTGTATAAAGCTAAAACATTTGGTACAGGAGATACTTCTAATACTACTTTCATAATGTCTTTGCAAACATTTGATCTTGAAACAGGGGCAGACATTTCAAGTGCATATTTGTCATATCTTGGCTATACTGATGCCGAATTTACATTTAATGGTATATTTGACAATAGTGGTAATTTGATAGGCGGTAAAACTGTAGGTACAATAGAGGATCCTTCTAGCGGTTATTTATTTCCACCAATTAATGCTACAACTGTTGCTGCTGGTACATACTCACAATCCGATTTAAATGCACTAAACGCAGTTAGTAGCGGTAGAACTAAATTTATTGATAAATTTACATTTGTTAGTGTAGATACTCAAACTAATACAAGTAACCCTGCAAGTTCTGGAACTTTAGATGGCACACAATATGAATACACAATAAGTCCAAATGCAAACTTACAAAACACAACTAATAATAATTCTTCTTTTGCTGATATTACCTTTTTAGCGGTATCAGGTAATTTATTTAATATTCCTTCAGCAGGTACATTTCCTACAGAAACTAAACAACTATATATGTTTTATGAACAAGGTGTAAAAGTAGATTTATTTAGTGCAGGGTTAAGTGGTTCTAGTTATACGCAGGGAGCAAGTAATCAATTTATAGATTTAGCAATGTATTTATTTAAATTATATAAAAAAATTGATGGTAATAATACAGCTTCTATTGTTGCACCTGTTGAACTTTCTAATTTACAAAGTTTATCTAGTTTTTGCACTAATAATAGTATGTTTTTTAATGGCATAATTTCTAAATCTGTAAATATAGTTGAATTTATAAGTAATACAGCACCATTTTATTTATTATCGTTTTTGTCCGTAGGCGGTAAATATAGATTTGCACCAATACTTCCAATTAATAATTCTAATGTTATTGATACAACTGCTTTAACTTCTACTATGACATTTACAGAATCAAATATTATACAAGGTTCATTTAAAAAGGCATATTTAAGTGTTGAACAAAGAAGAAATTTTATCGCTAATTGTATTTATACTGAATGTGAACCTACAGCAGTTGCAAGAAGAAAAACTGTTAGCGTTAGATTTACAAGTAGTGCTTTAGATGCACCAACTGAACAATTTGATATGAGTGATTTTTGTGCTGATGTAAACCATGCAATATTATATGCAAAATATGAACTGGCAAGACGTAAACATAGTACACATAATATAAGTTTTTCTACAACGCTATTAACCACAGCACTAATACCAACAAATATTATAAAACTACAATTACAAAGAAAAAACAGCGTAGGTGATGATAGAACAGAAATTAATTATTATCAAGTTACTAATATTACATATGATAATGATGGTGTAAGTAATATAGAAGCATCACATTTTCCTTTAAATGGAAGTAATGTTGCAGAAATATCTAGTGAAATATCTACTGGTACTTTTACTGTTTTACAATGACCACTTTTCCCTCATTAGAACCAACAACAAGGGCATTAGTATATGGGAATTACCCCCAAAATGTTCATGAAGGTTTAAGCGGTGGTAATGTTAGATTTTTGTTAGGAACTGATAGAACAGTACAAAGGTTAACCATTACATACGAATTTTTAACAGAAACAGAAGCACAAAGTTTATTAACACATTACAACGGTCAAAACGGTTCAATTGACCCTTTCAATTTATCAAGTTCAGTATGGGCTGGTTATTCAACACCGCCTGTTAGTAGTAGTGATTACAAATGGAGATATGCAGATAGTTTTCAAATTAGCATATCTGCACCTTCAAAATATGCTACTTCAATTGAACTTATAAGCGTACCTATCTAATGGCTACTTTTCCTTCTATTACACCATCTGCGAGGCTTTATACACAAGGTGATTTTCCTAGTGCTATACAGGCATCTTCTAATGGCGTTACTACTGGTTATAGGCGTGGTAATAGGCGTATAAATCAAACTTTACAATTAAGTTTTAATAACCTAACAGAAGCGCAAGTTACACAAATCAGAAATCATTATGATGGTCAAAACGGTAGTTTTACTATATTTTATTTATCTGCTGAAGTTTGGGCTGGCTATACAACCCCACCTGTTGCTTTAATATCAGATTTTGCATGGTTATACGCTAATGCACCAACAATATCTGATGGAATAGTAAGTAAATGGAATGTAGAAATTGAGTTAGTTTCTGTACCTGTTGATATTGGTGATTTAACATTTAATGCTGGAGATTCTACTACAACTGCAAGAGCATACATATTAGATGCTTTAACTAGTAGCGCATCGCCAGCAAGAGACAATATAATAAATGCAAGACACTCAGCATAAGTATGGCTATTACCTTAACTGCTTTTCAGCAACAAAGAAGAGATACCGCTAGTAATTGGGCAAGTAATAACCCTACTTTGTTAGCTGGAGAATGGGCTTATGAAACTGATACTAAAAAGTTTAAAATTGGTGATGGTACTACTGCATATACATCTTTAGATTATGTACCAATACCAGATACAAATAGATTATTAGCTGGTAATTTAACAGTTGGCGGTAACTTAACAGTTTCTGGGACGCAGACGGTCATAGATACGCAAACGCTTCAAGTCGAGGACAAAAACATAGAAATAGGCAAGGTTTCTAGCCCTTCAGATACTACCGCCGATGGGGGAGGTATAACTTTAAAGGCCGCATCCGATAAAACTATTACATGGAGTAATGCAAACGATTCTTGGGATTTTAACCAGAATATAAACGCAGCTTCTACTTATGCTTATAAAATTAATAACGTTTCTGTTTTAAATGCAACCACATTAGGAAGTAGTGTTGTTGGTAGTTCATTAACCTCTGTAGGCACTATTGCAACTGGGGTTTGGCAGGGTACGGCAATAGGTAGTTCATATATGACCGCAGGGACAACTTCAGTAGTAGGCGCAGTTCAATTAACAGATTCAGCATCTAGTACTTCAACAACTACAGCCGCTACACCAAACGCTGTAAAAACGGCTAAAGACGCTGCTGATGCCGCACAAACAACAGCTAATGCCGCATTACCTAAAGCTGGCGGCGATATGACAGGTAATATTGTTTTAGATAATGATAAAGAAGTTAGATTTAATGAAGCAGATTCTAATGGTTCTGCTTATGTTGGTATAAAAGGGGCTACTGATAAAGGTAGCGAATCTAGTTATACAATTTCATTACCAGCAGCCGCACCAGCAGCAAACCAAATATTAAAAGCTGATGCTACAACCCCAACTACATTAACGTGGAGCGCAGATACAGGGGGTATTCCTACTTCAGGAGGAAGTTTTACAGGTGATGTTACATTAGCAAATCAATCTGATCTAAAATTTGCAGAAGCTACAGCAAATGGTTCTAATACTGTAGGATTTCAAGCACCTGCGAGTGTTGCAAGTAATATTTTATGGACTTTACCAGCTACAGATGCGGCTGTTAGTGGTTATGCTTTAGTTTCTGATGGATCAGGTACATTATCATGGTCACAGGCTGGAGGTGGTGCAAAAGGTGGAGGTGGTGAACAAATTTTTCATGAGTCAGAAAACACAATGGACAACGATTATACAATTAGTACAAATCATAATGCGGTTGTGCCGTCACCTTTAACAATAAATGGAACTCTTACAGTACCGCCAAATTCTGTTTGTACTTTTGTTTAATACTGTGCATACGCAGTAATATGGTTTATTATAAAAATATATTTGTAAGTTTTTAAAGTTTAATGGCTTTAGCTTTTAATGGTTCTTCTAATATAATTACAGGATTAGCAGTAGGCGGTTTGCCTGATGGTGTAGTAGATACAGATATGTTAGCTGCAAATGCAGTTACAGCAGCAAAGGCTACAGGGTCAGCTAAAGGTATAACAGAGCTAGATCAATGGAATTTAACTGCAAATAAAACATCAAATGGTGACATAACTAGCAATCTTACAAGAAATTCTTTTTCTGGTAGTGCTTGTCCTTTAGGAACTGGTATGTCTCAGTCAAGTGGAGTTTTCAGTTTTCCCAGCACAGGTAAATACCTTGTAATCTGCGAAGCTAATCTTATTCTTGAGGATTCAGATAATGTCTATATTCAGACACAGGTAACTTTAAACAATGGCACAAGCTTTACAGCGGTTACTAATGCAGGGGATGGTAATAATGGTTCAGGCGATAGAGAAGGGCAGGGAACATCTTTTTATTTTTTAGATGTAACCGATATTAGTCAGGTCAAAGTAAAATTTACCATAATATCTATTACTGGTGGTTCATTTGTTAAAGGAGATTCAAGTCAATTGAGTACTAGTTTTACCTTTATTCGTATAGGAGATACTTAATGTCAGGCAAAATCAAACTAAATTCAGCTTCAGGCGGTGGGTCAGTAAGCATCCAAGCACCATCATCTGAAAGTAATAACAGAACACTAACGTTACCTAGTGATGCTGATGGGACAATAGTTAGTAAGGATGCCTCTAATAATGTAGCTGAAGTTGCTTCTATAAATGGTGGTTCTATTGGTACGAAGAATTTAGTGACTAACGGAGCAATGATCGTGGCACAAAGGGGTTTAACATCTACAACAATTGGTTATGGAACTGTTGATGGAATGAGTGTTACACATTCTGGAGGTGATGAAGCACCTACGCAAGAACAAGTAGATGTTGCAAGTGGTACAACACCATATAGTTTAGGCTTCAGAAAGGCATTTAAAATCACTAATGGGAATCAGACTAGTGGTGCTGGTGCTGGTGATTATATATCTTTTAATACAAGAATTGAAGCACAAGATATAGCTAACTCTGGTTGGAATTACACCTCTAGTTCTAGTTTTATAACGTTAAGTTTTTGGATAAAATCGAGTGTTGCTCAAAGTTTTTATGGTTACATTGATGTTTTTGATGGAACCAGACATATTTATCCAATTCAAACAGGTGTTTTAACTGCTAATACTTGGACAAAGATAACTAAAGTGATTTCGGGAAATAGTAATTTACAGTTTGATAATAACGAAGCACTTGGATTTATGTTCATTATGTGGCCGATGATAGGCACAGACTATACAGATAATAGTATTTCTTTTAATAGTTGGATTCCGTATGTCTCAGCAGCAAGATTTCCTGATGTTACAACAACATGGTATACAACAAATGATGCAACTTTAGAGTTTACAGGCATTCAAGTAGAAGTTGGCTCTACAGCTAGTCTTTTTGCTTTTGAATCTTATGCAGATACTTTAGCAAAATGTCAAAGATACCTATTTAAACTAGAAATAGGAATAGACGGTGGCTTTAATAACTTTATAGTTATGTCTAGATTTAGTACTGGTAGTGCCTCAAATCCTTTTGGCCAAGTTCATTTTCCTGTAGAAATGAGAACTGAACCTACATTTACTTATACAGGTGGTGGATTAACACAAGCTGGTTATGCAGGTAATCCTTCTTTGTATCACTCTAGTAAGGGCATGGCAACATTAAAAGGTTCAAATACTGTTGCTGCTGGTGGTGTTCAGTATTTAAGAAAAAATACGACTGGTGATTTAATTTTATTTTTTAGTGCGGAGCTTTAACTATGACAACAACTTATAAATATCCAACAGAAGATTCTGACCCAATGTTTAAGTCAAATATTGCAGTTATTAAATTAATCACTGGTAAAAATCCTATTTATATTCCTAAAGCTGAAGCAAATACAGATTATCAAGAATGGGTCGAATGGGCTAAAAGTAACCAAACGGAGGCTGCCGATTAATGTCCACAATTAAAGTTCAAAACATACAGCACACAGCAAGTAGTACAAATGCTATTAGTCTTGCATCTGATGGGACGTGCAGTGCCAACTTAAGTAACAGGCAGGGTAGAAACTTAGTCGTAAATGGAGGAATGCAATGTTTTCAAAGGGCTAGTTCATTTACTTTATCTGGTAGTGACAACAACATATATACAGCCGATAGATTTCAACATAATGTAACTTCAGGTGCTAGTTTTGCTGCAACACATACTATTTCAGACGATCATCCAGATGGATTTAGTAAATCACTTTTAATAAGTCCTACTGCAACAAATACACCTACAGGAGGTGGTAACGCTGGTTTCCGTACAAAATTAGAAGGGCAAAATCTACAAAGTTTAGCACATGGTACATCTACTGCAAAAAAAATAACTTTATCTTTTTACGCAAAGTCTAGTTCACAAAATAATGGACATCAATATACGGTGCAACTAAGAAAATTTCCAGATGGTGATACACTTAGACCAACAGTTACAAGAGCTTTTACTGTAACTACAAGCTGGCAAAGGTTTAGTTTTACAATTATTGGAGATACAAGTGCAGGGATTCGTAACAATAATCTTGTTGGTATGGAAATTGTTTGGATTTTAGCGTCGGGTTCTGATGATATTCGTTCTGAATACACAACTTGGACTAATGATAATGCCTTTAGAGCCGTTACAGGTCAAAGCAATTTTTTAGATAATACAAGTAATGAATTTTACATAACAGGCGTTCAATTAGAAATTTCAGATCATGCCACTGAATTTGAATTTGAACCATACTCCACGACTTTTTTAAAGTGCCAAAGATATTACCAAACTTTATATGATTCAAGAATACAAAAAGGTACATATTGGGGAACAGGGTACTATTACAGTTCTACAATTATGAACATAATCGAAAGATTCCATATTGAAATGAGAGCAACACCAACTCTCACTTGTACCTCTGGAACTAACTTTTATAGATTATATAGACATAATACTCTTGATTATGTAGATGATTTTGTATTAACTCAAGCAACCAGAAAAGCTTTTAGAATTGCTAATAGTACGGACGCTTCAGGTACACAAGGTTCTACTGGTGGTTTTTACAATCCTAGTACCGAAACCGATTTAAAAATTATTGCTTTTAGTGCGGAGTTATAACTATGGCATATCCAACAAACCCAATTTACAAGCTAGTTAAAGATGATATGACAGGAGAAGTAAATGCTGTAAAAACACAAACAGGCACAACTAAGCCTTACACCCTTACTACTATTCCGTTTGACGAAGCTAATACACAGTATCAAGAATACCTTGAGTGGAAAGCTATAGATGGCAACGAACCCGAAGCTGCTGATTAATTAACCTTATCTTTGCTTAGTTGCTTAGTCATTATTCCCATAGTCAGATATAAAGGCGCAATTGATATTAGCCCTACAAATATTATTAGAAAACAAGGTATAAATAAACGGTTAAATTGATCTTTCATTTATAGCAGTGTAATATGTATACATATTGCCATAAATTTAATGCGTAAGCTAATTGATGCTATATCAATCCTTAGTTTTTTATTAACTTTAACAATGACAGGAGGGGTAATTTATAGTTATTTGTATATAAAAAATCCTGAAAATATAGAAAAAACAAAAGGATTTGTAAAAGATGAAATACAAAAAATGTTACCTGATTTATTGCCAGAAATACCAAAAGTAACAGGAGGTGCATTACCTGTTAACCCTGTTAAACCTTTTTAAAATGGCTAAATATACAGTAGTAGGCCAAAAGTTTAAAGTTGGCGATAAGGTATATAGAAAAAATATATTTGGATCGACAAAAGGAATAGAAAAACGTCTTGGTACTATTTATGGAGTTTTTACAAAAAAAAATAGTAAAGGAAGTCATCATTACTATTACAACATTCAATGGGAGGATGGTAAAAGGTCAGAAAATGCTCAACATGGCCTA
>VTLG01003820.1_pt1 | contig 11876 bp, 14 predicted proteins | sample 4694571 | NCBI WGS metagenome assembly VTLG01 (sample SAMN12604809, study PRJNA352737) | marine metagenome | biome: ENVO:00000447; feature: ENVO:00000209|ENVO:00000569|ENVO:01000036; material: ENVO:00002151; isolation source: viral sequences binned using virsorter ... | reverse complement strand
AGTGTATACAGTGCGAATAAGGGTATGCTATCATAAAAATAGTATGTAAGTATAGAAAATAACCTACAATAGAGCATTCGGCGTGCTGTAAACGTCTACCTGTACATATGAAATAATGCCTAGATCTCAAAACGATAAGAGTTCACAAGAGTGGAAAGACCGCTACGTTAATGCTTTTAAGGAATTACCTGTAGTTCGTATTGCGTGTCAATCGGCAGGGATAAGTAGAGAAGCAGTTCGATTAGCTATGCAAAAAGACCGAGATTTTGCTAGTAAGGTACAGGAAGCAAGAGAGGAGGGGATCGAAAGACTAGAGGTTACAGCATGGCAATTTGCTACGGGTAAGAATGGAGAACGAATGTTGCAGTTTATGTTAAAAAGTTTAAAACCTGATGTATATGGTGATAGACAACAGATAGGATTAGATCACCAACTTTCAGGAGGGAAATTTACAATAAAGATAGACGGAGAATTAGATAAGGGCGAAAATATCGCTGATGACAACTAGCACATTACTTAAAAATATTATTCCTATTGATGGTAGGAAACCTGTTCAGGCAATCGAAAAAATCGGTCTTGATTATAAAAGACCATATTTATATCCCAAACAAAAAGAAGCTATTTTTTCCGATAAAAGATATTCCATTATCGAAGCATCTACTAAATCCGGTAAGACAGCCGGTTGCATGATTTGGTTGATTGAGCAAGCGTTAATAAATGGTAAAGATGGTCAGAATTTTTGGTGGATTGCACCGGTGTTCTCACAAGCCAAAATGGTACATAGGCGAATGGTTAGGTCTATACAAACCGGAACTGATTTAGATGCCCGTCAATTATTTAAAGCTAATAATTCTGAATTAGCAATCGAATTTGATAATGGAGCAAAAATTGTTTGTAAGTCAGGAGATAATCCTGACTCTTTATATGGTGAAGATGTATTCGGTGCTGTAATAGATGAAGCGACAAGGTGTAAGGAGGAGTCATGGTTTGCTGTTAGATCAACACTTACAGCTACTCGTGGAAAATTAAGGATTATAGGAAATGTTAAAGGGCGTAGAAATTGGGCATATAATTTAGCACGTAGGGCTGAAACAGGCGAACCTGATTGGCATTTCTCACGTATTACTGCATATGATGCCGTTAGTGCAGGAGTTATAGCAAAAGACGAAGTCGAAGATGCTAGAAAAATGTTACCTCACAATATATTTCAGGAATTATATGAAGCGATACCTAGTGATGATGGAGGGAATCCATTTGGAATTGATGCTATAAGAAGCTGTATCGGTGAGTTGAGTAATGAACCACCTGCGTGGTGGGGTTGGGATTTAGCGAGATCCCACGATTATACATGGGGCATTGCTTTAGACGACAAGATGCGAGTATGCAAAAATATTAGATTTCAAAAGCCATGGAACCAAACAATACATTCAATAGTTGAGGAAGTAGGCGAAACCGAATGCTTGGTAGATGCTACAGGAGTTGGCGATGCGGTAGTGGAGGATTTACAAGGGAAATTGCCGAGGGTAGAGGGTTTTAAATTTTCTGCACCGAGTAAACAACAATTAATGGAACGATTGGCTATAGCAATAACATCACAGGAAATACGAATTCCTGATGGTTTGTTAGTTAGTGAATTAGAATCCTTTGAATATCAATATACAAAAACAGGTGTCAGGTATTCTGCCCCTGTAGGCTTACATGATGATGGAGTCTGTGCTTTGGCATTAGCAGTTTATCATGGCACACACGCACCAACACAAGGAGTATGGTAAATGGGATTATTTGACAGGGTATTTAATAGGAAACAATACGCACCTGATGAAGCATCAATTACGTTATCAACACAGGGTACAGGATTTGCTGAATTACCGGAAGTTAATTATTCAAATTATGCTTCACAGGGATATGAAAAAAACGAATTAGTATTTGCCTGTATAAGGGAAATCAGTACATCAGCATCTGAAGCACCGGCATACGCTTGTAAGGTGAATACAGATCCTAAAGAATTTGTCGAAAGTGGTAGATTATACGATTTATTGGAACATCCCAATGGATACCAAACACGTTACGAGTTAATTGAATCGATTATTACTTATCTTCAAATAACCGGTAATGCGTATTTATACAAGGAAAGAGGTATCGGAGGGCTAACAGCGTTATACTGTTTACGACCTGACCGAATAAAGATAGTTCCAAATAAATATTACGAATATGAGATAGACGGAAAGGTCTATAATATTCCATTAGAAGATATCGGTCATATAAAATTTCCTAATCCTACAGATGATCATTATGGATTATCACCATTGCAACCATTGGCACGTATAGTTAATTTAGATTTAGATGCGACAGATTTCACTAGAACATTTTATCGAAATGCCGGAGTTCCGTCAGGATTATTAAAACTTAAAAGAAAAATTGCTAATAAAGATGAAGCCAATAGAATTAGAACAGCATGGAGATCACAGTTTCAGGGCATGAGGAATTGGCATAGAGTTGCGATATTAGATGATGATGCAAATTACGAAAAAATGGGATCAAGTATCGGAGATATGGAGATCGATAGCATTAGAGATTTAGCGGAATCTCGTATATGTTCAGCGTTAGGAGTTCCACCTATATTAGTAGGAGCGAAAGTAGGATTGAATACTGCGACATATTCTAATTATGCACAAGCAAAAGAGTCCTTTTGGGAAGAAACTTTACTGCCACTTTATAAGCGAATCGAAGATAGTTTGAACAGAATTATATTACCTGAAATGCCTAGTATCGCTAATACAGAAAAAATTGTTTTCGATTTTAGTGAGGTAAGAGCATTACAAGACGATGAAACCGATTTATGGAATAGAAATTTAACTAAAGCAAAGATCGCAAAAGAATTAGTCATGGCAGGTTATGATCCTTTAGAATCTTTAGGATTAGCAGGATTAGAGCAAATCAATTATGTAGGTATGCCAAAAACAAATCAACCACCTACATTGTTAGAGTTAGAAACACCTAAATTAAAGTCGTTACCTGACATAAAACAAATTCCATCACCTGATAAAGAAAGATTGACGACATTAGCAAGAAGAATAACAGAAGCACAGATAATTTTAGGAAATAAGCTTATAGATGAAATCGTACCTGAAATGGATAGATACTTTATAAGACTGTTGAACAGGGCAGATTCGGTGATAGGCAGGTCATTATCAATGGATAATAGCGAAAGCAAATCACCAACTCCACCGTTTAATGCAAATAATCTAATACCTGTATCAGCAGATGTGGAAATACAAACTATTATGCGACCAATTCATTTACGTGTGATCGAGTCGACATTTAGTTTACTGAATAAAGAATTAGGACCGGCTAATGCTATACCTTTTGATCAAGCTCTACCATCAGTCCAACAGTTTTTGGTACAGGGTGGAACAAGGATAAAAGATATTAATAATACGACAAGAAAAAAAATAACGCAGGTAATATCTGAGGGAGTGAACAGAGGGTACAATTACGATCAAATTGCTAGAGGTGTTTCGGGGGAAAATTACAATGGAGTTAGATCGGTAGTTAAAGAAACTTACAAAAATCGTGCTAGAACTATAGCTAGATCCGAAGTAGGGTTTAGTCAAAACAGTGCTTCTTTTGTGAGGTATCAAAGTGCAGGTATTGAGAAAGTTTATATAACGGATGCTAGACGTGGCGATAGTCATGATGATGTTTGCTTAGAAGTGAATGACACTATACAACCTTTATCATGGTTCTCTGCAAATATGTTACAGCATCCAAACTGTTCACGAACATCAGCACCTGTAGTGGAGACATAATTATTATGCAAAGAAAAACATATACATCAGAATCAAAAGTTATCAACGAAGCCGAGGGGTTGGTTGAAGCTTATGTTAATTCAATGGGAAAAATCGATTTAGACGAAGAAGTCATTGACATAAAAGCATTTGATAAGTCAATAGATGATGGAGGAATATCGGTAGCTTGGTTTCATAATCAAGCAGAGCCGGTAGGTAAAGTCATATCTGCTAGTCCTGAATTTGTTGGGAAAGATGACAGCACAGGAATGGAAGCAGGGAAGTTGAAAGCAGTTATGCAATTTAATTTAGATACGCAACGAGGTCGAGAAGCATTTAGCGATGTAAAGTTCGGCTCGGTACGTGAGTGGTCAGTTGGTTTTAGAGCAACCGATCACGACTTGGAAGATTTGCCTAATGGTGCAAAACATAGAGTCATAAAAGACTTGGATTGGGTGGAGGTATCACCTGTAATGCGTGGTGCATCACCTGAAACTGCAACAGTAGGGGTTAAGGCTGACCTAGACTCGGATATTGATAAAGTATCTGACGCTAACTCGGTAGAAGAAATAACAAAAGTCGAATTGGCAATAAAAATAACAAGACTCAAAATGGAGTTAGACAATAATGAGTAAGGCGAAAGAGCTTCGTGATGAAGCACGAGCTAATTTAGTTGAAGCAGAACGTCTAGTCAAAGAGGGTGATGTTGAGGGAGGAAAACGAGCAATCGAAGATGCCCAAGTAAAATCACAATCAGCGACAGATTTAGAAAATGCTGAAACACAAATCAAAGCATTAAAAGGTGAGTTTAATAAACCTACCAACGCTATCCCTGTTACTACAGAGGAAGCAAAAATTTATAATCCTAATGACAAAGGTAAAGATTACAAAACATCTTATAGACCTGCGACATGGGTTAAAGGATTACCATCTGCTGTTCAGCCTAAATGGGTTCGAGATCAAATGGGTGAGAATGAGAAAGCAGAAGAAAATGTTTATAAAGAAGCATTTGTTAAGTGGTTGAGAGATCCTAGTCCTAATGCAGGGCATTTTTGGACTAAAGCTAGTTCAGATGAAATAAAAGCGATGCAAGAGGGTACTGATGCAGAGGGTGGTTTTTTTGTACCTGAAGATTTTAGGGCAACAACAATTCACGATCCGGGTACACCAAGCGGAGTACACCGACCACTTTGTACTGTAATTACAACATCATTAAAAGATGGATACCTACCAACTATGGGAAGTTCATCTGTTGCTGTGATCGCAGAGGAAGCCGCGTATGGCGATACTACACCTACTGTTGGTCAAGTATCTTTCACAATTAGAAAGGTGGGAACATCTACAAAAGTATCTCAGGAATTACTTGAAGACTCTGCTGTAAATCTACCTGCACTTCTATCACAAATCTTCTCAGAAGCATTTGGAAGATATGAAGATGAGCAAATAATTAATGGTGATGGAACTACTGAAATTCAAGGATTACGTGCAGTCGTTACAGATGGTACTGATTCCGATGGAACATCAGCAGTTACTATTGGTGATATTATAACTTGGTACTTTGACGTGCCTGCACAGTTTAGAGCGAATGCTACTTGGTCAACAACAAGTTCATTCCTAAACCAAGCACATGGGTTGGATATTACATCAAGTAAAGGGACATTATTTTCTTCCCCTGTTGAACAATTATTAGGTAAGCCAATAGCAACCTATGATGGAACAGGTTGGGACGATGCTACAGCGATAGCAACCAACGAAGAAATTGGTGCATTATACGACTTTAGTAACTATTACCTAATAGATCGAATCGGAATGTCTGTAAAAAGAGACGATTCAATTTATGTAGCAAATGATCAGGTTGGATTTTTTGCTAGGAAGCGTGGCGATGGTAGAGTTGGACTTGCAAATGCAGGTCGTATCATGAAGATTCAATAAGGAGTGAGTTAATGCCAAAATTTAGACAATGGACAGATCGTTGTTCTATAAACGTAGCACTCGCACCTGTCAGTAAATCAGCAGGTACTACAACATCATCAGCGATAGACCTAACAGGTTATCAAAGTGGAGTGTTGATAGTAAATGCAGGAGTTATTGGTTCGAGTGGTACTATTGACTGTAAGGTACAATCATCAGCAACTTCAGGTGGTACGTATGCCGATATCACCGGAGCCGCGATTACACAAATGACAGAAGCAGGTAGCAGTTCAGGAACTTCACAAGCAGTGAATTTTGAATTAACTGCCGGTAAACCATTTGTTAAGACTGTATTAGTCAATGCGACTGCCGCAGCAATTCAAGGTGTGTTTATAATAGCAGACCAAGATAATAGAACGTAAAGGTTTTAGGCTTAGAGGGGTGGGAAACTACCCCTCTAGGATAAAGAGGAAAACAATGAAAGTAAAGTGCATAATATCAAGAAGAATTGCTGATGACGATTATCAGTTAGGGCAAGAATATAACGTAAGCAAAGAGCGTATAGAAAAATATCCTAATAGTTTTGAGGTAATACCTGAACCTGTAGTGAGTGAAAAACCTAAACAATCAGCAAAAAAAACGCAAACAAAAAGAGTAGCAAAAACAGAGGATAAATCAGGATAATAAATGGCAACTACATATCATACTTATGCTGACGCAAATTTATTCCGACAATACCTTGCAGGTTCCGGTCATGTTACTGATTGGACAGAAGATGCTACCACAATACGAATACTGCTTGAATCAGTCAGTAGGCGTATAGACCATTTTGTAGGTGGAAATACTTTTGGACCGACTACTTCAACAAATTCTTATGACATTGGATTGGGTGCTTTACGTAGTGATGCTATTGAAAGAACAGGTAATGAGGTTGCAAGACCTGACTATTGGGCAAATAAAGCATCAGGTGCAGGGCGTATTCCGTTGGATAAGTGGCTTATTTCAGCGACGACAGTAACGGCATATGATGATACTGAAAGATCCGGTTCAAATGTTTTAACAGAGGGAACATCTAACGATTATTTATTAGAGCCTTATAATAGATCACCTAAAAATTTATTGAAGTTATCAGAGGAAACAACAAAATCATTTCACGGAGGACAACAAACATTAACAATATTAGGTTCGTGGGGTTGGGAAGATAGGAAGTCTAGTGCGTTATCAACTATGGATGCTGTAGGAAGTACAACCACCACAAGTTTATCTGTAAGTAGTGGAGCAAGCACTTATGCAGGTTATACAATTTTAGTTGATACCGAGCAGATGTATGTTGAATCAGTTTCGAGTAATACATTAACCGTAGTTAGGGGTGTTAATGGGACTACATCAGCCACACATAGTGGTGGAGCATCTTTTTATAGGTATTTATATGTCAGTGATGTCGTAGAGGTTACTTTAGAAATGGCGAGAAATAGATGGAGAGAACGAGATGCAGGTACTACTCAATTAATAGGTTCGGGCGATATGTCTATGACAAGACCTCAATTATCTGAAAATACTGTATTAAAAAGACTAAACTATTATGTGATGGAACAAGCACAAGGGGTGTTTTTTTAATGGTAGCAACTATTAAAACAGAATTAAAATTAGAGGGGCAATTAATGTTAGGAGTTCCTAAAGAAATAGCGTTAAGGGTAGCTAATGATATCTGTACCAATATTGCGTTATGGGGTGAAGCAGATGTTAAAAAGCAACTATATCCCGGTCATGGTTATTTAACAGGAAATTTACAGAGATCAATACGAGGTCATTTAGTACGTAATTTTCATGCAGAAATTGATCCACAAAATGTCAAATATGCTATATATGTTGAGAAAGGAAACGGAAGAGGGTTTAGCGGATATCATATGTTTGCTCAAACAAAACAACGTATAGCTAAAATGAATTGGCGTAAGATGGTTGATAGTGTTATCAAAAGGCGTATGGAATGAGTAGATCAGGTGCTATGACACAGATAGAAACAATATTAAAAGCAAATGATGATCCTGATTTCGATTTAGTTTTGCAACATGAACCTTTGTCAATACCTACAGGAGATCGTGTCGCCTGTTTTTATTTTGTAGGAGAGAGCGAAAAATCTATGACTTTAGGCAATGTAATGGTTACGCAAGATTTTAATGTTAGATGTTATTTTAAAGTACAACCATCTATACAGGCACGTAATAAATGCGAGTTAGAAATTTGGAACGCCTGTAGAAGTGTTCAAACAGGGTTGAGTGCCGACAGGCAATTAGGAGGTAATACTAGCGATATGGTATTAGGAGAAGCCGAGATCGGTTGGAGTGATATCGGTGGTAATACATTTAGAACTTTATCGATTCCAATGGGATTGATAGAATTAGAAGCAGAAGCGATTGCACCATAGGAGTTAAAACATGGCTAAACAATCAGGACTAGGACATAATTTTTTCATAGATGGATATGATTTATCAGGTGATGTAGCTTCAATAGATACATTGTCAACACCTGTCGAATTATATGATGTTACAGGTATAAGCAAATCAGCAATGGAGCGAATACAAGGTAGGGTAGATGCAACAGGTTCATTTACAACATATTTCAATGACGCTTCATTGTCAGAACACGTAGCATTATCTGCACCTAGCACAAGTGATAGAAATTTATCATGGACTTTTGGTAGTACAGTAGGAAATGTTGCATGTGGGATAGTAGTGAAACAAACAGATTATTCTGTTAGCAGAGGTGCTGATGGTTCGTTAACTATGAGCGTTCCATTTACAGGCAATGGTACACCGGCAGAATGGGGTAATTTATTGTCGGCAGGTAAGATAACGCACTCCGGTGCAACTAATGTAGCTAGTAAAGATGATTCAGCATCTTCGGCATCAGGTGCTAGTGCAGTTATACAATCAGCATCTTTATCTTCAGGTACTGCAACAGTTAAAATTCAACATTCTTCCAATGATGCTTCATGGTCAGATTTAATAACATTTACTAATGTGGCATCAGCATCTGATAGTGGGAGAACATCAGAACGTAAAACAGTTTCAGGAACTGTCAATAGATATTTACGAATAGCAACATCAGGAACATTCAGTAATTTGGTTTTTGTTATACACTATCGTAGAGGAACATCTACTGACATAGTAGAGTATTAATGAATATATCTAATAACATATATAGGGCATCAAGACCATTGGCTACACATTGGCGTGAAGCTAATTGTAAGGAAGTTAATTGTAATCATTACCAATTAGGGTGGGAAACTATTGTCGATATTTCTACAGATTTAGGTAAAAGACAATATAACTACATTGTCAATAATAGTGGGAGGAAAGGTTCAGGAAAACAAAAAGGGGATTTAGTAACATTTACTTTTAGTCCTGAACAAAATTGTTTTAGGGATCATAAAATTCCCCTAGAACGAGATCCAATTTTAACTGTTCAAAATGGTCGCGGTGCAAGTTCTATGGAACCGGCACAATGGAAAGATCATATGAATAAGTCAATTTACAAGTATCAACGAGAGGTTGATTAACAAAGGAGTCTAAAAATGGCTAAAGAGACAGGATTGGGCATGACTTGCACAATAGACGATAGTGGAGGTTCAGGTAGAGCAATCACTAATGACGTTACAAGTGTAGATCATTCAATACCAATCGCTACACAAGACGTAACAGGTTTGGATAAATCTGCTATGGAAAGATTGTTATTGCTTCGAGATTTCAGCGTAACAGTAAATGGTGTATTTAATGATGCTTCAAATATGTCGCATGATGTATTTAAAACTATTGCATCAACTACTGCTACACGTACTACTGTTTTAGCAATCAGTGGACAATCATTGACTAATGAATGTTTTTTTACTGATTATGCTTTATCAAGAGGAAGCGATGGTTCATTAACTTATACATCTACAGGTGTATTGTCTAATGGAACAGTTCCAACATGGGCGTAATCGTATGAGTTGGAAACCTAAAACTAAGAATGCAACTATAATTTTTGATGATGGTAATGCTAAAGGATTAGAAATAACTTTTATAAAAAGTATGACTATTAGGGAATTAAATAATATTCAGAAATTAGGCACTGAAACTAATGCAGAAAATATGGAAGCATTATGTACTGTCTTGGCTTCAAAAATTATTTCATGGAATTATGTAGGAGTGAAACCTACGGCTGATGCCCTATTAGATTTATCGTATGAGATCACGACCGAAATAACAAGTAGAATATTGGATACAATTGTTGGCACTAACTCCGATAAAAATTTAGCAGAACCATCACCGAATGGGTTGAATTTGGAGGGAGTGTCAGGAGTGATGGCACAACAGTAGATTTACCTGTTGATGTTTCGCATGATTTACATATAGATGCTATCGCACAGCGATATGGAGTATTACCGACTGCCGTGTCCGATAGTGATGTGGAAAACATACGTATATTTGATATAGCAAAAAGGGTAGAAAATAAAATAGCAGATAAACATGGCAAATAATGTAAACATAGTTATAAATGCACAAGATAAGGCATCTCAGGCACTTGGGCGTGTAAGTGATAAAGCAAAATCAATGCGTGGGCAATTTTTAGCAATGACTGCAATTGGTGGAGCAGTAACAGGTGCTTTAGGCATGATGACTAAATCTGCTTTAGATCAAGAAATTGGTGTTCGCAAATTAGATTCAGCATTAAAAAATGTTAATACATCTTATGAATCACAAGCAGTAGTAATTGAAAAAACATTACGAGCATTACAAGATAAAACAAATTTTGGTGATGAAGAACAAAGAGAAGCACTTACTGCATTGATCCGTTTAACAGGTGATTATGAGGGATCATTAAAAGCGTTACCTGTAATTATGGATTTAGCGGTTGGTGCTAATATGGACTTTAAAAATGCTTCCCAACTTATGGGTAAAGTTTTATCAGGTCAAACAACTGCATTAACTAGATATGGAATAACATTAGATAAAAATGCTACACAAACAGAAATATTAGAAGAATTAACTAAAAAGTTTGGAGGAGCGGCGGAAGCCGCATTTGATCCAATCAACGCTATGCAAAATGAACTTGGTGATCTAGGACAAGAAATCGGAAACGTATTACTGCCAATGTTTATCAGTTTTATGGATAAAATTATTCCTATAATTAAAAGCGTTGTTGAATGGTCAAATAAAAATCCTGCATTAATGAAATCAATAGTATTGGCAACAGGTGCCATAGGTGGGATATTAGTATTTTTAGGTTTATTGGGTTTGGCATTGCCACCAATTACCGGAGGTATTATAGCAATGACCGTGGCTTGGACAGCCTTTTCTGTAGCGTTTATAGCGAATCCTGTTGGTTTAGCCATTACAGGATTCGTATTAGGAGTGATTTCCATAGCAATGGGAATAAAGGCAATTATTGATAATTGGGACGAATGTGTAGAAGCATTTAAAATAGGTATAAATGCTCTAATTGGTCCATTCAATAGTTTGATAGATGCCTTTAATAGATTGACCGGTGCTAATTTAGATACAATCGAAAAATTTGAACTTGTTAGCGATAGAGTAGCAGAAAAAACTAAAGCATTAGGAGATACTTCCGCTGAAGCATACAAAGATGTTTGGAGAACGGCAGATCATATGACTAAATCATTTGATGAAACAAATATATCTATCGGTCAAGTAGATGATAGTTTACAGAAATTAAATGAAACGACAAAAACTTCTATAGGACTTACTGAAAAACAAGATTATACAGTCAAGAAATTTTACGTAAATTATGCTTCAAAGGTAGGTTATACAGGAGAATTAATAAATCATTTTATTGAAGATCATATGCGTCTTGACGACGAAAGAATGGCAAATAAAGAACGCATTGCTAATAAAGAGGTGGAATTAGAACAAGAAACAGTAGATAAAAAGAAAGAAATAAACGAAACATATTTAGATGAATTTCATGATATGTATGAAGAAATGATTATTGAAACTGCAGGACTTGTTAATAAGGCACACGCGGAAATGATTCATGAATTATCTGCTAGAGATAAAGCAAATAAAGAAGCACAATTAGACGAAAGCACAATTCCGGGATTAAGTAATTTGCCGGGCATGAAATTGGGAAGAGAAGCAAGTCAAGTAAGTGCTATTATGTCAGCAAATTTATCCGGTG
>VTLG01017122.1_pt1 | contig 11877 bp, 10 predicted proteins | sample 4694571 | NCBI WGS metagenome assembly VTLG01 (sample SAMN12604809, study PRJNA352737) | marine metagenome | biome: ENVO:00000447; feature: ENVO:00000209|ENVO:00000569|ENVO:01000036; material: ENVO:00002151; isolation source: viral sequences binned using virsorter ... | reverse complement strand
GGTTGCACAAAGCCATCAAACCACTGAACCTCTTACGGATGGTGGAAGATTCCTCCGTCATCTATCGTGTCTCTCGTGCGCCGGAACGCCGAGTGTTCTACATTGATGTCGGCAATCTTCCGAAAGCCAAAGCAGAACAGTATCTCTATGACATCATGCAGAAGCATCGGAATAAGCTGGTGTATGATACCGCGACGGGCGAGGTACGAGACGACCGCAAATTCATGAGTATGCTCGAAGATTTCTGGCTACCACGCCGTGAGGGTGGCAAGGGTACAGAAGTTAGCTCGTTGCCGGGTGGTCAGAATCTCGGTCAAATGGAAGATGTCGATTACTTCCGTCGTAAGCTGTATCGCGCCTTGAGTCTGCCACCGTCGCGCATCGATCAGGGGCAGGGATTCAATCTCGGGCGTGCGTCAGAGATTACACGCGACGAACTGCGATTCAACAAATACATTCATCGCTTACAAGTACAGTTCGGCTATATGTTCGACCAGTTGCTAGAACGACAACTCCGTCTCAAGAATGTCATGACGGAGGCCGAATGGTACGACATCAAGGACAGCCTTCGGTATACTTGGCAACAGGATTCGTACTTTGAAGAATTGAAGATGAACGAAATTCTGACTACGCGCATGAATTTGGCGTCACAAGCCGATGCGTTTGTCGGGCGGTATTATTCTGAAGCGTTTGTTAAGCGCGACATCCTCAAACAAACGGACGATGATGTTGTACAAATCGCACAGGATAATCGTGTAGACCCACCTGAACCTGCCGGCCGGCCCGGTGAAGAAGAAGATAGTTTTGATCACGAGGCCGACGAAGCCCTACGCAACAACAATTCACCGGCGGGAAAGACCGATACGAATTTTTCTCCTGCGGATGATGACACAAATGCGTCATCTCCAAAGAAGACCGCGGATACTAAATAGGAATACGCTATGGCCATAACATCAGGGACCGCCAATGTTCATATCCTTACGGAGAGCGCACAGCACGCAACTGTGCGGTGTTTGTATTATACCAGCAATGGTACAGACGAATCGGATGTACTCAAGGTAAATACTGCGACACTGACACACAAGACGGTGGCGCTCACGACGGCCAATCGAACTGGTATCTTCCAGGCGGGTGATACTGTGACGGGCGCGTCTAGTGGAAAGACCGCACAAATTGTTGAATGGCGGAGAAGCGCGAATACTATTGTTGTAACGAATGCTTCAGGATCGTTCACCGATGGCGAGAACCTGACGACTACAATTACGAACAGCACAGCCGCACTCGCCTCGTCGAATGCGTCACTGAATTTAGTTCGTGAGTTAGCCATTCGCAGCATCTGGTATTCCATCGACCCTGATATGACGGTCGAACTAGCATTCAAGGGCGGTAACCTAGATGCGGGTTCTTCGCAACCCATTATTCCTGCGGTGCTTCTCTCTGGGTCGGGTTATTTCGGCAAGAACGCACTCGCGGGGCAGATTATTTCCAATGCGCAAGGTATCGGTACCAGCGCAGACGGCAGTTTTTATATTAGCACCTATACGACCTCAAGCGCGAAAGCAGCCTATACTGTCATCGTTGACTTAGTGAAACTGCGCGGGTATGCTCCAAGCGGACTCTAAAGGATATCTTATGAATTCATTTACACAACTCGTACAGAATGTCAAGGATGCCAACTGGCAAAGTGCTGGACAGGTCTTCAAGGAGATCATGCAACAGAAGGTGGCAGACCGTCTTGATATTGAGCGTCGAACCGTCTTTAAGGAAGACAGCAGCGAGGCATACAAGAAGTACTTCAACTCGATGCTAAAGAAGTGGAACGTGTCGTCACCCGATGATATTCCCGATGATAAGAAAGACGACTTCTTTAAGGCCGTCGACAAAGGGTATAAAGCAAAGAACGAAGACTGCGGGCTAAAGCACGAAGACAACCCCGCCGGGGCGTACGGCATACTGGGACCAGACGAGGATGAAGAGGAAGTTGACGAGGTCGCCAAGCCTCACGTACCCAAGCCCGGCGTCACCAAGGTCAAGCCCGACCTCAAGGGCCGCCTGGGTGCCGTCAGGAATGTGTAGGACGAATAAGCCATGAAACTTATCGCCGAAGTTTACGATTACGTCAAGCCGCTAGTGGAAGACACGGAAGATGGCAAGAAAATCTATGCCATCGAAGGCGTGTTTCTACAGGCAGAAGTAAAGAATCGTAATGGACGCACCTATCCGATGGCAGTGTTACAGCGCGAAGTGGATCGCTACAACGAGGAATACGTCAAGCAGAACCGTGCGTTGGGCGAATTAGGGCACCCCGAATCTCCACACATCAATCTTGATCGTGTTAGTCACATGATTACAGAATTGAAAGCGAATGGTGTAGACTTCGTGGGTCGCGCAAAGATTATGGACACGCCATACGGCAAGATTGTGAAATCCTTCATCGACGAGGGCGTCAAGTTTGGCGTGTCGTCCCGTGGTGTTGGTTCGTTGGAAAACGCCAATGATGGTGATGTTGTCGCGGATGATTTTTTTCTTGCGACAGCCGCAGACATCGTTGCCGATCCAAGTGCGCCACAAGCGTTCGTTCGCGGTTTGCGGGAAGAGAAAGAATGGGTTTGGGACAACGGAACATTATCCGTTGAACAAGTCCAGACGATCCAAACCGCTACCACTAAAGCACCCGTAAAAACCCGTTCACAAGCGCGGGCGTTGGAAACACGCATTTTCGAGACGTTCATGCGTGAATTGGAGAGAGGCACGCGAGTCTCGTAGAAAATAGCATAACGCTAAATATATTACACTGATGCCGCACCCCAGTGGGTTGGCACAATTTTTGAGGGCAAAGACCAATGGCAGAATCTCTTGTTAATCCAGCGTCCGCTGCGCAACTGAGCCCGCGCAATCAAGAACCCACTCATCTTGCGGGGGGCGAGCGCGAGGAACTCGGCGATGCGACCGACGGTAAACTCGATTATGCTGGTAGTCTAACAACCGATACGTCTGTTCCGCGTTCGGTTCCAGCAGAGCCTACTCATCTCAAAACTGAAGACGACGAAGAAGATGTTGAAGTCGTAGAGAACGATGTAGTAGAACCTGAGACGGTCGACGAACACGACGATGTTGAAATTGAGTTTGATGACGATAAGAAGAACGAGGACGTTGATGACCTAGACAAGGCCATTGATGAGCTTGCTACTCTACCCGTCACGGACATTCAAGTCAACGAAGCCGAAGTCAACGAAGCCGAAGATGACGACGACGAGAAAAACGTTGACGAGAACAACGACGACGAGAACAACGACGACGAGAAGGAAGTTAACGAAGCCGTCTGGCCAGCTGTTGATGGCGAAGTTAACGGAGCCGAACTCAACGAAGCTGAACTCAACGAAGCCGAAGATAACGACGACGAGAAAAACGTCGACGAGAACAACGACGACGAAGAAGAAGAGGAACTAGAGGAGTCGCTAAAGATTTCTATTGAGATGCCGAAAGCGTCACTCTTCGAGTCTGCCGGATTCAACGCCAAGCAGCAGAAGCAAGTCACTGCTATCTTTGAGTCGGCGATCAAGAATACCACACGACAGATTGGCAAACAAATCCACGAGCATTATTCAAAGGTACACGAGAAGCGGCTCGCGGAACATCAGGAACTCATGGAGAATCGTCTAAACACGTATCTCGATGTGGTTGTTGAGGAGTGGGTAGAGACGAACCGACCAGCCGTACGGTCGTCACTTCGCACCGAACTGTCGGAGAACTTCCTGAATGGCTTGCAGAAGTTGTTCACGGAGCATTACATCGATGTGCCAGAGAGTAAGACAGATGTAGTGAAAAACCTTACGCAGCATGTGGAAACACTCAAGCGTCAGGTTAATGAGCAGTATACGGAGAAGCTGAAACTGCATCGGTTGGCAGAGTCAGCAAACAAGAAACGAATTGTCGCGACATTTGCGCGTGACATGAGTGAGTCGCAGGCAGAAAAACTGGAGAAGTTGGCAGAGGATACGCAGTATGTCAATGCCAATGACTTCCGCGAAAAGTTATCAATGCTGAAAGAAAGTTACTTCGAAAAGCAGCCGAGCCGAGCGACCCGTCTGCCCGAAGAGAATGTGCAGGAAGTGACTGAAACCGGAGTCGCGAAAGGTGAGGCAGATATGGTTGCAGACGCCATCACTCGACATGTGAAATCGAGTGACTGGTAAACTATAGCTTCATCGAGGTATAAATAACCAACAGCGTTATTAACTGTTGCGACAGTTAGCTAACATTCATTGAGGAGTTCACGCAAATGGCAGATACATTTCTGACAGAAGAAGTCAAGAGTAAGTGGGCAAAGGTCATCAATCATGTTGACCTGCCCGAGATCAAGGAATCGTGGAAAAAGAGAGTTACTGCGATTTGTTTGGAGAACACCTCTCGCGAGGTTGCGAAATCGTCGGAGTATGTAGATCAGACGCTATTGTCTGAGGCTGCGCCCGCGAATGCTGCGGGAGCTTTCCCAAGAGCCAATCTACAGGGCTTCGATCCGATTCTCATCTCGCTTATCCGTCGTTCCATGCCGAACCTCATTGCGTATGACCTATGCGGCGTTCAGCCGATGACCGGTCCTACGGGCCTCATCTTCGCGATGAAGTCGAAGTTCTCGACGCAGGGTGGAACCGAAGCGTTGTTCAACGAGGCCAACACCGGCTTCTCCGCGAACGGCAATTCTCAGACGGGTACCCTACCTGCTGGTAACACCTCGGCGCTTTCCAATTCCACGAACTATCTGTACGACACTGGTATGACCACTGCGTATGGTGAGACTCGTGGGGATTCGACCGCGAACGCTATCCCTGAGATGGCATTCTCGATTGATAAGGTGACCGTAACTGCGGTGACTAGGAAGCTGAAGGCTGAGTACACCATCGAAATCGCGCAGGACTTGAAGGCAGTTCACGGTCTCGATGCTGAGACGGAATTGGCGAACATCCTGTCTGCGGAGATTCTTGCGGAGATTAACCGTGAGATTATCCGTACCATCTACTTCGGTGCTGTTCAGGGTGCGAACAACAACACCACGACTGCTGGTGTGTTCGACCTCGATACCGACTCTGATGGACGTTGGATGGTTGAGCGTTTCAAGGGACTTTTCTTCCAGATTGAACGCGACGCCAACGCTATCGCGAAGGCAACCCGTAGGGGGAAGGGTAACATCGTGCTATGCTCGTCTGACGTAGCTAGTGCGCTTGCTGCTTCTGAACTCCTGTCGTATGCGCCTGAATACGATGCGAAGCTCTCCGTGGATGACACGGGCAGCACGTTCGTCGGCACCCTACAGGGACGTTACAAGGTGTATATCGATCCGTATGCTGCGGTAAACGATGTCAATCACTTTGTGGTTGGTTATCGTGGAGCGAGTCCATACGACGCAGGGTTGTTCTACTGCCCGTATGTGCCTCTCCAGATGCTCCGTGCGCAGGACCCCAACAGCTTCCAGCCGAAGATTGGGTTCCAGACACGCTACGGTATCGTCACCAACCCATTCGCGAATGCGGATGGCACCGCTGACGGAACCATCGTGACTCGTGCGAATCAGTATTATCGCATCGTCAACGTTCGCAACCTTATGTAAGGTTCCGAACACCCGTAGTCCAACCCAAGGGGGGAGCGTCCGACGCTCCTCCCTTTTTTTTAGGTTATAATCATGATACAACGAACCGGCGGAAAGGTGCTTCTATCACTAGGCATCTGTGGACTGGTTGGATATCTTACATTTATTACAATAGGTGAGAATCTAGAATACTACTTTGAAGTGGATGAGATACAATCACAACTCCACGAGTCACCATCGAACCTCAAGGGCACCATTCGGATGCACGGATATGTTGTGCCGGATTCTATTCTGCGTCGAGAGTCAACGATGGAGTATCGGTTTATCGTCCAGAATGATCCTCCACGAAGCAACAGCACGTCACAGACTCGTGTGTTAGTGACCTATACCGGAATAGTTCCTGATACGTTTAAGAGTGAGGCCGAGGTTGTGGTTCGGGGAACAGTCCAGCCCAACACAACTGGAGCATCGGATTTAACGGTGTGGACGTTTCAGGGCGAAAGCATTACCGCAAAGTGCCCTTCAAAATACGAAGCTCAAGCGAGAACAAATTATGACGTTACCACAGCCTCTGGGGTGCTTGAGCCGGCTGTCTCATTGCCCGCACTGATACAGTCTGGTCTTCCCGTCTATACGATAACAGATGACCGCGAGGTCTTCGGGTTAGACTAGAATTGCACATCCCATTGAAGGCGCAGGCGATAGTCTAGAGCTTCGTCTGACAAAAGAGCATCGTCAATGGTCAATCTCGAAAAATCGAGCGTCACCTTGCTGTCATGACCATCGATGAACCAATTGACGCCAACCGTAACTTCTCTCCGGTCATTCTCGAAGATCCTGTTGCTCGCATTCGGCTCATTCACATATGCATAACGCATCCCCACCTCTAGGGGCGCGGGCACGGCACGAAGCACATTGTGTAGGAAGTATCCTGCCTGAGCGTATCCACCGGTCAAGACATGCGTGCTACCATAGGCATTGTCGGTGATGGTCTTGCGATGAAATTCTTGCTGAGTTGAAAAACCACGGTACTTGAAAGCGTATTCTTGCACGACTTGTTTGATCTCGAACTGGCCTGGGCTGGCGCTGCCAGGGCTAGCAAAACCATCGAGATTGCCGCAGCCCGATGAAGACCAACGCGTACAACTGCCGGTATTCGAAAAACCAGCAATCGCCAGACTCCCGATTGGCTCCTCGGTAAACTCGACATCAGTTTGTCGGAAAGCAAGGTCTCGACCCATGAAATTCCACTGTAACCGTGCCGTATACAATAGATCAGCGTCAGTGTTGTTGACGCCACGGCCCTCGCCGTTGAATACACCAGCGAAATAGCGCAAGTCGGCAGCCGTCTCTTGGAACAGATGTCCTCTCAACTGCACGCCCAACTGCCTGTCCATTGTGAATACCCTATTCGCGATTGAGCGTTCAACGAACTGCTGCCGTCCAGAGGAATCAACACGCTCACGGTTGAGGTCGACCTTCCACTGTCCAAGGCGGAGTCCGAGCCAGTCCCATTTCGCGATGTCTATGCGGTAGTCAATGACCCGCGCACTTGCGGAGGCGCTACCGTCATCCACATCACGGGAAGGCTGCATATCGACTTCCGTGTAGTAACGTAACCAAGGTCGCCGGCCGTGGCCGCCGACTTTCATGCGTAGTCGTCGTGCTTCGAAATTCGATTGGTCTTCAGACTCGAAGCTGGATACTTGCCTGGGATCAGACCGATACGGCGTCGTGAAACGCATCTGAGCGCGTAATTGGAAATTGGTTTGCCAATTCCCGTCGCGTGTCTCCAGTCGAAAGCCGTTGCTGGATCGACTCGCAATGACAGGGCTGCTGCTCTCCATCTGTTCGGCGACTTCAGCTTCGACGATCTTCGCAAGCACGCTCTCATCTACGACGGACGCCGACGCGCCCGATGGATTGTCGGGAGTAACCTGCGTTTGTGCTTTAGCTATTGACGGCTGTTTCAGGAGAGGAAAGAGGGATAGACAGAGGACAACACTAAAAACCTTCGGCGATATGAACAAGGTATATGTTTCCTTCAAGCAATTGTGGACGACCGAGTCAGCCCGGCCGTCCACACGTTAATATTGTTACCACATAATTATTTAATATACCAATGTTTCGCCATCATGACGATCTAGTTAATCGTAAGTAAATTTAATTACCGGCGTCTTTTCGCGCCTCCCGTCTCGCGGCGATTGCCGCCTCATACTCATCATCTTCCAAATCGTACCAGCCAATCCATGCGAAGGCCATCTCATCAATAGTGCGCTGGCCAGTTCCAACCCAGTTATTCGGGTCAATGTTGCCCCGATTCGTCTCTGAGTTGTCAAGCCAACTTGTCACGTGTAGAATGGTTCCCGCCGGTATCAACGGGGTCGTATCTTCATCGTAGTTGTAGTTCATGTGCCAGTTGTAATCAAAGCCCGCACAGTTCACCGTCTCGGCCCTTACCGGCTGAGTCGGGTAGATGAATTCGATACACTGATAAGTTCCGAGCATATGCATGTGCGGCTGGAACATGGTGATACGCGCCGCTTTGTTGAAGCGAGCATACCCATCCGAACGCATCACCTCGCCGGGTGGAATGTCAAGCACACCGAGCGTCGTACCCTGCGAGCCGCCAAGCTGCTTTGAATACCGAATGTGTTCTGGTTCAGCACCGACAGGCATAAAGTTAATACCCAGTTCCACATCTGCGCCGATTGGCTCACCCACCGAGTGTAGATGATAACTCAACCGCGCTGCGCTGTTAGCTGGTAGTTTCAAACCAGACCCTTCGGGATACACCTCGGCTTGCTTGCCGGACGCATATTCAACGAGGAACGTGCCGTTACCCATAGGGTTGCCATCCTCGTCTTCTTCCTCCACAGCGTAGGACAGTGCGTGATGCACAACCTGTCGAGACGCAGCACCCACCGGCTTGGTCTGAATCGCCGTGATATAACGATCTTCTTCCAATCCAAACTCAGCAAACAAATTGCCGAAGAGGTCTGGACCCGCAGCAGGAACCTCATACACAGGGAACCGCACTACCAAATCTGGGTCACCAATCTGCCACGCATCGGCGGGAGCAAACTCAGGTGGCGTCGGCGTGTTAGCCGGATTGCCCTGCGGCGCGCCGGTATCTACCCACTTCACAATCGTTGCGATCTGGTCCTCGGACAACGACGGATCGTTGAGGAAATCCTGAATCCCAATGTTGCGGTCTAGATGCCACGGTGGCATCGCACGAGTCTCCACTTTGTTCTTGATCGAGCGGGCCCACGGACGCACGTCTCGATAACTAATCAACGACATCGGCGCAATCTGATCCGGCCGATGACACGAGATACACGAGTCGTAGAAGATCGGCGCAATGTCGTCGGCAAATGTCGGCTCAGCCGGAACTTGTGCGAATGCGCCAGTCGCCATGAGAAGAGACGCCGAAAGAATGGTAGCAGACTGTAGTAGTTTCACAAACAATTCTCCTATGTGGAATCGGCATTACCGAGCAAATATAAATATATTTAGTTGAATCTGTGATATAATTATTCTTGTGAATTCTCTATTTGATGACGTTGACCAAGCTGGCGACTATCTTAGCCAGATTGATGATTGGCACGACCCCCATCCCGATCCTGTTGTAGAGATACATGAGGGCGTCCATGTCGTGCGCGATGATATGCTCGACGCCGGCACGAAAGTGCGAGGTGTTGATTACCTCGTCGGACACGATGCGCGATTCGCTCACATCGAGGAATGGGTGTATGGTTCCTGTCCAGCCGCGGGCTACGCACAAATCAGTCTGCCAGCAGTGTGCGGCCGCTATCAGAAACGTGCCGTCATCTTTATGGCAAAGCGGCGTCTCGACGCGCTTCATCCCTATCAACAGCGCGGGCTAGATGCCGGTGCTGATGTCCACTGGGTGCCGAATGGAATGCTCTCGGTGACACAAGCCCGGGCGCGGGAGTATGTCGCGGAGTCTCCGACAACACGGATGCTACTGCCAATGGGGCTTGAGCATCCCACCGTTTTCGGTTCATTCATTCGTGTTGCGCGTAACTTGCCGATTACGCCCCAGTATGTCTGGACTGTCGGTTCAAGCGGCACATTAAATCGTTCGCTACAACTAGCATGGCCAGAAGCAGAAGTACATGTCGTCTCGACAGGACACCAGATGAGCGAGGAAGAAATTGGACGCGCACACTTTCATCGGTCACCCTATACGTTTAATCAAGTCGTGCCATCACGCGAACAACCACCGTTCCCAAGTGCGGTGGGGTACGACGCGAAAGCCTGGGCGCCGATGATGGAGTGGTATCGTAATACACGTGTCGCCGGGTCTGGCCCGGTTTTGTTCTGGAATGTCGGTGCTTAATCATGTCGACTCTAGAACATATTATCGAGAAATATGACCTTCCAAGCCGCAAGGTTCGTACGCCACAAATAATCATTGATGTGCCACAGGTTGGGCGGAATGATCTCGCAAGCCTCCTCCATGAGTTAGACTTCAAGGACGGTGTTGAAATTGGTGTTCAACGCGGAGTCTTTTCCGAGATTATTTGTCAAAGAAATCCACAGATGCGTGTCTATGGTGTCGACGCTTGGGCGCCGCCGAATGGCCCTCGTATGCGCCTGAAAGCGCGGGGGCGAATGGCAGCATATCCGCAGTACTCTTTCATTGACGACTGGAGTGTCGCAGCGTCACAACAGTTTGCCGAGCAGTCATTGGATTTTGTGTACATCGATGCGGATCATAGTTATGAATCATGCTTAGCCGACATCACCGCCTGGCATCCAAAGATTCGTGATGGGGGCATTCTTAGCGGCCACGATTATCATAATACAATTCCCAACAGTCGAGTTCAATGCTACGTCAAGAAAGCGATTCTCGATTATACAAGAAACCACGAAATTGAGCCTCTACTGTTATGGGGTAAAGGCGTTGATAATTTCACCTCTTGGGCGTTTGTCGTTTAAGCGCCAGCATAATACAATAATACACAATGGATACTCTCTTTGATACCCCACCTTCCGGCACCACCAAGGCGAAAACGATTCGCATTCTGGTCTATCCCAACATCACATATGCAAAAGACCTGACGAAAGATAGCTATGTCGTCTATCTCACGAATGCGATTCGACAATTAAATTGTCTTCGTGACGACCTCTTCTTTTACATTCTCACACCAGAGCATCTTTCTGTGTTGGAGTTTCCGAATACACAACAACTGGTGATGCCATTGCCCACACATGCGCCGGTGATGCGTGTGCATTTCAACGTCACCGCCATCCAAAAACTTCTCACGAAGTTCGTTGATATTGATCTTGTCTGGTCGCATCTCCCCGAACAGACACACGCACTGGCCGCCACATTGGCAAACGTCACGCACCATCGCCCGAAGTTCTTTGGTTACGCCCATTGGTTTGACCTAACGTCTGTCGCGACGTGGGAAGCCGGAAGTTTCCGCGAGAACGTCAGCGGGCTTTTACACATGGACCGCTGCTACCTGAACACTGACGCGCAGAAAGCCTTGGTTTTAGAGGAAGCCGCGCAGACCTTTTCACCGTCCGTGGTTCAACAGCTTGAACGCATTCTGGTCGCGCAACCGCCGGGTGTCTCGGTATCGGATGTCACGCCCGAGATTGACACACAGACCGAAAAGCTCATCGTCTTTAACCATCGTCCAGCGCCCTATAAAGACTATTCAACGTTTCTAAAAATCATCAAGCAGTTGCGCCGAGAACGGCAAGACTTTCGAGTGTGGATTCCACTCTTGAATGCCACGCCAGAACCGTGGATAGAAAAAGAAACTTTCGCCGATAAAGCAGGATACTATGCGAAGCTCCGTTCCTGTCGTGTAGGACTCGCACCGAAACAACAGTATGCTGGCTGGAGTATCGCTACGACCGATGGCTTGATGTCTGGCTGTCCATACATCACATATGATGCGGACTATTACCAAGAACTCAATCCTCTCGCAGAACGCTTCCAGACGGTTGAGGATGCGGTAATGCTCTTACATCGTTATCTGGATGACGTACCGCACCGAAACACACACGCGGAACGCGCACGCCACCACGCGCTGACATCTCTTGACGATAGACGAACCATGCGAGAGATGAGTCAGTATATTACAACACTGATGGGCACCATAACACCACGGCAGTCGCCACGCGCATTAGAACTTGTCGACCTCATTCAACAACAGGGGCGCATCTCAAAAAAAGAACTGATGACACACCATCTGAACTGGGGGCGAGGCATCGCTTTTACGCCGTACCGGCGCACCTTAATGACG
>VTLG01003174.1_pt1 | contig 11877 bp, 4 predicted proteins | sample 4694571 | NCBI WGS metagenome assembly VTLG01 (sample SAMN12604809, study PRJNA352737) | marine metagenome | biome: ENVO:00000447; feature: ENVO:00000209|ENVO:00000569|ENVO:01000036; material: ENVO:00002151; isolation source: viral sequences binned using virsorter ... | reverse complement strand
AAATCATCACTAAACAACAATAACTATGGAAAATAAAGATCTTGAATCTATGAATGATGAGGAGCTACAAGCTGAAATCAATAGATTACAAGGAACTGTACAGTCAGAAACAGGACCAACTACGGTGGCTCCTCAATCATCTGGTGAACTACAGCAACCTTCTACGGAAGGACAAGAACAAACAGATGAAGCCTGGAAGATACCAACTACAGATCCCTCTGATACAAGTTTAGGTGGTCTAGCTAAAGATACTCTTATAGGTACAGCTGAAGATTTAGCGCCTATTGTTGGTGTATCAGATACTATTATTGACACCATCAACTTTCTATCAGCCGGTGATAAGTTTGACATACCTAAAATACCTGAATACGAAAGCAATACCACTCAAGCTCTTCGTAACATCTCAGGACTTATCATACCATCATTAGGGTTAAGAGCTAAGCTACTCTCATGGGGTAGTAGGGCACACGCTTCAGGAACAGCAGCACCTTGGTTACAGAAATTAGGTAACAGTAGATCATTCCAATACTTTGCTAAGTTTGGAGCTGATATAGGTACTGGTGGTTTAGTAGATTATGTAGCAGAACAGAACCAAAGAGATGATAACTTATTCGGTACTCTAAAGCACTACTGGCCTCAAACATTCCAGTGGATACCTAATAGTATCGCTACTAATACTGATGATACACCTGGAGAGAGACGGCTAAAGAACGTTAACGAAGGTGCTATCTTTGGTGTATTAGCTAGTATAGTAGAAGGAGTTGCATATCTTACAAAGGCAGGTAGAAGTTTGAAACAGACTTCTAAATTTGTACCCAGTAAAGAAACAAAGATTAGTTCCAAGGAATTAAACGCACGCACTTCAGATGAATTTGATGCTACTAAGTTTTCTGATAGACCTGTTGAAGATCAGGTACTCAGAGGTTATGCTAAGAAAGAACATGAACTCAATTTACTCTCTGAATACTATATAAGCAGAGGTGAAGAACCTCCTAACTGGCCTACATTTACTGAAGGTGAGAAGTTAGTACGTTCTAGAGACTCTGACGGCATTGTAGGAGCAATGGCAGATGAAGCACAGATAACTAATAATATAGAGACTGGCTGGGGTAGGATAGGTAACCTACTGCATGAAGCTGGTAGGAAAGAAGGTATTGAATTCCAAAACCTTACCAATAGAACTCTAGTTAGTGAACTAACTGCCGAACTCAAGGCTGTTAAAGGTGTCTCTAAGACACTTAGATCAGGTAAACGTATCACAACACGGATGATTGAGCAAGCAAGTAGGAGATTAGCTGCTACATTATTACATCCTAGAGTTGATACTGATGATATTCTTGGAATTCTAGATGAGTTCAAGAGATCAGTAGAGGGCTCTGCAGTTAGAATTGCAGGTAAAAAGGGTATTAGTTCTGCTGTAAAGCAGTTGAAAGAGCAGATGCTTGACCTTGACGTGCATAAAGCTAGAGCTTACCTAGTAACTTCAGAAGCAGGGCAAGTTGCTGACTTTGCTGAAGGTGCTAGATTGATGGAAGACGGTGCTTCTGTTTCTAGGACTATTGACTTAATGGCTGATCGTTTAGAAGTTCTTCAAGTTGAAAAAGCATTAGCTAACTACGAAGCTAACTCTATGTTATCTAATATGAATACTTGGAAGTCTGCTGTAGAAACAGGTGATGCACGTATAATGAATGCAGCTGCTGATACTATAGTAGGTGATGCCAGTGAAAGATTAACAGAGATTATACCTAAAGCTAAAGAGTGGACTGAGACACTTAAGGCTGTATCTAGAGAAAACCCTCAATTCCTCAGACCTTTCTTATTAGCTAATGAGTTTACTGATGGTAATGTAGACTCTATGTATAAGTTACACCAATGGGCTCAAGATAATTTAGGAGTATTTAAGAAAGCAATTTATGATGGCAATCCTGATGTACCTTCAATTATTAACAAGGCTTGGTGGAGTAATTTATTTAACTCGGCTTTATCAGCAGTTGGTACTCCCTTTCGTGCTGGGGCTGGTAACTTAACAGGTTTACTTGGCAGAGGCACTGCTACTGTATTTGGTGCTGTAGTTGAAGGTGATTATATTAGAGCTCAAAAAGCAATGACAGCTCACTTTGCATTAGACGATACTTTATCAAAAGCTTTAGAGCATATGAGATTGGTCTTTAGAAAAGCATCTACTAATCCAAAAGAAGTTAGTTATGTAATGCGTAGTGATATCGCATTGAAGACTGAGAAAGGTTTAGATAGCCTAAGAGCTTATGCTGATGCTGCTTCAGAGAATGGAGAAGATGGTGCTTCAATGCTTCTTAAAGTATATGAAGATCTAGATGCACTTGCTATGGATCCTGTGCTTAGGTTAGGTGGTAATTCTATGACAGCTCTTGATGGATTTGCTAAGTCTGTCGTAGCTAACACAGAAGCTAAGTATATTGCTATTAATAAACTAACCCAAGCTGGTGAAGAAATTACTGATAAAAAATTGAGATCAGTATCTGAAGAAATATATAATAATTGGTTTGATAAGAATGGGATGATTGCTAATGAAGCTGTTGATTCTATTACAAGTGAGATAGCTTTAAATGCTGATTCACCTGTAGTTGAAGGAATGAATAACTTCCTTAAACGTTTCCCTGCTGCTAGATCATTCATTTGGTTCCCTCGTACAACTGCAAATGTTATCGATACGTTTGGTAAATGGAGTCCTGCAGGTATACTATCTTCTGATTATCAGAAAACGTGGGGTCCATTAGGACGTAAGAAGATGGCTGAATTTACTCAAGATGAAATCGTTGAATTCTTAAAAAGTAAAGGTAGGCCAATAGATGAATTTGCTAGTGAAACTTTCCAAATGCTTCGTTATGAGATTAAAGGTAAGGCTGCTATAGGTAGCTTATTTGTTACTGCAGCTGGTTTAGCCTTTACAGATGGACGTTGTACTGGTACAGGTCATTATGATAAAGCTAGACAACGCTTGAGATTACGTAGTGGTTGGAAACCTAAGACTTGTACAGTACCTGGTACTGATAAAGCAGTTAGTTACGAATGGATGGGACCATTAGGTGATTGGTTAGCACTTACTGTTGATGTTGCTGATAACTTTGATAGTTTAACATCTGGTATGCAAGAAGATTTATACAAAAAACTTATGTATCTTCTTGGTTCTTCTATTACTAATCGTTCAATTCTCTCTCAACTAGAACCTTTACACGACGTATTACAAGGTAACGGTGCAGCTGCAATGCGGTTTGCTACTAGTTTTGGTAATAATTTAGTGCCTTTAGGTAGCTTACGTAATGAATTAGGTAAAGTATTGTACCCTGGATTACGTCAAATACGTGGTGAATTAGATGAAATGCTACGTAATAGAAATGCTTGGTTAGATGCAGCTGATCCTAGTCGTGCTCTACCTTCTTTAGTCGATCCGATTGATGGTAAACCAGTAGGTTATCAGGAGAATTGGCTTATTAGAGTATTTAATATGGGCCCAATCAAGATCCACGATAAACCATCTAAAGAACGTCAGTTCCTTATTGATATTGAATTCAATAGTTCCCCTACTATGAATTTAAGTCAAAGAGGTACTGCACTTGAGTCCCATGAAATAACAGCTATTAATAGTAAGATTGGTGAGATGGGGCTATATCAAGAACAAATAAATATAATAATGAAAGATGCTAATAAATTAACATACACTGCTCCAGATGGTACAGTATATAAAGGTTTTGTTAATATTGTACAAGCTGCGAGACGAGGTTTTATTTCATCTGAAATATTAGACACTACTAAATATGCTAATATTTTTAGTAGATTAACTTTAGCTTATTCTCGTGCTAAACGTTTAGCTGAAGATAACTTAGCTGAACCTATAAGATCTGGAATTAGACAGCGTGAGTATGATAAAATAACTACAGAAAACAATGTAAAAGCTGGTAACATAGAAGATTTACCTTTAGTCCCAACTAGATAATTATGGCACAACCTAATCCTGAAGTAACTTATACCCAGACGGGTAGTGCAAATAAAGCATTCCTTGTCACATTCCCTTTCCTAGAGGCTACAGATGTCAAGGTTCAACTAGGTGGAGTAACTAAAACAGTAGGTACTCATTGGACTATTACTGGTACAACTGTCACTTTCGAGGATAATGTTCTTGGAAGTGGTAGTAATACCATTAGAATATTCAGAGATACAAATCTTGAAAAAGCTCAAGCTGTCTTCCAAACGGGAGCTTCTATACGTGCTCAAGATCTAAATAATAATACAAATCAATTCTTATATGCAGCTCAAGAAATAGGAACTTTAAAATCTGATGATGATGTAAATTTCTCATTAGGTGATAAAGGTCATATAACTGTTAATAGTTCTACTGACTGGACTATTGATGATGGTGTAGTTGCTAATTCTCACATGGCTGCTAATAGTGTAGACAGTGATCAGTACGTAGACGGTAGTATAGACCTAATACATATGTCTGCAAACTCTGTGGATAGTGATCAGTATGTTGATGGTTCTATTGACTTAGTACATATGTCAGCTAACTCAGTTGACAGTGATCAATATGTAGACGGATCAATTGATCTAGTTCACATGTCAGCTAACTCTGTAGACAGTGATCAGTATGTAGATGGTAGTATAGATAGTGCACATATAGGTAATGATCAAGTTGACTCTCAACACTATGCAGCAGCTAGTATAGATAATGAACACTTAGCTGATGATGCAGTAGATAGTGATGAATTAAAAGAAGGTGCTGTTGACTTATCACATCTTTCTGCTACAGGAACAACTGATGCTACTACTTTTTTAAGAGGTGATAATACTTGGGTAACAAAACCAGGTTCTATCAAACAAATTGTATCAGCTTATACTGAAACAGAAGCTAGTCATACAAGTTCATCATCATATTCTGATACAGGTTTAACAGCTACTATTACTCCAAGATCTGCTAATAACATGATTCTGGTTCTTGTTAATCAGAATATCAATGCAGGATTCACTAGGTCAAGTGGACCAGAAGATGGAAGTGATCTAATAGAAGCTAATTTGAGATTGTTAAGAGCTGACTCTGAAAGACTACATAGTAAAATAATACATGATGGAGGTAGAGGTGATAATACTTTCCAACAAAGAGAAACAATGATAATTTTAGATAGTCCAAACACTACTAGTGCAACAATTTATAAAACTCAAGGTCAGAAAGGAGCAGCTGGTACCGACATTGGAAGTACCACTATGTATACACAAAAAGATAGTGCAAAGAGTACTATTTACTTAATAGAATTCGAACCAAATTTATAAAAACTTAATTTCTATCTAAACTTATGGCAACAACCGAAAAAATTCATACCGCGGACGGTAATGCTGCCACCACTTACTCGTTCACATTTCCATATTTTAAAGAGGCTGATGTCTATGTTCATGTTGATGACGTAGAACAGACTCAAACAACTAAATATACATTCCCAACAGCTACAGAGATTAAGTTTACAACAGATAATGTACCAGCATCAGGAGCTAAAATAAGAATCTTTCGGAATACTGAAGTTGATTCTCCTAAAGCTGTCTTTGCTACTGGATCTGCTGTAAGAGCCAGTGACTTAAATAATGATGTAGATCAATTATTGTACAGTGCTCAAGAGAATCAAAACTTTCAAGTACGAACAGAGGATATCATTGATGATGCTGTAACTGGAACTAAACTAGGACCACGTTCAGTAGACTCAGAACATATAGTTATAGGTGCTATAGACCTAGAACACATGTCTGATAATTCAGTAGATAGTGATCAATACGTTGATGGATCTATAGATACTGAGCATATAGCTGATGATGCTGTTACTCTTGATAAGATGGCAGGATTATCTAGAGGTAATATTATATATGGTAATGCAAGTAATAATCCTACAGCTTTAGCACCAGGATCTGCTGATTATGTATTAACATCAGATGGAACAGATGTCTCATGGGCTGAAGCTGTTGGAGAAGTAACAGTACAAGATGAAGGTGTCTCCTTAGCAACAGCTGCTGCAACTTTAAACTTTACTGGAGCAGGAGTATCAGCTACAGGAACTGGTGCAACCAAAACAATTAATATAACAGGTGGTACTAATAATCCTACAATATTAACTTTAAGAAATTCAGCTAATGATGGGGCAGCTGTTTTAACTAATACTGAATTTACATTAGTTACATCAGGTACTACTACAGCTAAAGCTGTGTTAACTGCTCAACAGTTATTAATAAGTATTAACGGTGTTATTCAGCAACCTAATGCTGGTACAGATCCTTCAGGATTAGATGGATTTGTAATTGATACAGGTACAACAGGTAGAATTAAATTCTGTGCAGCTCCTGGTTCAGGTGCAGAAATATTTATTGTACAACTTGGAGATGTTGTTGATATCGGTACACCAGCCGATGGTACAATTACAGAAGCCAAGTTAAACGCTTCTAATGCTCCTACTGATGATTATGTTTTAACAGCTGATTCAACAGTAACAGGAGGATTTAAATGGGCAGCTTCCTCAGGAGGAGGCGGTGGAGGCGGTGGAGGAGACTCTATCGATGAAGGTAATAGTTCAGTTGAAGTTGTAGATACAGGCAGTACAGGCTATGCTAGAGTCATTACAGAAGGTACAGAGAAACTCAGAGTTACTTCTGATGGTAAATTAGGTATAGGTACAACAACACCAGATCAATTACTTCATATTTATGGCGGTTCTGCTGGTACAGTAACAGGTACAGGAGAACTTGTTTTAGAAAATAGTGCTAATACTACTCTTAATATCTTAACAGCTTCTCATGCTACAGAAGATAGTACTAACTACGATAATTATAATAGTGCATTTATTAAGTTTGGAGATCAGGCAGATATTAACTCTGCATCTATTGAATTCCAAGCAAATAATAATAATGACTACGATTGGTTAACAATTAATACACATGGAAAACGGGCTGCATATTTCGACAATGATCAACAACTGATTCTCAATAGTAGTGATACTTCTATACTTAATCAGGCGTTATATATTGTAGGTAATTGGGATCCAGGTAATACTAGTGGTAGCTCTAACATAGAATTTAAATCAAAAGGACCTGCACTTCATAAAGACAATACAATAAATATTGGTACAACTGAAATGACCATTGGCGTTTCGGATGTAAATAATGCCTATATAGATTGCACGGATCGAAATCTTAGTATAGATGCTAGCTCTATTACACTAAATGATGATGGGACTGGTAATGCTAATCATGCCTGGGCATCATTTTCTGATGGTTCTAGCAACTTCGATCAAGGACAGATTAGATTCTTTGCTAAAATTGGTGGAGAATTAGACTTTGATTATGATAGAGTTAAATTTATAGCTGGCACCGGATATGGTAACCAAATGACTCTGAGGGGTTCTAATACCCCAGGTCATAATTTAATAACTAATGGTAGTATGAACGTCTGGCAACGTGGTGTCGGGCCAGTAACAACTTCTGGTATAAAAACAGTAGATCGTTGGTCAGTTGAATGGGGTGGTTTAGAAGAAGCTCCTACAATAGAACGTCTTGCATTAACTGGATCAGCTGTAGGGAGTTCCACCGAAGGACCTTGGGATTCAGGTTTAAGATATGCCCTAAAAGTTACAAATGGTGATCAGACAACTGGATCTTCTCCATATTATGCAGGTTCAGATGATTATTTAAAAATTACTCAAATAATTGAAGCACAAGATATAGCAAAGAGTGGTTGGTATTATCCACAAAGTACAGCAAGTACATACAAGAACAATTATCATTTAATGTTATCATTCTTTTGCCGATCATCATTTGGTTCAAATATGTTCATGGTAAGTCTAAGAAGTTTTGATGGCGATCAACAGAGATCATATGTAACGTCATTTAATGCGGAATATGGTAGTGGTGATTATTGGAGTCATCTGACATTCGAAATTCCATATGACTCAGATTTAGAATTTGATGTAAATAATGGGAAAGGTTTAGAACTAAGTTTTTGGCTATTTGCTGGAAGTGATTTTCATAATAGTACCCATACTGAGGACTACTGGCACGATCTTAGTGGTGATTCCGACTATTCATATTTCAAAACAGATGAAGCATTTGCAACAGGAAGCCATCCCCATCCTTATAGTACTCGCTATAACCACTGGATGACAGAGAATGATGCTTGGTTTGCAATAACTGGTGTTCAACTTGAAGTTGCTCATACTCAAAGAAGTAATTTCGACCTTCTTTCATATAATGAAGAACTAGCTAAGTGTCAACGTTACTATTCAAAAATGGGAGATACAAATGATGGCTGGAATAGTGAAGATGATAAATTATTATTCCAAGGATATGCTTCCACTGCACATGCTCAAACAATCACATATCCAGTTGCAATGAGGAAGACACCTACTATAACAAAACAAGGTACTTGGACTGAAAGTAATCTAGCATCTATGGATGTTAATACTTATAAAGGTTGGAAACAATCTACTGTAAGACTTCTACCTACTAATACTGGTGACGTATATGCTATCTCAGGAGATGGTGCGTATCTTGAATTCGATGCGGAGTTTTAAACTATGGCAAATAAACTAACACAAATTTCAACCGCAGGCGTTAAAGACGATGCGATAACAGATGCTAAATTGCCAGCAGATTCCGTTGGTAACAGCGAGATGAAAGATGATGCTGTAGGTATTGCTGAATTATCAGCTTCTGGTACAGCGTCTAGTTCCACCTTCTTAAGAGGCGATAATTCATGGGCTACTCCTGCAGGTAAAACTACTGAAGAAGTACAGGATATAGTAGGAGCAATGTTTACAGGTAACACTGAAACTAACATTACTGCTACTTATCAAGATTCTGACGGAACAATTGATCTTGTGTCTACGGATACAAACACTCAATTAACTACAGAAGAGGTTCAGGATATTGTTGGTGCGATGTTCACCGGTAATACAGAGACTAGAATCTCAGCAACCTATGAAGATAGTGATGGAACTATTGATTTAGTTGTTGACGATCAATCTACTGATAATAATACTACTTATAGTATATCCTGTGTAGATGGTGATAACTCTGATGAAGAGAAGATTAGATTAACTGATAGTGGTTCAGGTACAGATGATGTTGTTTTAGAAGCTGGTACTGGTTTATCTATAGCTAGATCTGGTGATAAAATTACATTTACTAATACTGTAAGTAATACCAATACTCAACTCAGTACTGAAGAAGTACAAGATATTGTTGGAGCAATGGTATCTGGAAATACAGAGACTAACATTGCTGTAACTTATGATGATACTAATGGTAAATTAGACTTTGTTTCAACAGATACTAATACACCACCATTAACTACTGAAGAAGTACAAGATATAGTTGGAGGTATGTTTACTGGTAATACAGAAACAAATATCACAGCTACATATGAAGACAGTGATGGGACAATTGACCTTGTATCTACAGATACGAATACCCAATTAAGTACTGAAGAAGTACAAGATATTGTCGGTGCTATGTTCACTGGCAACACTGAAACCAATATTACAGCTACTTATGAAGATAGTGACGGTACTATAGATTTAGTAGTTAGTGGTGGGGAAATAACAGTTCAAGACGAAGGTTCTTCATTATCTACAGCAGCTTCAACAATCAACTTTGTAGGTTCTGGAGTAACAGCTAGTGGTACAGGTGCTACTAAAACTATTACTATTTCAGGTGGTAGTAGTGCTACGGATTTCCAATACTTAGAACTTAAAGCACATAATAATACTAGTGGAGCTTTCTCTGCAGGTTCAGCTGATTATGAATTAGTAACATCTGGTACTACTACAGCTGTCAGTCCTTCTGCAGCTAATACTTTACTTATAAGTGTAGCTGGTGTTATACAGAAACCTAATACTGGTACATCTATAGGATCTAATGATGGATTCTGTATTGATGGATCTAGTATTCATTTTGGTGGGAACCTAGCAGCACATCCTGATTTCATTATTTATCAATTAGGAGCTGGTATAGGTACTCCTAGTGATGGTACAGTTACAACTGCTAAACTTGCTGCAGATGCTGTAACAGGAGCTAAGATAGCAGATGATTCTATAGACTCTGAACATATAGTAGCTGGTGCAGTTGATTTAGAACATATGTCTTCTGAATCAGTTGATGAAGATAATCTACAAATAAGTAATGCTGGTTCTAATGGACAGTTTCTACAAAAACAATCAGGTAATACTGGTGGTTTAACTTGGGCTGATGCAGCAGGTAGTGTTGGTGGAACTACAGGTACTGACTATAATGATGATGTAAAAGTTAGACTTGGTACTGGTAATGATCTAGAACTATTTCACTCTAGTGATGATTCTTATATTAGTAATGTAACTAATACAGATTTAATAATTAGAAATATTGGTAATGCTGGTATAACTCTTCAAACTCAAAATAGTTATAATGTAGAATTAAAAACTAACGCTGAAGATTCTGTCAAATGTGTAGCAAACGGAGCAGTAGAACTTTATTACGATAATAGTAAGAAGTTAGAGACAACTACTAATGGAGTAGCTGTTACAGGAAGTCTAACAACCACTGATGAACTTACGGTTAAAGGCACAGAAGGAAGTAATGGGGCTATTCAGATATGGGCCGACGAAGGTGATGATAATGCTGATAAGTGGAGGCTACTAGCACATACTGGTGGGGCTTTCCAACTACAAAATTATACTGCTGGATCTTGGGAAAATTCTATAGGAGCCACTGGAAATGGCAGTGTAGAACTCTATAACGATAATAAATTAAATCTGGCAACAACTGGAGGAGGAGTAAAAGTATCAAGCCCTGATGGTGAGGCGACTTTACAAATCGAAGGTTATGAAGGTAATGCAGCATCTTTACAGCTTAATGCTGATGAGGGTGATGATTATAATGACTTTTTCAGATTAAGGAATAACAATAATAATACTTGTAGTATAGAGAGTTATTCTGGTGGTAGTTGGCAAAAAGGCTTCCAAATGACAGGTGAAGGTTCCGTAGAACTCTATTATGATTCTAATATGCGGTGTAAAACCAGTAGTACTGGTATTAATGTTAATGGTGGTGCATCTAGTGGTTATGTAAAGATTGAAACATCGGATGGAACACTTAGAGGTTCTTTACATGGTAATAGTTCAGGATATATTGGCCTTTTAGATTTAAATGATTATTGGGCTGTAAGATGTGCAAATAATGGAGAAGTAGAACTTAGGTATCAAAACAGTGCAAAGTGTCAAACCGCATCCGATGGCTTTGCTGTTGGTAGAAGTAATACAAGCGTTACTACAAGTGCCCATGGTTGTGGCTTTACAACTAGTGGCTGGCTCGGTAATTCAAGAGATGTTGATGGTAACTCAGGCGTTGCGTCTAATTTCGGTAATGCAGGAGAACACCGTATTCTAGGTGATGGAGACGTTCAAAACACTAATAATAGTTATGGACAAATTTCTGACCAATCATTAAAGCAAGATATTGTTGATGCTGCTTCTCAGTGGGATGATATTAAACAAGTAAGGGTAAGGAAGTTTAGATTTAAAGATAAGCCTACTGCTCCACTACAAATTGGTGTAGTAGCACAGGAATTAGAAACTATCAGCCCAGGTCTTGTAAAAGAAGTTTATGAGAATGGCGAAGATGGTAACAAAGTAAAATCAGTTAAATACTCTGTTCTTTACATGAAAGCTATCAAAGCTCTACAAGAAGCTATGGCAAAAATAGAAACATTAGAAACTAAAGTAGCAGCATTGGAGGCAGGCTAAATGGCATTAACACAAATCAAATCAGAAGGCATTAAAGACAGTGAAGTTAAGAATGCTGATATGGCTGATGATGCTATTGGTATTGCCG
>VTLG01001456.1_pt1 | contig 11877 bp, 9 predicted proteins | sample 4694571 | NCBI WGS metagenome assembly VTLG01 (sample SAMN12604809, study PRJNA352737) | marine metagenome | biome: ENVO:00000447; feature: ENVO:00000209|ENVO:00000569|ENVO:01000036; material: ENVO:00002151; isolation source: viral sequences binned using virsorter ... | reverse complement strand
CTATTGCATCACTTAAATCTAATGATTGTATATCATGTTTTAATATATTACCTTTAGCTTGGAATAATTTTTTACCAATATTAAGTTGATCTTGAAAATTATCTTTTGCTTTTTCAGTAGAGTCTGCTACTTTACGAGAATTCATAGCTAATCGTGCATATACATCCTCTAAACCTTTAGCGTCTTTAGCCAAATCTGCTATTTCTTCTGAAAAGAATCTTTGTTGTTTATCGCTTTCAACGTTATACCGCTTCTTCGCCATATTTTATTCCATGTGATTGTTTTGTTTAGATTAAATTATATTCCAGCAAGTTTTAAAAGTCTGTCTAATTCAGGATCTTTTTTTCTATCTTTTTGTGCTTTTTGATGAACTTTTTTGGCATCCCTTTCCATAGCTTTCATAAGTCTTGCCATTTCAGGATCTTTTTTCAAGTTGGTCATAATTTTATTACCAGCTCTTTTACCTAAAGCTTTAGCGAGTTTACCAAGAAACTCCTTTAACACTCCGTTATTTTTGTATGTATATTTGCCTATACGTCCAGACATAATTACTCCAGGAAATTAATAATTTGATTCAAATATAAATATCAAATAGGCGAGTTTTTCTATTTCTGTTTATATTGTTTTGCCATTTGCTTTTTAGATTCTTTAATTTTATCCTCATACTCTTTATTAAGTCTTCTTAGATAAAAACGTCTTAACGTTATGGGTAGGTTGTACGCTTCTGTAAAGGTGAAACCACCTTGAGCGTAATGTATGAGATTGAATATCTCTTCGTGAATATCTAACTTGTTTTTAGGCTGTAGGCCAAAAAAACTGAGCGGTGATTTCCACCGCTACCTCTTCCTCTCTACCATCATCAAACTTTGCTGTAGTAGTCAAGTTTACGTCTGGTGTGATTTGAACCATATGTTTACGAAGTTCAAGAGAGTCCATTGATAAAAATTCATTATCAACAAAATTACTTACAGCTGCTTGTTCTGAATTTCCATCAATTGATGTAATTACTCTTTTCATACGAGAGGTTATTGTTTTAACTAATTGAGATGATACTTTTTCTAATTTTCTTGCTTCAGCGTCAATCAATTTATCATCACCATGTGTTAAAATTTTAAAAGTTACTTCTCTTTTTGCATTTGGTAAAGTAAAAGAAAATTCATTTTTTCCCTTTGTAAAATTCTTAAAATCTACTTCTTTATCACCTAATGTTGTTAAATCAATAGTAGCTTCTTCTGTATCACCATCTACATCAGTATAACTAAATTTATATTCTTTACCATAAGCAAGTATTCGAGCTGCTACCAAAAGAGCATTTTTATCACCAAGTATCATATCATCTAACTTTACAGTTTTATCTACAATTAGTGATTCTAAAAGTCTATCAATAGCGATTCCTTGTTTTAACAGATTAGGTGAAGTAAGAATATCCTCTTCTCTTGCTGTCATATATTTCATTTCCACTTTACCTGATGAAAGCGGATTTTCTTTGGGATATAAATATCCCTTTGACGGAAGATTAACTTCTTCCGTTGGAAAGTTATTTTTTGCCATGCAAATTTCCTCTGATTGTTATCATTAAGATTTAAAACCTGTTTATTATAACTATATTAGTAATTTTTGAAATTACAATTTATTTTTTTGATGGTGCGAATTTCTCTTTAATTGGTTTAAGTAACATATCAAATAAGATATCGTCATATTTTGTCGGGGTCATTTTTACGATTTTTTCTAAAGCGTAAATAACCACTAAAACATATTCCCAATTTGCTGCTATCCATTCACTCATTTTATACTCCTATTAGATTAGAATTGTAAGATTGCGTAATCGTACTGTATTGTTACTGTAATATCTGCTGGTTCGTTAGATTCCCAAGACATTTCACCGAAATTAGCAGCTTGTACATAAGCTCCTTTTAATGTCCATTCCTCTACTATATCACCAACTGGACCTAACATATTGAATGTTATGTCTTTCTTATAAAAATCTGCATATCCGTCTCTACCTGTTACAGATTCGTGTCCTAAACGAACCCATTCCATAACTGCTTGTGCACCACTTGGAACGATTGGGTCATATAACATAACATCAATAGTTTGCCAAGTTGCTTTACCTTTAAGGTGTCTTTTAACATTAATGTGGTCTAAAACCATTTCCTCAAACTGTATTTGAGGACGACCAGCAGTTCTAACTAAGTATGAGGGTATTCCCTCTATATACATAATAAACCTATTTTTTGTTTTCGGTTCAAACGGTGTAAAAAACAGTTCGTTGGTATCTAAAATGTCAGGCATTGTTTGTCTCCATTAAAAGCATTTTATATCTTCTTCTAATATAAATATCATAAAGTTAAAAAATAAGTAATATGATTATTATATACTTCTTATTAGTTTTATAGTAGTTTTATAGTAAAAGAAAAACCCCAACCGAAGTCGGGGTTTTCTATATACGTCAGCGTATGTTATAAGATAAACTTATTCAGGAAATGCTGCGCCTGTAGGTTGTACGATAAAGTCAAGTACAATGAACTCAGCAGTTCTTGTAGGTTGAATAAATATCTGTCCAACTAATCTATTCCTATCCACAACATCTGGAGTATTGTTAGTATCATCCATTACTACTCTAAATGCACTTAAACCACTATTGGATTGTACACTTTCAAGATAAGGATTAACAATATTCAAGAATCTGTTTCGTGTAGCTACTGTATTCTGTTCGAATACTAAGTATCTTGAAGCTGATGCGATGAATTTCTTCAATGCAATCAACAATCTACGAACATTGATTCTATCTAATGCTGATGGTTTAGCTTGTAATGTTTTCTGTCCGAAGACAACAACACCTTGACCAGGGAATGTAGCAATAGGATTAACTCTATCTTCATAAAGTTGATCTCTTTCAGCGTGAGTCAATCTTGTTTTAGCTTCTAATACTGTAGTTAATCCACCACGATTCAAACCAGCTGGTGCGAACCATTCATGTGCCACTTTATCAGTAAATGCGATTACGCCAGGTAATACTACTGATGGTGGGACCCATACAGGTAAATTTGTATCAGAATCCACTATCTTAACCCAGGGATAATAAGTTGCTGCATAATTGGTATCCATAGAACTTACTGTATTCGTTGTAGTAGCAATTGTATCACCATATGCTGCTGCATCCATTACATAAAAAGCGTCAGCTCTTGCTTCTAACTTAGTAATTGCATGATTTGTTACTTTTGGATGTAATCTATGAATAATACCAGGTGTCGCTAATAAGTTTATATCAAACTCATCAGGATTACTGATAGCATTAATTGCTCTTCTATATACAATTGAACCACTTGTGGTAGCACTTGAACAATCAAATCCCATAGTGTTTGTTGCACTTATATCAGTACCTGTTTTCAATGGAGTACCAGGATTATCACCATCAAATCCCCATTGGAAAGGAACAAGGAATTTTCTTTGTTGTATCGCTGAATTAGATAGTGTAATTTTTTGTGAACCACTCGCGTAAGTACTACCTAATACACTTGCATCTGCATGTCCTGTCATATCTTCAAGAGACATACTAACATTATTACCATATCCTACACCTTTAGCTATAGGTGATAAATATTCCATATTATCAGGACGTCTATCTTTATCAAAATCAAATCCATAATAAATATTACTGTTAAATTCATCAGTAGTTCTATTAATCTGTGAAGTTACAAAAGAAGCACTTGGCATACCACCAACTGGATTCTGTATTGTTTGGTGTCCCATAGGAACTACAGTTTTTGGTAATCCCTCTAAATCTGCATAATCACCAACACGAATATGTTTACTCAAGTTTGGCCACTCACCTAAATATGTCAATTTACCATTACTATCTATTGTTACGTGTCTATCACCAATTCGTCTTGCAAAATAATTGGTTGATTCTGGATCGAATGTTAATTGATCCCAAGAATCAATTTGCTCTCCATCATTACTTTTACCTGGAGCGTGTCTAAATAAACTCAATGTAAATGTACCATAATCACTACCAGCCACTGCTGATGCTGCTTTTACTTCTGAAATACCAACTCTAAACTTACTATTCATATCCGTTCCATGTGAACGTGTATAAACTCTGAATAAGTTTGGTCTAGCTCCTGCTATCTTTTGTGATTGGATGTATGGTGTTCTAGCAACACAATAATCTGAGTTACCAGTCCAAACTCCAGCAGTTCCATCACTATTATATGATGTAGAACCATCACGAAGATCTAAAGTTATTTGTGATCCAGATATGTTGTTATGTGCTAATAAACCACCTCCTAATGTCAAGTGTGCATCAGCCTCATTTGCTATAGCAGTTTTAGTTGAGCCTGTAGTAAAAGTCCAACTATTCGCATCAGAACCAATAGTTTTAGCCGCAATTGACATAGATGTTGCAGAAGTTGTGGTTGCTGTTAAATCATCTCCATAAACATCATTAAGTTTGGTTGCGAAATTTGACATCATTGTTGCGGCTGTAGAACTAAATTCGTAGTAATGATCCTCACCATTTGATGGATATTTACCATCCATTGTTTCACCGTCATTAAGTGTTACTGAAGTAAAATAGTTAACACTTGCTTGACTATTTAAATTTACTTTTGTAACAGTACCAGATGCCGTTATGTTTGCACCACCTTGTGAAAGGAATGAACCACTAGCTACTTTTCCAAAACCACCTGCAACTGTTGCAGCCCATCCACCTGCGGATGATGTGTATGAATTTATACCATCGTTTAATTTGTAAAGATATACTGGTATTGGTGTTCCACCAGCACTTTTAACTTTTGGATCTCTACTAAATATATTACCAATATAGTCTGCACTTGATGTAGCAAATGAAACTGTTTTTTCATATGTTGTAATATTAGTTCCAGCTACTTTAACTTGAACACCTGCACTAGTGCTCCAAGATCCTGATACTACCGATGTACTTAAATCAGCAGTTCCCTCTACACCACCTACTGATGGTGCTAAGACAGCTAATGTTACCTTTTTTCCATGGCCAGTTAAGCCATAAATTTCTATTGCGTCTTGTTCATATCCTCCGATACCAAGAACTCTAACTACTGTTACTGTTCCAGCGGAGCGTAAATATTGTTGTACCGTATATGGTGTATAATAATTTTTATCGAGTTCACCAAACATTTCTTCGAACTCAGAAAAGTTACTAATCATTGTTGGAACAAAAGCAGGACCTTTTTTAGTTGGTCCTATTATTGCTGCACCAATGTCAGCCACTCCCTGAGGAAGAAATGATAAGTCTTTTTCTCGCGTAAATACACCTGGACTTACTATTCTTTCAGCCATTGAGTTTCTCCTAAATGATTTTTGTTAAATAAAGAAAAATTGTTTATTTATAAGTATAAAACAAAATCCCCAAATACAATAATATGGGGATTTTTCTTGTGTTTTGTAAAGTTTTTTTTAACTATTTGGTGTAAATACACCAGTTTCAGGATCTAAATTACCTGAACCGTATTTGTCATTCAACTCTTTAGCAACTTCTCTCTCTTTTGCTTGAGTATCAGCATACTTTTGAGCGTATTCCTCTTCAGATTTTGCTAATCCATCTATTTGTTGTTGAAGTGCTATTTTTTGAATTGCAACTTGACCAAATGCAGTTTGACATTCGAGATAGTCTTGTTGAATTTGTCTCAACTTAGCTAACTCTTCATCCGTAAACTTTATTTCTTTGGTTTTTTCTTCTAATTTGTCAACCAATTTTGACTCTTCTGCCATAACATTTCCTCTTAATTTATGTTAATAATAAGTATAATTTATTTATTCAAACATTCACAATTTTTTTCAATATGTTCTACTTTTTCATGTAGTTCTTTTACTGCTTGAATTAATACTGGTACAAGTTTTTCATATCTAACTGCTTTATATCCTGAAGCGTTTGTTCTTACAACTTCTGGGAAAACTGCCTCAACTTCTTGTGCAACCACACCAACATCGTGTCCATCATACTCTGAATTATCATTCCAATCAAATTCATATCCATGCATTCCAGCAATCTTGTCTAATGAACCTTGTATAACTGTTAAGTTATCTTTAAGTTCTCTATCAGAAGAACTAAATGCGACAACATCACCACTAGCGTGAACTGATGAACCTGTAATTATACCATCAGTAATTATTGAACCGAATGAACCAGTAGAACTTGCAGAACCACTTATTGTGTTTACATTTATATTGGCTATGTGTGCACCATCATCAGTAATGTTTACATCTCCACCATCAACATCAATATTTAAATCGGTTGTTACATCTAAAGTTAATACACGACCAGAGCCTATAGTTAAATCATTTCCATCACCCTCAATCTTCTCATCATCTGAACCAAATACAACACCAACACCATTAGGTATGTTAACATCAGCCGTTGCTGTAAGATTTATATCAGCTCCAGAATTTATAGTTAAGTCTGTATCATTTGATTCTATCTTTTCACTACCATTAGCATCAAATACTATTCCAATATTCTGAGGTATATGAACATCTGTCTCTGCAGTAAGATTAATTTTTGCACCTGCAATTGTTAAATCAGTACCATCACCTTCAATTTTTTCACCATCATTACCGAAAGTCATTCCTATATTTGCTGGTACGTTAATATCACCACTTCCACCTACATTAATATTTAAGTCAGTTCCATCACTTTCTAAATATTCACCTGTTGAGTTTCCACTATGGTCATTAAAGGATAGTCTATTTGCTACAAATACATTTGCAAATGAACCTGTAGATGTAGAAGAACCACTTACAAGTGCGGAATCAATCTTAATCTTATTAGCACTAATCGTTAAGTCAGTTCCATCACCTTCAATTTTTTCTGCATCATCACCGAATGTGATACCTACGTTAGCAGGAACATTAATATCTGTTGTAGCAGTCAAGTTAATGTCTGCGCCAGAATTAATAGTTAAATCTGTATCGTTTGACTCAATCTTCTCACTTGCATTATCATCAAACACAATACCTTTGTTCTTAGGTATGTGAACGTCAGCGGTTGGTGATAAGTTAATCTTATTACCAGTAATGGTTAAATCTGTTCCGTCTCCTTCAATTTTTTCTGCATCATTACCAAAGGTAAGACCTACATCTGCTGGTATATTAATATCAGTCGTAGCAGTTAGGTTGATATCCCTACCTGATGCGATAGTCATATCTGTTCCATCACCTGTTAGATACTCACCACCTGCATCAAACAAGTATGAATATTCTCTTGTTAGACTATGTTGGAAAGAACCAGTTCCTGAACCACTAACAGAACCTATAACTTCTATTTCTGTACCTGGAGTATTTGTTCCAATACCAAGTTTGTGATCTATTCTACCCTCACCGAATGAACCAGTTGATGTTGCTGAACCACTAATTTTGGATATGTTTATGTTAGCGATATGAGCTGCGTCATCATGAACAGTTATATCACCACCATCTACATTTACTACGAAATCTGCAGCTGCATCTACATTTAGGTTATTAGCTGATATGGTTAAATCTGTGCCATCACCTTCAATTTTTTCACTAGCACCACCAAATACTATACCAACATCGTTAGGTAAATGAACGTCTGAAGTTGCAGTTAAATTAATTTTAGCACCTGAGTTTATTGTTAAATCAGTATCGTCTGACTCAATCTTTTCACTAGCATTAGCGTCAAAGACTAATCCAACATTTTGTGGGATATGAACATCAGAAGTAGCAGTCAAGTTTAGTTTAGCACTTGAAGCTATAGTTAAATCAGTTCCGTCTCCTTCAATTTTTTCTCCGTCATTTCCAAACGTCATACCGATGTTAGCAGGAACATTAACGTCTCCTGTAGCATCTAAGGTTAAGTCTGCGCCTGTATCAATTGTTAATGCACCACTTGCATCAATTTCAGCAGCGTCTAATGTAATCGTATCTACTGTAAGTTTAGGTGCTTCTAAGAATACACTTGAAGATATTGCAGTTCCAGCGTGTCTATATCTTAAAAATGCCACACTACCACTTACACCCCAATCAATACCACCATTGTGCATTAGTGCGGATGTAGCTGAACCACTACCAACCGTTATTGTGTGGTCAGCGACTTGTAGACTTCCAACTTGTGCTTCAAGTCTATTACCTGTAACAGTCAAGTCTCCTGGAATTGTTACATTACCATTGTTAAGAGTAACAGTTTCAATTACTGTATTTCCACCTGAAGATAGTGTTAGAACACCACTTGAAGCGATAGTCATATCTGTACCATCACCCTCAATCTTTTCGCCATCGTCTCCGAATGTAAGACCTACGTCTGATGGAATGTTAATATCTGTCGTAGCAGTTAAGTTTATGTCTGCGCCAGAATTAAGTGTTAAATCTGTATCATTTGATTCTATTTTTTCAGAACCATTGTCATCGAATACAATACCTTTGTTTTTAGGAATGTGAACATCAGAACCAGCTGCTAAATTAATTTTTGCACCACTTATAGTAAGGTCTGTTCCATCTCCTTCAATCTTTTCACCATCGTCTCCAAAAGTAAGACCAATGTCAGCTGGTATATTTATATCACCATTAGCACCTACTGTTATATTTAAATCAGTATCATCGGATTCAATCTTTTCATGTGTTCCAAACATTACACCGACATTAACTGGAACTTTAATATCTGCAGTTCCTGTAAGATTAATATTGTTACCAGCGATTGTAAGGTCTGTTCCGTCGCCCTCTATCTTTTCTCCGTCATTACCGAATGTCAATCCAACGTTAGCTGGTATGTTAATATCTGTAGTTGCTGTAAGATTGATATCTTGTCCTGATGCGATAGTCATATCTGTTCCATCACCTGAGAAATATTCTCCACCAGCGTCAAATAAATAACTTCTTTGTCTAATCAATGAATGATGGAATGAACCTGTACCTGAACCACTAACATTACCACCTACTTCTAATGCTTCAGCGGGTGCTGATTCATTAATACCAAGTTTATTGATAATTCTACCCTCTGCAAAAGAACCAGTTGAGGTTGCTGAACCACTAATCTTACTAATAGATATATTAGCTAAGTGAGCTGTATCATCGTGGAAAGTTACATCTCCACCATCAACATTAATTACCAAGTCTGCAGCTGCGTCTATATTTAAATTGTTAGCTGAAATAGTTAAATCAGTTCCGTCGCCCTCTATCTTTTCACTAGCACCACCGAACTGAATACCTTTATCGTTAGGTAATACAACATCTGCAGTAGGACTTAAATTAATAATATTACCTGAAATTGTTAAATCTGTTCCGTCTCCCTCTATTTTCTCACCATCATTACCAAAAGTTACACCTACGCCTGATGGAATATTAACATCACCTACAGCAGTTAGGTTAATATCTGCACCAGCATTGATAGTTAAGTCAGTATCATTACTTTCTATCTTTTCACTTCCATTAGCATCAAATACTAATCCAACGTTTTGTGGAATGTGAACATCACTTGTTGCTGTAAGATTCAACTTAGCACTTGAAGCTATAGTTAAATCTGTACCATCACCCTCTATTTTCTCTCCATCATCACCGAAAGTTAATCCTATATCAGTTGGTATGTTTATATCACCATTAGCACCTACTGATATATTTAAGTCAGTATCATCACTTTCTATTTTTTCGTGTGTTCCAAACATTACACCGACATTAACTGGAACTTTTACATCTGCAACGGCTGTAAGATTGATATTATTACCTGCTATGGTAAGGTCTGTTCCATCACCTTCAATTTTTTCTGCATCATTACCAAAGGTAAGACCTACATCTGCTGGTATATTAATATCTGTTGCTGCTGTAAGGTTTAAATCTCTTCCAGAAGTAATGGTTAAATCTGTTCCATCACCACTAATGTATTCACCACCAGCGTCTGAAAAATATTCTCTGTTTTCAATAATAGTATTTTTGAAAGAACCTGTTCCATCTAAGTGGATATTTCTCCAAGAAGCGGCTGAACTACCAATATCTCTTGTTCCATCAGCATCTGGTATAAGATTTGATGCCAAATCTGCTGTTATAACTAATGTATCACTAGCTGAATCACCAATGGTTGTAGTTCCACCTGCGACAGTTATTGTTCCATCTATAGTTGCATTTCCTGCTAATTCTAATCTACCAAAAGATCCTGTAGATGCTGCTGATGATGAAACGTTACCCGCGGCAGTTATATTATTCCATCTTTGATCTGCACTACCTAAATTATATGTATCAGCAGTGTGTGGTACTATACTTGCACTTGCACTAACTGCACCTAAAGAGGCGCTCATAGTTAAAATTATTTCAGTAGCACTTTCTACTCCCATACCTTTGGGATTATGTAATTCTGTTGTTGCTAACGCATTATGTAATTTAGCCATTTATCGTTCCTATTATTAAATAAATATCATATTATTAAGTTTAACTTCCTATCTTGTGAACAACAATATCTCCGTCAGTTGTTCCTACATAATCGAAATTTAAAATTGTGTTCAAACTATCATCATATATAACCATGTTTTGTATTGCATCTAATGTCGCTAAAGCAACACCTGCTTCTTTAATTGTTCCTGTAGTATTTATTGAACCTGTAACAACCAAATCACCTTTGATTGTAGTATCACTATTGATTCCTTTAAATCCCATATATGATGGATCAGCCATTATGTAATCTCCAATATACTTGCAAATACCTCAAGGTCATCATTCGCTGATGCTTGTGTTTCTAATTTATCCCCCGCTCCCAAATTAATTGGTTTTTCAACAATAAGTGTAGAATCTGCGGGTACATTTACTGTTTTCATTATATGTCTTCGTGTTGTAAAATTAGCGCTACCACTTATAGTAACATTGATAGAAGCATCATTTGCACCATCAACATTACTAACATATAATGCGTGTATTACTGCTGATGTTGCTCCTGGGCAAGTATACATTGTAGTTATATCTGTATTAGAACCTGTTGCCGCGTTTTTAAAAGTATTTGCCATTATTTGTTCCTATTTTTTACACTTTTCTTCTACTATAAATATTAAACTTTTCAAAATTAACCTCCGAATACTATTGAGAAAGCTAATGCACTATCATCAGTTATGTTTGTTAAATCTGAACCATCACCTAATACTTTACCAAATGAACCTGTAGATACTGAAGAACCACTTACTTTTGCATTATCTACTATAAATGCACCACCATCTGCTACTATTCTTGCGAATGAACCAGTTGAAGTAGCGCTACCACTTATTAAACCACTCGCACCACCTGAAATTCTAAGACTCTCATCATCAGCTGCACCTGCGTGAAGTTTTATTACTTCATCATTAAGAACTATTTTTGTTGTGGTATCACTATCTGAATATCTTCTTATTTTATCAGCATATAAACCTTTAGAATCTTTTACAAACACATTTGATGCTGATACATCAGCTGTTACGTTAAGAGATGAACCACTTATTCTTCCAGTTTCTACTCTTCCGAATGAACCTGTAGATACTGAAGAACCTGATATTGCCATAGTTGAAGTCATCTGTGCAATATCGACTGCACCTGCTTCAAATGTTATTATATCATCTGCTGAAGCCCTAATTGAAGTGTCATCGTCTCCATCTAAATCTATTCTTCCTGTTCCACCTATTGAAATACTACCTTGTCCATTTAAATCAATAGCATCTACAAATAATTCTCTAAATGCCGTTCCACTTACACCCAAATCAATAGCGCTATCACTACCTGGTTTTACATTTGCACCACCTGGAGTTAAAGTTATATCTGCTGCTGCAGTTAGAACCATATCTGTATCTATATCTATGTGGTCATTTGCTGAATCTATTTCTAACTTATCTACTCTTGTAGTTCCACCTGTTATTGTTACTAAGTTTGATGAATGTG
>VTLG01012570.1_pt1 | contig 11879 bp, 6 predicted proteins | sample 4694571 | NCBI WGS metagenome assembly VTLG01 (sample SAMN12604809, study PRJNA352737) | marine metagenome | biome: ENVO:00000447; feature: ENVO:00000209|ENVO:00000569|ENVO:01000036; material: ENVO:00002151; isolation source: viral sequences binned using virsorter ... | reverse complement strand
CTTGAATACCATACAATAACTGTGTTTGGTTATTATTTAAATCTCCCGCTTTAACTGATGATCCAGCTGCATAAGTTGCTTGTGCTGTATCTACATCTGTATCACGATATATTCTAATTGTCGAAGGACTAGTTGGTATATTACCTCCAGTAAATACTACATTACCTCCACCAGATGTAGTGTAACTAGTAATATTATAGTGAGTACTAACTGTTTTTAATGTTCCATCTACTTCTACTTTAATATCAGTAGAAGCAAAAGAAGGGAAGGAGAAAGCCTTCGTTGCGTTCCCATCCCCCGTATAATCTACGAATGTTGTTGCCATGGTTATTTATACATATTTAGAATGGGTGCAATGTTTTGAGTTTCTTTCTTCTTAAGAATTTTAGCTAATTTAAACTTCTGTTGTTGATTCCTTAGATCTACAACCTCTGGTTTATTCATAATAGAAGCCCATGCAAGTCGTCTAGCTTTTTCTATAATTTGACTAATCTTCATATTATGATAATAATCACCTGCATTATATTCTCCTCTTAAGCCAGCATTTCTATCTCTATTCATAATTTGTAGAGATTCAATTGCTTTAGGATCTCGAGATAATTTATCTAATTTTAATTCGGTATTCTGTAAACCTATAGCTTCTTGAAACATAGAACGAATCCGAGGACTATCTGATAAATCATCACCATTAGGAGAAAAATAGGTAGTCATTCTTGAATCATATCCACTAGCAAAGAAGAATCTTCTACCTGGTCCTTCATCAAGATTTAAAGACACAGGAAGGAACATTTGAACTGCTCTAGTCATAAAGTCATAATCTCTAATAGGTTTACCATTTAACATATCATATTTAATTGGTAAATCATCTCCTGGTAAATATTCACTAATTAAGTTTCTATTTCTTAGAGCATCACCTATAGAAGATCCTAATTCTTTCATGTAAGGATTAAATAGTTTACCTATCTCATTCCTTAAACCACCTAATGGAACAGTATTATTCGCTAAATCTCTAAGTATCTTAGCCTGTTGTCCAGGTTTACCTGCTATAAGATCTACAAAATTCTGTAATCCAGCAAAATAAGATTTACTTGTTATTGCTTGCATTACTACAAGTGAGATTTTCTGGAATTGTTGTTCAGTCCATTCTTCACCCATAAGTAGGCTATAATCACCTACATCAGCTATAGTAGATATAATCTGGTTGAATGGTTCAAATGAATCATAACCAACTCTTACAGCTCCTAATTTGATAGTTCTAGGTTTATACCCAGCATCTATCCAAGCTTGTCTTTTTTGTCTATCAACTGGACCATTACCTGTAATATTACCAGCAAGGAATTGCCAAGACACTAATCCAACAAGTGATGTACCCATAGCAAATCTACCTGTTTGTAATGCTTTAGCATTCAGTAACTCTTCAGGTGTATTAATACCGTATATCCTTACTTCATCTAAATTATTAACACTAGCTCTAGCTATATCATTAAATTCTTTAACAAGAAAGTTCATACCTGGTGTATGTTTAGCTGTTAAAGCAAGACCATTGACACCAGTTCGTGCAAAAAGAAAGAAAGGCTTGGCCCATGGGTTAGCAGTAAATACATCATTCAATCCTTTTGAAAATCCTTTTAGTTCTTGTGTAAGTGTTACTTCTTTACGAGCAAATTTAACTGCTTCATCTATTATATCACCATTAGCATCCCATATCTGAGAATAGAAATCTTGTTCATATGCTTGCATTAATGCTGGAGTAATATGAGGTATATCACCACCTCTACCTTGTATCTCTAATACATTACGCATGGCTTTCTCTCTAGCTTTAGCTCTACCTAAAATATAAGCAAAAGCATCATCAGTAGCAGCCATTAGTTTAGTTGAATAAGTAAGTAAATTACTATTATTCCAACTACGCATCATATTAGCCATATTGAACATAGCTCTATCACCAGCTGTAGCTCGACCACTATCTTCAGCCCAACGTCTTAATATCTCCCAGTTATCATCTGCTCTAGTGAATTCATAGAATCTAGATTTTAAACTAGATACATCTCCACTCCAATAAGAATTAAGTTTGGTTTTAAATAATGTGAACGACTCAGGGATAGCTTCCATCATAGCAGCCATTGAAGCTAAACCAGCTCGTGCAGTTATAGCATCTCCTCTAAGAAGAGCTCCTAAAGCAGTACTCATTGGTCGTAAGAATGTTGCTGTAGATGTACCTATAATAGCCCTAGCAGGGGTTTTAGGTCCACTTAATATACTATTTGTAAATACTCCTTCTAGTTCTCTGATTAAAGCTCCAGTACGGTCTGGTCCCTTGGGATCAATTTGACCACCTTTAATCATTTTTCTAGCCCATGCATCGAAATCATCTAGACTATGCACAGTTTTCATGGATGAGAATGTCTCAAACAAAGCATTCATTAGACCTGGATCAGCATCATCTTTGGCTATTTTTAGGATTGTCATAATTGAATCCCTTGTATCAGCCATTTCTTTTGTGAGTGTAGATTCTAAAAATTCTCTTTGTTTACCTGCACCTATCTCTCTGAAATTCTGTGACTTTAGTATTCTAGCTTTTTTGACTTCTGTTAATGCAGTTAACATAGTATCAACAACTTGTGCTGCAGGTCCGTCTATATCACCGAGATCAACTAAGTCTGCTAGTTCTCTACCAGCAATCCCTGTATCTCTTATTTGATGTAATAATGTACCTATAATTAAATCGGTAGTTACTATATTCTTACTAGTAAAGGTCTCAATAGTATCAATTACTTCACCTTTAGCATTAGTAACATCATAACTATCTTTAGCTTTATACATTTCTGCAAGGTATTCTTCAGCTGACATATCGGCTGCATTTCTACCTTCAGTTATACGTTGGTGAGCTTCAATAGAATCACCAAATACCTCTACTAAACTTTGTCTTCCAGCTCTTACTCTTTCTATAATAGCTCTGAATTTATCAGCACTATACAGCTTTCTTAAGATACCTTCAGCTACTTCTTCACTGATATCACCTTCTCTAGCAATACGTTCACGTTGTACTGGAGTGGTTACAGAGCCTGTAGAACCTTCTTCTGATCCCCAATCTTTTCTAATTTTCTGTTGGGTAGCCCATGCTTCAGATGGATGTTGTTCTGTTATATGTGCTCCTTGATGAGCATCAGCGATTGGTCTATTCTTATCAGCTCTGAATTCAGCTTCTCCTTTTCTAAGTTGAGAAAGACCTGCTTCTATAGTTGTTTGTTCTGCATTAGAATTTCTTGCAGATATATTAGCTATTGCTTTCTGTGGATTAGTTCGTTTTAAGAACATTGTAGCACCGTCAAAGATGAGTCCAATCCCCATCCCTTCAGCGATATTTTTCAATTTCATCCATACAGGATGGTCATCATCTTGTGTACTGATCGGTGTATCCATAAAGCCATAGTGGTCTCTTAGGGTACCTAAAGCATTGTGTCCGTCTGATTCCTTAGAGATCAGGTCTGATACGGCACCAACACCAGCAGCTCTTACAAGGCTATTAGCAGCCATTCCAGTTGTAGCTAATGCTGTTCTACCTAGCGTTACTTTAGCCGCAGGTATAATAGCAGCAGCCATTGAACCAAAGTGTACTACACCTCTAGCTAACTTACCCCACCATGTTTTAGTTTCAATTGGATTATCGTAATCTATAAAGGGATCCCAGTCAGGTCTATAATAACCTTTCTCCTTCCTCTCTTTTTGCATCTCTCCAGAAAGTGCATCTACTGTACGTTCTGGAAAGGTTGCTAGTGAAGAAGCTGTGTCTTGTAGACCCCCTGATAGTATAGATTGTCCTTCTTTAGCTAATGCTTTGAATCCCCATTGATCAGCTTCTCTGGGATCGTTTTGCTCCGCCGTAGCTTGAGCGTCTGCTTGCATCTCTTGTGCAACGACTGTTTCCCTAGCTTGTTCTGTTTGTTCTAATTGATCAAGGTATTGTAATGCTTCATCAGCTGATTCATCAATACCTTCTATATCAATTGTAGGATCATCTGCCATTTTATTCTTCTGTTAACATTTTAATGTATTCTTTAGCAACATCAGCTTGTAAGTTGGTGGGATCTAACATTGGTGGTAATTCTCCTACAGCCTCTGTAAACCGTTTTAATAGGTCTTGATCTAAGTTAACGACACGTCTATAGTATACATTAACACCAGTGTTTTTTTGTGCTTGTTGTGCTTTTTGTTTTAATCTAGCTAAATATAGTACATCCTGATTTGCTTGATTCCATGGAACATCTAATGATAAACCAGAAGCTTGTAAGAGATCTAGAAAACCACTAGCTTGTAAATCATACATACCTATATTACTATAACCTTGTTCTACTAACCCTAAGACATCTCTAAGAGTTATCTCTTCTAAGTTTAATCCTGTAACTTCTTCGATATTTTTATATTTACCTTGATCATCACGTATAGCTGTATATCCTCCTTCTTTTACAGTATTAGGATTCTGAGAGGTTTTAAGCATCCAAGATACATCATCACCTTGTTCCAAATAAGCTCGTATAGTTCTACCACTACTATTATCTGTACTTAGTAACCTTTCTCCAGGTTTACCCTCTTCTACTATTTGGAAACTATCCTTATCCATTAAACCAGTAGCTATTAATCTTTGTCTCATTAATAGTAGAGGATTGATTTTTAGTCTACTACCAAGGAATTTATAGTACTCTGGATACGGAACTGCAGTACCTTTTTCCATTCTTTCAAAGAAATTAGCAGCTTGTTCTAAATGAGTTTCTTCACCTTTATACGGGCTATTTTGATCTAATAAAGATCTATCATTATTAACTGCTTTAATTGTTTTCCACCGTTCTGTAATATCAAGTCCTTCACTCCAATTAGGTCTTAAATCCCACCGTCCTACTACTCTAGTTTGTGTTTTTCCATTCCCTAGATCTACCTTAAGTTCATCCGTTTTATATATTTCTGCTTTAGTTTCTTGTACAGCAAATCTATGGGCTGCAATAGCACTGCCTGTTATCGCAAAATTCTCAGCATATTTTTCATTATAAAATAGTATAGCTTGCTCATAATTACTTACCCATATATCATCTCTAGTTGCTTGTGTAGTAGTAACATTTCTGTAATCATTAACTATAGCTGTTATTGCACTATTTCTAAAGTCTACACTTCCTACTCCACTAGAGTTTTGAGTTAATCCAGCATTAGTACCCCTCAGTTCTTTAAGTAATGCTTTTTTTAAATCTTCATCTTGCATTCCAATAAGGTCTTCCGAGTCAATTCCTATACCATTACTCCATAACCATCTAACATTTTGTTCAATAATATGATCTTCTTCTTGACCTTTATATGTTATGGTGTGTAACCAATGAGCATGAGATGGTAACTGAGCATTTACTGCATAACTAAACTTTTTTCTAAACTCTGACTCTATTTTTTTAGCATCATTCCAAAGTAAAACTTCATCTGAATCCTTTATATTTTCCTGAGCTTCTGTTATATATTGAATCTCCTCAGATTTTTGTTGATTCTCTCTTTCTTCAGCATCAGCAATATATCTTTCATTTATAGCTATATTTAATCTACGGACCATGGGAGCCCAATACTTTTCAGGCGTAACCATTTCACCACTATAAGATTCAAACGGTGTAATCATCCATTCTTTTATCCCTTTAATAGCCCTATGATCACCATCTTTAATCACATCAAGTAATCTTGTTTCAGTAAGATTTCTAGCCTCTAAAGCATTTGGATTCCCCTCTTTAGTAAAAAGAGTAGGATTCTTCATGGACATCTGAATATCATTCATTATGGCAGCAGGTCCATTAGTCTCTAACTTTAGACTTAAATCTTTCTGTAAACCTTCTTTTACATTCTGTGCTTGTGCTGCTTGAAAATTTTTAACAGCTGTTAAATGATCTGTTTCTTCTTGTAGGATTAAGTGATTTATAAATTCTCTTTTATAAAGACCAAATCTACCTTTTACTGAATCTTTATGTGCTATAGCAAACCAAGCATTTTGAAGGAATCTGATTTCTCTTTTCTCTTCTAGAGTTGCCATACTATAAGTAATAGGTATACTATTACCATCTTGGTCAAATCTTACATTATGAATTAAGAAACCTTCATCAGCTATATCATGCCATCCATTTATAGCTTTTTTTAAGTTACTTATATCTTCATATATCTTACGTTCATCAGCATACTTACTGGTGATTCTATTAGCTTCATCTACATCACCGTCTTTATTACCTACTGCAGCTATTGCATATGATTCTTGCTTAACTGCATCAGCTAATTCTTCATGTTGTATTTCTGCATCAACCTCTGAATCTCCTCGACCTAGAAGCCTCATAGCTGCTATGTATTGAGGAGATCCTGGTGGATACTTAGCTTCAATCTCTTTTATCTTATCTCGTAACGGTCTAGCATATTCATAGTAGTCATCTAACTCTTTTTTATATTCAGCAATCTGTATTAAATCACCTTTCTTACCACCTTTACCGATTGCTTGCTCTGCTAAATTTAGTAATTCTTGTGGTCTTTTTTCATCTCTTTCATATAGATGGTTCCATATTCTCATTAGATGGTTATAGTGAGCATCCCATCCTTTCTGAGTTTCGTCAATATTTTTATTGACCGATTCAGTCATATCGACTTCAGTTTCTAGATAATTAGTTTTACTAATATCTGGAGGTGCACCAGATGCTTTACCTAGAGATTCATAAAAAGAACTTGTCACGATACTACCTCCATATCAATATCAATTTTACTATAATCTACATAGAAATAACCTTCATCACTATTAGGTTCTTTTCGTATACCTACAGCCATAGGATTTAGTTTCAGAACGTCTTGTGCTATAGCTCCACGATAACGTGTTTCAGGGTCTGATTTATATTCCCATTCATATATACTATAACCTGTAGGAGATTTACCTACTCGTCTTATGTTTTGTTTTAATCTGATATCTGAAAATAATGCAGGTAAGAATTTAGCAAGAGTTATCCCTAATGAGGCTATAGATAGACCCATAGATATACTATTAAACATCTGACCTTGCCTATCTTTAGGTGGCATCATTACAGGAGAACCGTATTCAGGTCTCACACCTAGCTTTTGTCTGTTTTTAGCTACTAAATTCTGATGTCTTCTATAAATACCTTGTTGAACAGTATCCATATTTCGACCAAAAGTAGCGTTTAACATCCTTTCTACATTACTTTGTTTATCTAAAATAGCTCTATACTTTCCAGACATATACCTAGAAGCTCTAGATACTCCTGTTTTATCAGCTCTTCTAGATAATTTAGCTCCTGCTTTATATATTTCTTGAGTTGCTTGTCTGCCCTGCCCTAAAGTCCATAGTGCTTTAGAGTAAGCATCACTTCTAGCACGGCTTAAACCTGTTGTTAAAGCTCCTGATCTCTGTTTAGCAGAGACTTCTCGGTTCCAATATTTCAGTGAATCCGAGTGAAACTTTTGATCTTTTTTTTGTTTTTCTAACTTAGCTTGGTATCTTATACCAGCGTTAGGATCTGGTGCACACACGGCAAAATTCTATAAAGGACAATTGATAAGGGCCATGAAAAATTTCTCGCAAAAATTTAAAGCCCAAAAATTTGAGTAGTTTTATATGAACAATATTACGTTTATCAACGATGTTCCATAATAGCGGTTCCTGTCTACTCTCAACGAATCGCTTTGCTTCCCTTGCGAAGTGGTGTGGATATTTTAATATTTGTGGTGTACATAACATCCATATTTTTCCTTCTGGATATACTCCAGCCATACCAGCAGTCTTGCCGTTAGGCGCAGTAAAGTACACCGTAGAGGGCTGTGAAGCGGCCATAATAAGTCCTTCTAAAGGATCTATCCCGTGGCCCTCTTTGACTTCTCTGTAGTCTTCTGGGAGTAAATTAGAGGCCACTTCAATAGCAGCCTCTGGTGTAATTGGGTGAATAAATTTAGACACGACGATAATGCATGGGGGACCAGTCACCTTCCCAAGACATAGATCTTAAGGTAGCAGGTGCTGGATGGGAGGATTTTAATGTAACATCTACATTTAAATTATTTTCGTATACAGGTATAGCTTTTATTGTTTCTTCTAAATAAGGTGCATCTGATGCGTCATATTCATCTAGATCTGTAGACTCATAAACTTCAGTATAATCTGTTTTACCTACTCTATTTAATGTAGTTTCATAAAGACCTATCTTACCAAAGTTAAGTTTTAATCTATGTACAGTTAATTTAGAATTAACATCAGATCTAACAACTTCTCCTTCAGATTTCTGTAAATACATTGTAGGGAATTCTACATTATATTCATATAGATAACCTATATTTAATGTAGCACTAGACCAATCTCCAGGTAAGGTAAAGGTAGCACCAGCACTAGTAACAGTACATATAGCATACCTACCTAATCTAGCAGAACTAGTATTAGAATCAACTACTACTAAAGTCCCATTAGGAGTGGTAACACTTGATTGCCAATTAAATACACAACCTCCACTACCATGTGTAAAGGTAGTAAGTTTTGTTGTAGCATTATAAACACCACCACTGATAGTAGTATAATTATCTAGATGTAAAAGGTAATTAACATTATCTTGATCTATACTTGGATCTGTATCAGCTTGTATCAGATTAATAGTTTGTAAGAAGTTATCTGTATCTAAGAAATAATATTGATCATTAATTATAAAATGATATTTAAGTGGGTTATTATGTTTCCATTTAAACCAAGCTGACTGTAATCTTTTGTTACCTTGATTTAAATATCTAAATCCTGCAACAGTATCAGAGTCAGTTTTACCAAATAATACTATATTATTTTCTCTAGAATTAGTTAATAAATCTATATCTTTAGGTATTAATGTAGGTACAATTTTACTGGCATTAACTAAATCAGGTTCTCCTTCTCTAACAACATTAGCCATCTCCATGAAACGACTATACTTATTTGAGTTATCTACAAAACCAACTGTTACTCCTAGAGATATAGGAGGTATAACTTTATCATAGTTAAACCAGGATACTGCTCTTAATTTAGCTGTATCTGGATTTAATATAGCATCATCTGAGGATAATAAAAACTGTGAGTTAGTACTAAAACATAGTAAACCACTAGTAATTTCTATCGCATCATAAAGGTCTGAAGGGTAAGTAGAAGAACAAGCAATATCAATAGGATCTATAGCAGCAACTGTTAAAGCTGTATCCGCAAAGAAGTTAGTTAGATTTCCAGGTCTTGATGTAATTACATTTTCACCTGATAATATAGCTAATCTATTACGGAAGAATAATACTTTATTTATCTGTTGCCCTACAAAAGTAGGCATTGGATTAGTTACATCATCTCCTACGTCACGATCACCCCATGTATATTTCTTAACTAGAAAGTCACCATCAGCTTGTCTCTGTAATACATGAGGCATAGTAGTAGCATCTAATGAGCTAACAATACCAGGACCAGCACATTCTATCCATGCGCCTTTACCATCTTTATTATTCTCTCCTTGGAATCTTACATAGTAATCATCCTCTTGAGACTCACGAGAATTAGCTACTTTAACTATAACTCCATGCTTACATTGAAGTGGTAATGTTGTAACATCATTTGTTTCAGAAGTAACACTACGCATTAAATCTTGATTGACTATCTCTACATTAAAATCATCTGCATCTGCAGCTGTATAGAGATATAAACCATTACCTATTACTTGGAAATTTAAAGCATTACCATTAACAGTAGCACCAGATAATTCTCCAGTTATACCACCTAAAATACCATCAACTGTTATTGAAGTATCTGCATCGAATGGTGTTGGAGCTGGTCTTACAGCTTTTACATTAGCTTTTACAGCTACTGTTTCGTGATCAGTTACTCTGATAGTAAAATTAGCTTGTGCTGTATAATTTGTACCACCTGAAGATTTACCTTTAGTAGAAGGTCCAGCTACTGTTAATGTATCATTTGTATCCCAACCCTCTCCTCCATGTAATAGATTTATTTCTGGGTTATAAGAACAAGCATAGTCATCAGCTTCTACAGTACCACTTGTACCATCACCTACTCCTTGCTGTCCTAAGACACTTAGTCTAAATGTCAAGTTTGTTTTACTACCAGTATTAGTTTCTGCACCGCTATATACTTTAGTACCTATACCTAAACATTGTCCACTACCTAACCCTTCTCCTAATTCATTTGAATCTATTTTTATTCTAGTTGCAGTATCGATATTAGTAGTAGAATCTGAATCATAAATATTTAATGAATATTGTCTACCGTTTTCTGTTCTAATTAATTCTATATAAGCCCAATTTTTATGTGGTCTATCAGTAGTAGTACCTGTAGTACCTACAGTTTTAGTTCTATTATTTAAAAAGGTAGTATCGTTTATAGTTAATGCTTGTAGATCCTCTGTAGCTGAAGCACTACTAGGTGTTAAGTAAGAAGTGATAGATGTATGATCGGAATTACCTCCGTTGTATGCACTGTTATCTGTATGATACCAGACATTCTTTTCAGTACCATCATTACAGCTCCATACTCTTACTTTACCATCACTAGCTATCTGTCCTATATAAGATCCTTCTGTCTCATCTCTATAATAATGAAACCAACTACCATTACTTTGCACATTAGTTAACGGAGCAGTTCCTAATCGTTTAGCTCCAGGTCTTTTATATAAACCATGTATGATATCTGGTATAGAATTTTGAGTACTCTTAACTTGTCCTGGTAACTTTAATTGATCAGGCTGCTCTGAGATACCCCCAGCATAACTTGGTACAGTCTGTGTTATAGTTGACATTATCTTGCTATAGCTCTAAAGGGTTGATAAGTATGGAAAGTACTATCTTCAGGGAAACCAAACATACTATGATTACCTTGATTACATTCATACTCCATACATGCAGCTCTAGCTTGTTGTTCCTGAGCTCCTAGTAATTGAGCTAATTGTGGATTAGCTACTAATTGTGTTGCTGCTAAACGACTAGATCTATATATTATATATCTTTTAAATACTGCAGGTAGATCTTCAAATGAAAATAATCTAACTACATCTAGATCAACAGCTGAATCCCATTCATCAGTATGATCATGTTTATCATATAAATAACCGTTCCTTTTTACGACATCGAAATTCCGTTCAGCCCAATTATCATGCATGTCCATCTTTAGTATATCATTTCCAATAGCTATCTTTTTAGTAACAGCATCTGGAGAATAAGCAACATGTTTTTCTGTGTTGAAGTGCCAACCTTCTGCTTGTACATCAACGTTAGAATCTCTTAATAAATTATATATAAATGATACTTCTGGATTATCGAACACTAAAGAGGTTATCGGTGATTGACCAATAGCTCCCAGTATAGCATTTACAGCGGATAGTTCGGTATCGGTATCAGTAGTTGTGGTAGCCATAAGTTAATCGAATAAAAAAAAAGGGAGACCGAAGCCTCCCCATGTGTAAATTATATTTAGAATGCCTGAGCAACTCCAGTGTTTGGAGCGATACCTGCAATCAATTCTACAGCAGCAGCTGGGTTAAGAGGTGCAGCACCCATAGCCAACCTACCTAGAATAACGTCACCCTGATAAATCACGGATACGTCACCTGAAGTAACTTGAACTTGAGGTCCAATTGCCTCTACACAACCAACGGCTTCTTTCTGGAAGATAAGTCCACAAGAGTTGTCGAACTTGTTTCCTTCACCGTAGTCATTAACTGTGCGTTGTCCGTCAGGAGCACCAGAAGCAGATTCTGCTTGGTTACCCATGTCTTCACTAACGAAGGAACCAGTATTACCAGGATCAGTTACACCTGTTACAGTTGTACCAGAACCAGTACCATACTTAGTACCAAACT
>VTLG01011945.1_pt1 | contig 11879 bp, 13 predicted proteins | sample 4694571 | NCBI WGS metagenome assembly VTLG01 (sample SAMN12604809, study PRJNA352737) | marine metagenome | biome: ENVO:00000447; feature: ENVO:00000209|ENVO:00000569|ENVO:01000036; material: ENVO:00002151; isolation source: viral sequences binned using virsorter ... | reverse complement strand
CACCAGCTGCGAAGTCAATATCAGCAGTACATGAAGCAGTAAAAGACTTCATAATTTCTGCACCTGCTGCTATTACGACTGATTCTGCAGGTATTTCAAGCAGTTGAAAAATATCTCCATCTGCAATTGTAGCTCCTGCAGCAATCATAGCATCAATATCTAATATTGCTTCAATTGTTCTAACAGCATTACCCACAACTGTAGGGACTGCTGTAATATTTGCTCCAACACCTGCTGTACTGGAGGCTGTCATATCAAAAGTAGCCATTTGTATATCCTCCCTTAACCTGCGTTGTATTTAGCAGTTACGATAGCCTCTGGTCTGAGGATCTTCCTGCCGTATAAGTGCATACCACGAACAATGTCAGCAAAGCTGTCAGTGTCACGATATGTTTCTGTTTTGCTTAACTGCTCTGCAGTAGCTATAGCAGATCCATGTCCTGCAACAATAACACCATAGTTGGAGTTTTGATTGCCAGTACCTGAAGTACCAGAGCCTGTTCCTACAGAAGGCAAGTTGCTTGAAACGTGTACTCTAAAACCTGCTAGGTTATTAAGTACAAGTCCGTTTTGTAGCTTACCTGCTCCACCATAGTCTGCATTCATCAACTTAGAGTTCTCGTCACCAAGTAGCTCTAAGAACACAGGGTCAATAACAAGCCATCTGTCTTGTGTATCTACCTGCTGTTGATTTAACAGTCTTGCCATACGATTAACAACTACCATTGGTGTAACAGCAGCTGTACCTACAGAAGTAGCACCACCTGTTAGATTAACTACAGGAATTGAGTGATCTCCTGCAGAAGATGTTGTTATGCTACCAAAAGAACTCTTAATCAATTTCATTGAAGTAAGAAGTTCGTCTGATCCTGCAGTTGTAACAGCTTTACTACCATTTACAACGTCATTAACAGCACCTGCATTACTATGTAATGATGACTGTTTATAACCTGATAGGTAGCCTAGCACTTCTTGATCGTACTGGTCAGCTAGTCTATATGCAGCTCTGCTTGTAGCAAGCTCCATAAAGTTTACGTGAGAATGAGCTTCTTCAATGTCATCCATTTTAAAAGCATAATAGTTTGCTTTATCAACGACTAGTTGAAAATCCTCATCTTCTAGGTCTTGTGCAGTTACCTGAGTACCTCTGGCATATGCACTTACTGAAATTTCAGGTTCTTTGATAATTCTAACAGTATCTCCTTGACCAGAAATCTCTCCAAAATAGTCTGAGTTAGTGATGTCACCAACTACAGTTGACTTACGAAATGCAAGCTGTACTTGTTTGGAATAGATTACTGGAGAAAAATTACCATTAGGCAGATTACCATAACCTGTTGCTGTGGTAAAAGCCATAATAAATCCTCCTATGATTGGTTTGGCTTAGTTAAAAGCTAAACATCTTAGAAGAGGCTATATGTTCTAGAGTGCATATAATAACAAGATAGCAAATCTTAAAATCAATGGGTCTGTACTGATATAGGTAGTCTTTTATTCGTTTAGACTTTATAGTTTACTTATACATAAAGGTAGTCTATAGTAGAGGCTTTATGTCTAAGGGTTAGTTATACTGATAAATTCTTTTTTGTCAAGTCTTTATCTAGCATTTCCTGATAAATCATAGATTATTTTACCTGATCTATGAGCTTCATTTATTTTTTCAGAGTTTTTCTCATACTCTTTGTCAGACATTTTAGCAATATCTGATTCTCTTATCTTATCTGATGACTCACTTGGATCTACTTTTGTCTTAGATCCTCTGTCTACCAACGAGGCAGCAGCTTTTGTTTTATCTTTTTTATCAGATCTCGTAAGTCCATTATCAACTTTAAACAAATCAAGAACACGTACAACTGAAGCAGCATCATCCGTATTTTCATACAAAGCGTTCTGAACCCACTTAGGCTGTTCTTCAACCCAATTATGAAATTTATCGGAATCACGTAGCTCATCAAAATCTGAATGTGCTTTCCTAATTTCATTCTCTGCACGACTCCTTGTTGCTTCTTCTTTAGCTTTACTTAGTTCTTCTATTTGTATATTAGCCTTATTAAACATTTGCTTTGCTCGTTTATCGGCTATTGTTTCTACTATACCTGCTACATCTGGATATTTTTCTATCCACTTAGATAATTCTTCATCAGATGTAGGTGGTACTAGTTTTTCAGTTTCTCCTAGTTTACCTTCTAGCTCCTTAATCTTGGCATTGTATTCTTTTTCTTTAGCAGCTAGGTGTCTTCTTACATCTCCATAACGAGTTTTAAAAGACTTTTCTTCATCACTAAGTTCAACTTCTGGTTTATCTTCTTCAGTTTGTTCTTCAACCTTTTGTTCTTCTTGAGGTTTTCCTTGTTGTTCCATAAGTTGTTTTAGTTCTTCTTCATCCTGTTTAATTTTATCTTTATACTTTGATCTTGTTCTGCTCATATATCCTGCAGTTTTTTGTGCTTCCACATTTTCTAATTCTGGCATTCCGTTTCCTTTCTTGGGGTCAACATTGTTGAGTAGCCAATCTACTTTTTGTTACCTAGTCCTTTACCTCTAGGTTTTCTTGTCTTAGGTTTTGGTTTTGTTTTTGTTGCTAGTCCTCCTTGTTTAAATCCAGTAACTTTTTGACCTGATTGAAATTTTTTAATTTGTCCTGCAGTAAAATCATCTGCTTCTTTTTGTATATCAGTTTTTATTTCATTAGGTCTTTTTAAAGGTGATGTAGTTTTTTCAACTTTACCAAGTTCATATTGATCATTATCTTTTTTATTATTATCATCTTTACCTTTATCTGGTTCAGGAGTAGGAGCAGGAGTAGAGTCTGTATCTTCTATACCAAATATTTTCTTAACACCACTTACAATTCCATTAAATAGTTGATCAAAAAATCCTTCACCATCCTTTGATGAATCTGCAAGTATATCTTCTACCTTTTCATCATCCACTTTTCCACCAAAAATAGATTTTAGTTCTTGACCTGCAAGTTTTCTTTTAGTATTAAAAGGTAAATTATAATACGTGTTAGCATCTAGTCCTAAACGATTTGCAGATGTTACAACTGCATTATAACCTTCTGGTGTCATTACCCTTACTCTACCTTTTGAGTCAAGTATTTTTACAGCTACTGGTTTTCCATCTTTATCTACTAACCCTTTATATTGATCACTTCCTGAAAGAAATTCTGTAGAGGTAAACTGTGGATCTTTACTGTCATCTCTCTCTTGTTTTTTTGTTGTTGCCTGTGTTTGAGCAGGTGGGGTTTCAGACCAAGGTGCTTTTGTAAATTGATCAAAACCTTGATTAGGAACAAAAGCAGGTGGACTACCACGCATTGTACCTTGAACAGCCTGTATTCTTCCATCAGGGTGATAAAAAGTTTTTGTTATTAGAATAGTTCCGGGCATAGGAACATTTCCTTGTTGTGTCTGACCAAAAAGACTTTGCCCAACTCTTTGAAATCCTGCAGTAGGATTAGCTTTAGCAATAGCTTGTTGTTTAAAATAGTCATCATCTACAGTAGGAGTGCCACCATTACTATAACCCATTAAGCCACCTTGAGCTTTCTTTTTCTTTTCTTCTTCTTCTTTAGCTTGACCAAAAGCAATCATAGTCATATCTACTTCTACTGGCTCACCACCTATTCTACCTGTAGCTTCCATCTCTGCAAGACCACGCTTTGCTTCTGCACGTATATCTTCAAAAAACTTTACACCAAAATACTGAACAACATCTGCAGGAACAACATATTCACCATCACTTAATTGTGCAGGTATATCATCACGAACTTCTTTAGCTAATGATCCCGGAGGAATATCATTACCACTGACAGGATCTCTATCTAGTCCATCATCTTTCATTCCACCTTCTTCAAATAGGCTCATCTGTTGTTCCATTGTTGTTCCACCTTTGTTAAATTTTGGTCTACCCATTGGTTCTTTAGTTTTTTCTACTACACCGGGATTTAAAGAAAAACCTTTTGGTCTTTGTGCAGGTGGTGTAGCAGATTCTACAAAACCTTTATACTGAGGATTGTCCTGTTTTAATTGATTAATCATTTTTGGAGTTACTTTATCAATTCTACGAATATCTAATATCGTGCTTTTTGGATAATTAGACACTTGAACTTGATTAGATTGATTCCCACCTAAAACATAAACCATGTTTGCTTGTGGTTTTATACCAAAAAGTTCATAATCTTCTTCACCTATTAAAAAAGAAGTATGATCTGCATCAGATTCTTCATCAAAGTTAAATACTACTATATCTCCAGAGTTAGCATTATCAAGACCACCTTTTACTTGTGTACCATACTTTTTATAAGAATTAGCTGCAGCTCCTGTATTAGTTACTTTCTTAGTAACAGGATCAACATCTGCCTTTATACGAGGATTTCCTGTTAAAGATAGTATATGATCTACAAAAGCAGAACACCAATTAAACTCTTCTTTAGCAGGGTCTATTGCTTTAGGATTATAGTCAAGTGGTTTTACAGCTTGAGCAAAGAACTTAGCTATTAAAAAACCCTCTGGTGTTATTCTACCATTATCTTTTGAATCACTTAAATTGCTAGTCCAATCAACAGTAAATGTAGGTCTTTCAAAAATCATGTCTGCAGTAGTAGGAGACGAATCAGTAATTTGAGCAGTATAATATTTTTTAGTTGCTATAATAGCTCTAAGTACATCAGGTAAGTTTTCAATTTTTTTATCAAAATTTGTTTCAAAGTTTAATTTTTCTAAAGCTTTACTACCTTCAATTTTCTTTAATAACTCTTCAAGTTGTACTTCTTCTTGACGTTCTCTCAAGGTTTGAGAAGTCATACTTTTCATACCATATTTTTTTACAAAATCTTGGCCTCGTTTACTTAAATTTTCAAACTTAGGATAAACAGGCTCTCCAAGATAACCTAGTCGTTGATAGCGATAAGCTTTAGTAAACTCACTAGTAGTATCGTCTGGCATAACAGTATCTGCTTTAAACTTTAAATCAGCATAAGTTTCTGGATCTGTTTTTTTGTATTGATCAAACTGACCTGATAAAGGATCTTGAAAATTTGCAGGTGTAAATTTAGTTTGAGCTAGTTGATTCTTTTTAATTCTATCTAGTGTTACTGATGCTGAAGCAGATTTATCATCATCTCCACCACTACTCATGTCCACAGATTCTTGAAAACCACCATAAGATTTTGTCTCTGCAGGAGCTTCTTTTGCTTCACCCTTGTAGCCAAGTCCTTTAAAGTTACCTTTTTCTTTGGCTGCAGATACACCAGTGTCAGGAGTAAACTTACCTGCTACACCATAACCACCCTGATTAAATTTACTCTTTGATTTTGTTTGCATTACTATTTAACTCATCTCTAAGATATTTCATTCTACGTAAACAAGCAATAGATCCCTGTAGTTTATACATCATGGAAACTTCTGTTGCTTGCTCTAGTGTTTTATGTTGTTTTTCTATAGCGTCATCTATGTATTCTACAAATGCATCCCATAGTTCTTTATCAGTTGTAAGCTTTCTTAATGTTATCATTATTGTATAGGTCCTTGATTACCAGTAAAGCCTTCTTCTTCTGGAGTTGGCACTGATCCTGTACCTATTGTACCACCACCAGAGCCTTGTGTGTCTTCTACCTGTCCACCTGCAGGAGCAGGGGGTTGTGGCTGTCCTTGTTGTGGTGGAGGTGCAGGTGGTGGATTAGCTTCCTGAAACTTCTTGAGTATCTCTGCCTGTACAGCAGCTTGACTCATAGAGTTAGCTACTTTATCAGGATCAAGATCCATACTCTTAGCAATCTCTCTAACAATGTAATCCATTCTGGCAAAAGGAGCAAGAGCAGGATTAGATACTGTCTGCATAAACTGCATCAATCTCTGGCTTCTAACTTCATTAGCCATTAAGCTTTCTGTACCTTGAGCTTTAACTTCAAGATCACCTTTAATCTCTGGATCAAAGTCAAACTGCATATTAAAATTAAAGAATGCCTTACCTAAAGGTCCTAGTAGATAGTCATCTACATTCTTAATGACATTACGAATAGAACCATTAGCTGCATTCATCAGCATGGAGATACCTGATGCAGTTCTACCTACACCCTGTATGCCTGTTTGTCCATGAGCAAACGAAGGAAAACCAGTAGATTCATCTGCAAGAACTCTGGCTTTGTCAAACATCTGCATATTCTCATTAGATACATTAGGAAATTTTGTTCCAAAGATCCCCTGTCCGGGAGCACCACCCTGTCTTCTAAAGACTTTTCCGGGATATACTGTAAGATCTTGTCCGGGAACTAAGTTAGTTTCATCTACTTCTATCAGTAAATTTCCTGATAGTGCAGCATTGTCTACCGACATACGCATGAAACCATTCATTAGAGTTTGTGTATCATCCATGTTTTCTGCAATACCTACACCAAAGATATTGTAAGGATTCATTTCGTAAGGTGTAGCATAGTAGGGTAAGTAGGCAGGAGTAAATGGATTCATTACTAAACGTAAGACACAGCCATTGCACAGCCATACATTAACACTTAACTGTTCTACATCTTTTAGTTCTTTAGGTATGTCTACATCATGTTCTTCTATAATTTCTCTATCTACAAAACCCCAGAACTCTAATACTTCAAATCGTTGAGAATAATCATCTTCATTACTCTCATCCATTGCGTGTTCCCACCATTCTTTATCGTAGTTCTCACCCATGTCTAATGCTTTATCAATAGCATTCTCTCTAAAAAAAGGTCTACGTTTTAAAGCACGTAATTGTGAACGAGACATCTTGTGTCTTTCTATAACATACTCTGCTTCATCCATATTGTTTGCATCTGGATCAGGATAGAAATTCCAGATAGAAACATTAGAAGTTTGTGGTACAGTTTTAAATACTGGATTGTATTCACCCTCTTCATCCCAATTAGGGTATTCTTTATCAACTGCAAAAGGTCCTTTCATAATGCCAGTACCAAATAAAGCAGCCTCAAAAGCAGCAGACCTTAGTTGTTTCTTAGCATTAGACTCTTCTAGTTGATCATGGATTTTCTTTTCCATCTTTTTAGCTGCAATCATTGCAGGGTGAAACTGTACAGCAGATGGACTTTTACCTGCTTTAAAACCTACATCTTCTTCTACAACACTAAGATCATCTTGTAAAGGTCCTACACGTTCATTAAACTCTGGCATAGTTTCACCGGGTCTTAAAGTTCTTTCATCCTCAGAGCCTGTATCTGCCTCTCCTAGAGCCTCTTTTAATTGTGGGTTAGTTTCAAAGCTAACAGTGTCTTCTACCCCTTCAGGAAGGATTGTAGGGTTAATACCGAGAGGAAATCTAGTACTACCAAAAAGAACTTCTACAAGTTGACCATAAGCAGCAAGAACTTTTGTTTTAGTAACCTTAACAAATACTCTAGATTTTTCTGTAGAAGTAAACTGAACATCAGGATTATAAAGACCTCTGTAGTTTCTATAGGCTTGTATCCACCTTTCTTCATCAGATCTTCTTGCTGTTTCTGCTTTGTTATATTTTTCTTTAACAAACTTTTCTATCTGACCTGCAGGTTCATCTCTAAAATCATCTGCATTAATATCATCTAAAGCTGCAGACTCTTCAGCATCTATTGCCATCTGTTCTATATCTTCTGCCATATTCTATCCTTAATATCCAAATGTTGCATCTGCTGCTTGAAATCCAGTTTTTTGTGTATTTGGATTGTAATCAAACAAACTACTTCTTGGTCTTGTCATAACACCATAACGTAGGGCATCATAAAGGTGGTCTTCTGATTTAGTATCTACATCCTCTGAATTATTTTTATCTAGAGGAACAGAAGGAAGCTGAGAGATAGTATGAATACACGTATTAAAAAAGACCAGTCTAGGTTGTTCAGTAAACTCATCAACTTGTAATCTCCTGTGTATTTCATTTTTACCTGCTATTCTACTTCCTCTACTTCTGTCTGATGGCCTCCACCTGCAACCTTTTATAATCATCTGTTCTGCTAGTGAAGGTCCTGTATCACCTCTTTTGTGCCAGAGAGAACTATCTAGTACACCATAACGTATTGTTCCATCTTCTTGTTCTGCTTCTAGTACTAGATCTGCTAAATCAGTTGCTAATACTTTTGAAACATACAGTTCTCTATAAACAACTAATTGTTCATCAGGAGCGACTGCAAACCATAGAACCCCTGTATGACTTCCGTAGCCATAGTCACAGGCTCTGAACTTAGTCCAACCAGTAGGTATATCGTAAGGCTCAACAACATGAGTGGTTCTGTTCCACTCTGGAAAAGCTGCTCCTTCACTAACATCCCAATTCCCTTCTAATAGTTGTCTTCTTTGATTCTCTGGTAGAGAAAGCAAGTTTGCTTCGTACATACCATCTTCTGCTAAATATGGATTATCAAATAATGTAGCAGGTATAAATCTTCTTTTAAATAATGGCTGTCCTTCTTGACTATGACCTTTAGGCCACAATAAGGGTTTGCCTGTTTCTATATCTGTTGCCCAAAAAGGTTCTCCATGTGGAGCAGGGTCTACAAACATTTTCTTTACCCAACTGTGTCCCGGACCTCCGGGGTTTGTTGTAGCTCTTTGATAAACTTCTAAGCCACTATTTCTTGTAGTACGTAGTCTTGATCTCATGTAATCAAATGGATAAGAAGTAGGCCACTGTGTAAGCTCATCAAATCCTATCCAACTAAATGCCTGACCTTGGTATCTTGTTACGTCATCATCTCTATCTAGGTAGGAGAGCCATAGTGTAGCTCCTGATGGTGCTACCCAAGTCTTATCTCTTTCCATAAACTTAATATCAGGGATTGCTTGTGGGTAAAGTCTTTGATACTGATATAAGTTCTCTTAGTTCTTCTGTTGTACGTCTAACTAACAGTCCTCTAAAGTGTGGATTGTTTAGGTAACGTACTGGATCTGCAAGCATGGCATACGACTTGCCGCCTCCTGCACTGCCTCCATAAAGTACTTCTCTTTCATTAGACGAAAGAAAATCTGTTTGAGGTCCTTTGTTGGGTTGAAAGATAATCTTCTGTGCTTGTTCAACTTCAATAGGCTCTCTTACAACTTCAGCAGGTACAACTTCAGGTTGCTCCTGCAATTTTGGCTTCAAGGTCTTCTGCTTTTTGTAACGCTTCTTTGTACCTTTCGGCAAGGTAGCGTTGAGTTGAAGCTTCTGACTTACGTTTTTGTTCAATTTTAATTCTCTTTATTAAACCAACATGAGATATTTTTCTACCTGTTTGTGTTGTGAGCCAATCAGCAACTTGTCTGTAGCTATACTGTTTGATAAACTTCTTTGCCTTTTCTAATAGTTCTAACTCTGTAGGAATAGGCAGTAGTATATCTTTATCTTCTTCATCTTGTTTATAACCAAAAGGTATTGTTCTTCCAACTCTAACAACAGGCTTCCAGTTATAACCTTCTTCTGTTTCTTCTGGCTTTGGTAGTGTCCAAGCTTTAGTTGTTCTCATGTTCTTTCGGTGGTAATATAAATAGTGGACTTGCAGATGTTACTTCTACTTTATCAGTTTTAGTAAAACCACCCCTGTCAAGTATATCTTTTGCTGCTATCATCTTTTCTTTATTACCTAAGTCTGTAGGGTTATCTATTACTTGAGATAAAGAGTAAGCAGCTTTAGTTGCACTACTAGCAATAAACTTCTTGGTTAAGTCAGCTATCTCTTCCTGTAAAGAAGATGTTATTGCTGATGTTGGATTATTCTCACTGTACCCTGCAAGTTTCTTAGCTGTAACAGGATTACCCTTTGCTTCTTCAAACAACACATCAAGAAACTTCTGTTGTTTTTCTGTAAGTTGTCTAGCCATTATATATCTTTTCCTTTTGTTTTATCAGGTAATACTTTATTTGGTATAATCTGGCACATTGGTCTTGCTTGAAACACACTAGGACTTTCCATTGCTACCTTTGCTTTTTTTATTGACTCTTCAAAACATTGTTTCTGTGTTGAAACTAGTTCTAAACCTGTTATAACAGTACAAGTTTGTGCATAAGGTGCTGAACATATAAGTATAATTGGTAGCCACATACCCATTACGCTAACTCAAAGTGAGGTCCATCAATAAATGGTCTTCTACCTTGTCCTCTTCTTAGATCTATATACGCATTCATAGCATCTTGCATTGTGCCATCCCAACTGCGTATATCATCTATATGCCAAGCTGCACCCCAACGAATGCCCACGTTCTCAAGCTTTGCAGCTTCCTTCATGGCATCTGCTATGTCATCATAGAGATTCAATTCCCATGAAGCCCTCCCTCCTACATAAGCCATCAGGTCTACTGCTAGACCATCAAGATGTTTGGATTTTAAAGTCTGTGAAGCTCCTTTATCTACGAGAGCCTGTTGTTCTGCTAAATTTCTCAAACCACAAATTACAGCAAAGTCAATCTTGGTCAGTTCTATAGCCTTTTTGACGCATCTCTCTAAAGAGTCGTTCACGCCATTTAATTTTTTTAAACTTTTTTTGCTGAGTGTAAAGCTCATGTCTTTCCTCTCTTTTTCTAGTGTGGGCATTTCTGTGTCTTATTCTTGTAATAGGAAACATTCTGTCTCCTAAGTATCGTCTTCTATAAGGTATGTGATTTATTTTAATTTCTTTTTACCATAAAACTTGCCAATACCTTTCATACCTATTGAGGCACTGACAATTCCTCCAAGACTTAGCTGATACCATTGTGGCATTGCTTCCAGAGCAGCAAAGCCTTGTGCTACTGTCTCTCTTCCCCAATCACCAGTAAAGGCTAGTATTAGTGGGATTGAAAACAGTAGTAAAATCCACTCGTCTTTCCAAGATCCTTGAGTGGCACGTATAGCAGCAAGATCCCAATCAATATCTCCTGTTGCTTCTTTCATACGTATTTGTGCTTCAGCCTTTTGTATAGCAGTCTTACCATCTATGTAAGAAGTAGCAAGACCACCAACTGAACTTAACATTGTTGTAATAGCACTAAACATATTCTAAAACCTTTCTAAGTATTTTGCAATGTGTCCAACAAAAGGTAGTAATGCTAGAGCCATTAAAAGATTTGCACCTGTATGAGCCATAGCTATTCTTAGTGTATCACCCTTTGGCATACCATCAGAAACAAAAAACCCTGCAAGCCAAATTGTACCTGTTGTGCCTATATTAGCACCAAGAACACAGGCTACAGCTGCAGGTAAGGGTAATGCACCAGATGCAACTAAGGCTATAATCGCTGTAGTAGACAGACTAGAAGACTGCCATGCTAACGTCATAATAATACCACCAAAAAACATATAGATTGGATTACCTAAGAACCAAGTAAGATGCTCCATGTTTCCCATAGACTTCATTCCACCTGAAAACATTTTTAGTCCTATATAGAATACGACAAGACCAATTAATGCTGTTATTACAGGATTACCTAATTCCATCTTACCTACTTTCTTCCATAACTTATTATTCATTTTTTGACAGCCAAATTAAAATTGCTAATATAGAAAGTAACGCTACAAAATATACGATAGTAAATGCTGTTATCATTTAAGCTTTTAAACACTTACCTGCCTTAGAACACTCTTGATAAGTTGTACAGGCTGAACATATTACTCTGAAGTTCTTCATTATTTACTTCTTTCTTTTTTTAGATTTTTTTGTTACACCACCTTTATTCATCTGTGCAAGTTGTACTTGATCATAATATCCGGGTGGTGCATTAGGATCTCTTGCAGGAGGTTTAAAACTAGGTGGTGCAGTTTGTGGTGTGAGTTTTCTTACAGGTTTAGCTTTTGTTGTTGTTCCCTTTTGTTGAGGTGGAGGTGGACCAACACCTAATAATTTACGTAAACCACTGTTTCTAATACTTCTTCCAAAAGGAACATTTGTTGGAGAAGTTCTAGGA
>VTLG01003173.1_pt1 | contig 11879 bp, 9 predicted proteins | sample 4694571 | NCBI WGS metagenome assembly VTLG01 (sample SAMN12604809, study PRJNA352737) | marine metagenome | biome: ENVO:00000447; feature: ENVO:00000209|ENVO:00000569|ENVO:01000036; material: ENVO:00002151; isolation source: viral sequences binned using virsorter ... | reverse complement strand
AATTTGCCTGATATCTTAAGTAACCCTTTAGTTGACATTAATTAATAGATGCTAAATAAAACACACTGAACTCTTTGTAAGATATTATGCCTTTACCAAAGATTGCGACACCGACGTATGAGTTGGAATTACCCTCGACACAAAAACCTATACATTATCGACCATTTTTAGTTAAAGAAGAAAAACTTTTAGTTCTTGCATTAGAAAGCGAGGATATAAAAGAGATAACAACTGCAATTAAAAATGTAATTAAATCTTGTATCAAAACAAGAGGAGTTAAAGTAGAGAATCTCCCTACTTTTGATATTGAATATTTGTTTCTCAATATTCGTGGAAAATCGGTGGGAGAAGATATTGAGGTTAATCTTATTTGTCCTGATGATGGTAAAACACAGGTTCCTGTGACTATTAATATTGATGATGTTCAAATTCAACGAACTGAAGGACATACTAATAAGATTAAATTAGATTCTTCCTTAATGATGGAATTAAAGTACCCATCTCTTTCTGAGTTTATTAAAAATAACTTTGATTTCAATGAACAGAATGTAATGGATCAATCTTTTGAGATGATTGCTTCTTGTGTTGATAAAATTTATAATAAGGAAGAAGTATGGGCAGCTGCAGATTGCACTAAGAAAGAAATAACTGCTTTCTTAGAATCTATGAATACAAATCAATTTAAAGAAATTGAAAAGTTTTTTGAGACAATGCCTAAACTTTCCCATAAAGTCAATATTACTAATCCTAATACAAAGGTAGAAAGTGAAGTGGTTATGGAGGGATTATCCAGTTTTTTCGGTTAGCTCTAGTCCATATGGATCTAGAGAGTTACTATAAACTAAATTTTTCTTTAATTCAGTATCATAAATATTCATTAACTGAGATTGAAAACTTGATCCCTTGGGAGAGAGACATTTATGTTGAATTACTTCGAGCACATCTTGAAGAAGAAAAACTAAAACAGCAACAAGCATCATAATGGCTATAACCGTTATTAATCCATCAGTTACAAAGATTTTATTGGATCTCGGAATTGATCCAATAAATCCGTATGATCCTGATAATGCAGAAGACACTTATATGTCTGCAGTTAGGGAAGGTATTAATACTATTGAATCTGCTAAAAAAGGAGAAGGAGATAGAAGATCTAGAATATTAAGAGAAGAATTTCAAGGATTGCTTGCTAGAAAAAAAGGAAAAAAAGTAGTAAATGTTGCTAAATTATTAGTAAAGAGAAGTGTAGTACCTACTAATAAAATACGTCCTCAAGCATTACTTCCTTCAGCACAACAAGGTGAAGGAGAGTCTCAAGATAGAATTGGAAATGTATTAAATAGTATATTGGAAGTTCTAAGAAAAGATATTAAATTAGATAAAAAAGAATCAGCAGATGCTAGAAAGGAAAGGGAGAGACAAAAAAGAATTAAAAGAGAAAAGGCAATAGAGTCATTAAAGAGTGGAGTAGGAACTACTGCTCGGACAGCTATGAAGGTGGTAGATACATTAACATCTCCATTTAAAGCGATTTGGGATAAAATAATAAATTTTCTTAAGTTTACAGTCATCGGAGTTTTATTTAATCAAGCATTAAATTGGTTTGGAAAAGAGGAAAACAAAGAAAAAATAGAAAATCTTGGAAGATTTTTTAAAGATTGGTGGCCTACTCTTTTAGGAGGATTTTTATTATTCTTTACTCCTCTAGGAAGTTTAGTATCTAAGGTTGCTGGTATTGTCTTTACTGTACTTCCTAAACTTACAGGTATCTTAAAAAGTCCACTTTTTTTAAGTAGTTTGGTAATAGGTGCAAGTGCTATTGATGCTGAAAAACGAAAGAAACAAATAAGAGAAGAATTAAATGCAACAAATGATGAAAGTATTAAAACTGTAGATGAGTTTAGTCAACAACAGAATAAGAGTAAAGTAAATATTCCATTCTTACAAGGTATACTTGAATTAGGATCTACACCTGGAGGGATGCAATTTAATCAAGGTGGAGTAGTTCCTGGATCTGGTAATAAAGATACAGTTCCTGCCATGCTAACTCCAGGTGAGTTTGTGATGAGTAAAGGAGCAGTGAGTAGATTTGGCACGGGAATGATGGCGGCAATGAATAGTGCTGGCGGTGGAACTAATCAAGGGGGCCCGATGTATGAAGGTGGTGGACTTGTTGGTGATCTTTCTTCGATGAAAGAAAAAACAGAAATGCAATCCAGATTTTTACCTGTTAAAGCCAGTGGAATGGTTCCAGTTAGTATTCCTGTCAGAATTAAAACTGAAAGTAAAACAATAGTATTGCCTGAAATTAAAAGACCAAGACCAGCAGTAAGTGTAAGAGAAGGAAGTACAGTTCCTGTTTTTGATATCATTGCACAGTCTTCTTCTAGATATGCAACTGTGGTGGCATTAGGTCTTGAGGAGATGGTATAATGACAACTACTCTTTTACCTAAGGCTCAAATAGGAGTTAAAAAGAAAACTATTTCTGCATCAGTTTTACGTGAGTTAAAACCTGAAAAAGGAATTGGAATTGAAAAGGGATCCAAAAAAGAATCTTACGTTACAAAATTAGAAACAATAAGAGACTTTTTCTTGAAAAAATATGAAAGTGATGTTTCTTCTTTTAGACAGAGACTGAAAATGAGGCAGGATGAAAAAAGAAGAATAAGAGAGGAAAGAATAGAAGAAAAGAAAAAAACAAAAAAAGAATCTAAATCTTCTTTAGTACCTAAATTTAAAACTCCTGGTCTTTTTAAAGATATTTTTAGTTCAATTGGAAATTTTCTTCTTTTCTTATCTGGAGGAATTATTTTTAATAATTTTCTTGACCTTGAAAAATCCTTTGCGGTAATTGTAAAGTCTTTAGATGTGATAGGGGGAACTATTAAACTATTTGCATCTGCTGTTAGTGGAATTACTGATTTTATTGATTCGGCATACAAGGGATATGATAAGATGACGAAACAGATTTCAGATATAACAGGATTGAGTGAGGAACAGATTAATGATTTCCTTGGAAAATTTAATAAAGTAATTAATGGAACTATAATTGCTGCGATGACTGTCTTGAGAACTCTTCCTCGTATTCTTAAAAATAAAAAACCTCCTCAACCCCCTACATCAACTACTACAAATATTCCAAGATCTGGACAATTTGGAAGAGGTATGAAGACGGGTATTGATTTAACTAAAGGAACTCGTACCATAGGGGGTAAAGTAGTTTCGGCTAAGAGTGCTTCAAGATACACAGCATCAGTCACAAGATTCATCTCAGGAAAGGCTAATGCAGGTGATATGATGCGATTAGTTCGTAGAGGATTCTTTAAACCTTTTGCAAAATTCACTCTAAACAGTAAAGCATTAAAGGTTCTTCCTTTCGGGATTGGATCTTTCATTGATTTTCTTATCCAATATTTTGTCTTTAAAGAACCTGCTGGAAGAGCTGCATTTAAAGCAATTGGTGCAGGTTTATTTGGTTTCTTAGGTACACTTTTAGGTGGACCTTTTGCACTTTTCACTGGTACTGCAGGTGCAATTGCAGGTGATTGGGCAGGAGGAAAATTATATGATGGGATTTTTGGTGATGGTTTATCCAAAGATCTTTCAGGTCTTGATGAACAAGCATTCTATGACCAAATAACAGAAACCAGAATTACAGCTATCCAACCCATCGTAATATAGTATTCACATGACTGCTAACGCTCTACAATTTAATAGGTTCGAGATGAAGTCCAATGAAAATGATAAGACAGTGGACTTAAGAGGATCTGGTAACCCTATTATTGAATATCGGGAAAGTGTCTTCATGCCTTATGTTGAGATAACAGCCTATATTGTGGATACGGGTAATACCTTACCTGCGGATGATGGAACTGGTGCAGGAGTGGGATTATTAGAAGATGGGTTTGGTCAAGGGACAGAGACTGTTTTATTTAATATTGAGGATGAAAGAGGAAATAAGATTAATTTAGCAAGGGACACTGATTTAAGAGTGGCCTCTGTCCTTGGTGATTATCAGGCATTTAAGAACAGTAGTTTTGTACTTAAAATTGTATCCAAAGAAGCATTTGATAATACCTTACTTAAGAATAGATGTAATCAAAAGTTTAGTGGAAAAGTATCTGCTATTGCAAGAGCAATTGTAAAAGAAAATTTAAAATCTCCAAAGGCAGGATCGATGAACATAGATGAAACTTTAGATGAGTATCATGCATGGGGACAGGATAGAACTCCATTTGAGATGCTTTTAGATATGCAAAAATTAGGAATTCCAAATATACAAACATCAAAAGGTAAAACTGCGATGGGAAATACAGCTGGTTATCTTTTCTTTCAAACTTCGCATGGTTATCAATTTAGATCATTAGATAAATTATATGATACTACAGGAAGAACCATAAGAAAATATATTGAAAATAGTAAAGCTGATGAGGATATACCTGTTGGATATGAGGGTAAAATTTTATGGTCTAATATGTCTAAAAGTGTGGATGCTCTACAACAATTTGAGACTGGTGCATGGTCATCTCAAATACATGTTTTTAATGAAGTAACAAAAACTTATGATGTAAGGGATCTTAAATCTTCAGGTAAAGGAAATGGAATTACGGCAGGAAGACATTTACCTAAAATTAATAGTGATTATTTGGATGATGATGGAGAACCTTTTCCTACTGCGAAACAAAAAATAAGACAATCTGCAGGACAAACTGTTGTTGGATTCGACACTATAGAAAAGCAGGTTGAAAAATATCAAGAAATCAATTATAATGTAGAAGACATTATCCAACAGGCACAACAGAATTATCGACAAAAAATGAATACATCTGCTGAGATTGTTATTGAAGCTGATCTTAGTTTAAGTGCAGGAGACTTAATTTTTTGTGAGTTTCCTGAACTTTCTACCAAAGTAACTACTATTGGAAGTAGAACTAGGAAAAGTGGCATATATATGATAGCGGATCTATGTCATTATGGTGATGTGGGTAATTCGTTTACTGGTCTGCATTTGGTAAGAGATTCTTACGGAGTTAAAACAACATGACTATTAAGCACGATTTAGATCACGAAGTTTACATTGATCCTAAAGATGGTAAAGAGCATACTAATCATGGTATGCATGAATATACTAAAGAAGATTTACAGAATGTTCATGCTGATTATGATGTTTATCATAAAGGTGACGTAGTGGACAAAAATGAGGGTAAAATTAATGATTACCATACTCGCCATGAAGATACTCATTTAGAAGTTTATTGTGATAATCATCCTGACGCTGATGAGTGTAAGGTATACGACGATTAGCACTACATAGTATATGGAATCCAACAATAAAAAAATAGTAAAAAATAAGTCTTTTTTGACGGTTAATGCTCACAGCAGCGAACTTAAGTTGGCTCAAGTGGTGGGGAATAGAGCAGCTAAAGAGAGTTCTACTTCCAAATTGTTCAAAAAAGAATATTCGGGTGATGAATATACGATTAGTACTGGTCAAGGAAATCAAACTAAGAAAACAAAGAAAACTAGTAAAGTTCCGCAGTTTAAGGTTAGGATATTAGGAGAACATGATGACAGTATTGCTGATTCAGCATTGCCGTGGGCTTATGGTCCTATGTCTGGATCTAATCCTGCATGGAGTGTAGGTAGATCTTATCTACCCAATGGTAGTTGGGTTTATGTTTATCAAGATGCCGTAAGCGGAGAGTATTTTATTGATAGAATTTCTCCTAATACTGTATGTGAGTTAAAACCAAAAGAGAGTGGATTCCAACCAGGAGACACTTTCTTTTTAATTCCTGATAGTATGTACAAAAAGGGAGAAGGAATCCCTGATTGTGCAGAAGTTTTTAATAATCAAGTTGAATCGCTTGCAGATGCAAAACAATATGAAATTAGTACGGAAGAACTGACTTTTTCTCCTTGGTGTAGTGTTAAAGATGGTAAGGGGGTAGGAGAAGGTATTCAAAGTGATATGAAGAATGCAAAGAAGATAAGTGAACGATTGACTGAATCATTTAAAGGTCTTTCTGATTTTAAAGATAGTGTTGATGATGCCATAGACAACATAGAAGGAGATCCTACTGATAAAACAGATTTTTGGACTGCATTAAGAAATAATGAAGTAACTCTTGTATCGTTTAATAATACTCTTGGTTCTTACAGACGGAATCTTGGAAAAGCAGCTGAGTGGATATCTGATAAATTGGTGAAGTTATTCACTAAAATGAAGCAGCAAATATTAAGACAGTCTAATGTAGCAGCGAATCTTTTAAAAGGACTCTTTCCTAACTCTGCTAGATTTATAACCAATGAGTACTGGGATTTAATTGCTAAAGCAATTGCTTGTGTATGGAATGCAATAATAAGACTCTTACCTGGATTAGTGGATCGTGCTCTTACTGCTTTTTTCCAGAAGTTTGTAAATACCGTAAATTGTTTAGTTGAGAATTTTCTTGGAGGTTTTCTTGGTCAACTTTTGGGACAAGTAGCAGGATTAGTGCAGGGTGTATTTAATAATGTTATTAATGCTTTGAGTAAGGTTTCTGGTGCTGCTGGTGCTGTTCTTGATTTGGTAGATGCTATTGGTAATGTATTAGATAATATTATGAGTTTATTAAAATGTGAATTTGAATGTTATGCTGATGAACAGAATGTAATAAGATATAATATTTTAAATGGAGCACAACCAGCTAGTAAAATAGATTTTGGTGCAATATTTGATAAAGCAAAAACGGTAGCAGCAAAATTTAAGGAAGTAACTAATATTCCTGAGGATATCAGTACTTATGATTTCAGACTTGATATTGATGAACTTTTAGGAGACATGTTTGATACTACAACATGCGACTCAGGACCAGTTTTTTGCGACTCTCCTGATGTTACTGTTCATGGGGTGAAGCAAGTAGCAGAAACAAAAGCAAATGCTGTTGTAAGTCCAGAAGACGGTAGTATGATAGGAGCCGATATAGTGGAGGGTGGGGAAGTTGAAGATCCAGCATCAGTACCTTTAGTTACGGTTGTAGATCCATGTAAAAATGGCCATGGAGCAGTGGGAAAGGTTATTATTGGTACGATTACAGGAATTGGCACAGTTGGTGTTGGCACTACAGGTGGGATAACTGGAATTATCACTGATGGAACTGGTGGTGGAGCAACAGGAGGTCAGTTTGGTCAGGGTACAACTGCAGGAATAGGAATTACTTATCATGTAACAGTTAATAGAGTAGCAGCTGGCAATAGATATTTTATTGATGATAAACAACAAAGGACTCTTACTTTTGACCGAGGCAATACTTATATTCTAAATCAGGAACATGTTTCTAATAATGGACATCCTTTGAGATTTTCTGAGACAAAAGATGGCACTCATGGTGGTGGAGTTGAATACACACGAGGAGTAACAATTGATGGAATTCCTGGATTAGGAGCATCTACTACTGATACATCTTATTCTAGAATGGTGGTGAATAATAACACCCCTGATAAATTATATTATTATTGTGAAGTGCATCCTAAAATGGGTGGAGTAATTAATATTACAGGAACCACAGATACTGATGACGCTACCCCTACTACTCTTACTACTGGACAAAATTCTACGGTGGTGATTGAGACTGTTAATTCTACTGGGGGTGTGATTTCCGTTAAAAATCTTAAAGGAGGAAGTGGATATAATGAATGTATGGCAAATGTTTCAACGAAAGGGGGTAATGGAACAGGATTTACAGTAGAGATAGTAAAAACAGAGGGAGGGTCTATTACCGCAATTTCTATTAATGCTAAAGGAATTAATTATCAACCAGGAGATATTGTTACTATTATTGCTAAAATAATTACAAAAACCACTACAACTACCATTACTAAAATAGGAGTCACTAAGATTCTTATGACTAATTCTGGATATGGATATCTTCCAGCCCCTGATGGATCTCAGGGTGGGGATGGTAGAATATGGGCAGATAGATGTCAAACAGTAGTTAGAAGAAAAAATTTAGATTGGGATGATCCTTATTCTGTAGGCGATGTGATTACTTTATATTCTGGAGATTGGGTGAGACTTCCTGGTAAACAAAAAGTTTATATTGATGCTGATTTTGATGCAAGTAAATTACCAGGAGCACAAGTTACTGGAGTGAGCACTTATGTTCCTAAAGACATGAGTGAATTTCCTATATCATCTAAAACAGGGCAAAAATCAGTCAATTTTCAGTTTACGACTGCAACACTAATAGATTCTTTCAAACCTAGTGGTTTATTTGATTGGCAAGGAGATGGCCCCACGGGAATAAAAAGAACTGATGGTAATAGTCCTGATATTAATTCTCAGATAGCAGACTGGAATTTTTATTTAAATGGAGAATATCTAGGTGAATTTAAACAAAATACTTTTGAAGAAATTCCTCAAATTATAAAAGATAATGTGGCATATAGAGTAGGAACTGAAAGAAGTTATACTCCTCCTAATCCCTTTGCTGATCAGATTCCTTGGGTTAGAACTGCAGATGTGTTACCTCGAACTCATTGGGTTTTAACTGATCGTCAAGGATGGTCTTCTTTCTTGAAAAATTATGGAGTTTATCCTTCTGTTACTGATATTGATAATTATAAAGTAATCGGAACATCTAGTGCTACATGGAGAGTCGCCACTTTTACTCCAGGACAATATACTTTTGAGATGCAAGCAGATAATGTAGGAACTATTTACTGGGATGGTGTTCAATTAGGATCAACTCTACCTTATGAGGGTCATAATCGAGATTTGAAGTTCCAGTTCTATGCAGGAGATGTAGAACCTGCTATTCATGAAATAAAAGCAGAAATCAGTAACATACCTCACAGAGGAAGAGTAGCTAGTGAGTATAATGATATTACTGAAAACCCTGCTGCGATTGCATGGGTATTAAAAGATCCCTATGGAGCGATTATAAAAACTTCTTTGGATGAATATGGAGTTACTAATGTTAGTGATATTCTTTATGCTTATGATAGTTACTATAGTATTGAAGGATATAATATAGAGGATAAAGATAAAGATGTTGTGGATGAATGGTTTGATTGTGATGTGGATTATAAAAAGGCAAAATTATTAGGATTTACTGATTGCGATATACGACATTTTCTTGAAAATAATCCTGATATACAATTAGATTCATGTATGCAATCTAAAATAGATGATGATAATTGGGGTCAGTGTAATGGAGATTTAATGGTTTCTATTACTGCACCTGGTTGTCCTCCTCCCACATGTCTTCCTAAAAATACTTATCCTGTTGTTGTATGTCTTGATGAAATTATTGTACAAAATCCTGGATTTGATTTTGACCCTTGTAAAGATACAGTAAAGATTGAACCTTCCAATGGAGCAAAAGCTAAAATTGAAGAAAGTGAAGATGGAGAAATTAGAAGAATTGTGGTTACTGATTGTGGATCAGGTTTTACCAAACTTCCTACTGTTACTATAAATACTGAGACTGGATACAATGCTATTTTATTACCCATTATGAAATTCCATAGACCTAAACATGGAGGAATGACTTTCCCTGAAGGCACTCCTGTAATTCAGGTTGTTGATTGTGTTGGGAAGGTGGTATAATGTCTCAACTTAATACTTGGAATCATTTAGAATTTAATAATAATGAGGCAGGATTATTTCTGTCTTATACTAATAAGAATGGTGCAAAGGTTGCAGCTGCTTTGCGTCGTATTTTTCCTTCTCATGGAATCAGATATTCTCAAAGTATTGAATTAATTGAAGCAGGCCCTATGGAAGGATCTATTGTTTGCCAAACTCCTTCTGTATTTTCTATTAACTGTGGAGAACTGCCCTCAGGAGCAACTAATGAACAAGCAGGAATTGCTGGTGTATGGTATGCTGCAAATGGTGATATTGTATTAAAAGCACCTCATGGAACCGTCAGAATTGAGGCTAATAATATTGAGTTGATTTCAGATGGAAATCCTGCTAAAGGTAAGGGAAATATTAGTCTAAATGCTTCAGGATCATTTAGAACTGATTCTGATAGAGTTGCGATACAAGCAGGAGATGTATGTAGTTTGAATGGTGAGAATGAATTGGATTTAAACTCCACTAATAAAATTACATGTAGTGGTGAAATTAAATTAGATGAAGGTCATGATGTTCTAACTCAAGTTGCTAGTTATGGGTCTGGTAGTAAGACTCTACCGCAATTTGCTAGAAATATTGCCAAATTAGTTGATATTAAATAGGAGATAACAAATGGAAGTTCAAGACATTCATGTTGGTCATCAGTTACATGTAGCTGCATCTCCAGATTCAGTAAATCCTATAACCAACCCTGCAAGAGATCCCGTTGCTTTAGGAATAGCTCCAGCAACAATTCCAGGTTCTATTTTTGCAAGTGGATGTGTTTTAGTAGGTAATCCTCTATCTTATCCTGCAATTGCAGAGGCAGCAGTGATGATTTCTAGACCTAGTGCTGGAATGAATCCTTTTGCAACTAAAGTACCATCTCTTTTAAAAGTAACCACAAAAGCAAACATACCTCCCACTCCTTTGGACATTATGTTTGGTGATCCTGGTGTAGGGATGGTGGGAATTACTATTAATTCCATGACGATTAATATTATAGAGTCAACTGCTATTAATATTGCTACTCCCACAATTAATATTACTGGTATTGAAAATCATGTAGGAGCAACGAACGATGTAGGTGCTCAAAGTGAAACAGGAGGACATGCTCATTCAGGAGGTGATATTCAAATTGGTGCATCATGTGAAAGTAATATTAAAGCAGTGAGTGGGCCTCAAAAAACTCCGTTTCTTAAAGGATTCTTCTTTAGTGGATATTCAAAGAAGAATAAATCTTTTGATATTGAGCATCCGAATAAAAAAGGATGGAGATTGCGTCATGTATGTGTAGAGGGGCCAGAGTCTGCAGTTTATATAAGAGGTAAATTGAAAGGAACTCATATCATTGATATACCAGACTATTGGCAAGGACTGGTAGACTATGATACAATTACAGTAAATCTTACACCATGCGGAAAACCTGATTTGTCTTTATATGTAAAAGAAATTAGGGATGATAAAATTATTCTTTCTTCAGATCATTTGACACAAGTAGAATGTTTTTATCAGGTATGGGGCAATAGAATTGGCCCAGAATTGCATGTAGAGTATGAAGGAGAATCCCCTGCAGATTATCCTGGTGATCAATCAGATCATTCTATTGCAGGTTACCATTATGATAAGGAGGATGTATAATGGGATTAAGTAAGGAAATGCAAGATAAGATCTATGATGATCTTAATACACAATATGAGCAAGTTGGATTCTTTCAGGATCAAGTTGTCATTGTAGATGATGAGAAAAATACATGGGATAGTGCTATAAAAGCATTGGATGGTAACTTATTAGGGCAAATAGAGATTGTAAATAGAGCAATTGATGATGTAAAGGATGCATATAATGATCACTTTACAGGAGTAACGTCTTGTAGATCTGATTTATTCTGGATGGCTACAAATGTGAATCCTGCGAGTTGGGATGGTGGTATGACTGAGGACACTCAATTTACTTTTGAATGTGTAAAATTAAATCCTAATGGTTATACAGATGTAGTCAATGGGATGGAAGGAAGTGGAAATTTGGTGGGGGTAGGTAGTACATATTTCTGGTATTTGGTTCCTCTTGGGGGTGGTCAAGGAATAGTAACCACTTCTCCTACAAATGCAACAACAGGAGCAGAACAAACTCCAAAAACAGGAAATGCTGATCAAGGTGGTGGGTTTCCTTATTTTGAGCATCATACTGCAGATACTTTTAGATTTGGATTTGCACCTCGTAATTACTATGGACTAAAATATTATAGTGAACAATATGCATTAGATATTGGAGAT
>VTLG01006921.1_pt1 | contig 11882 bp, 31 predicted proteins | sample 4694571 | NCBI WGS metagenome assembly VTLG01 (sample SAMN12604809, study PRJNA352737) | marine metagenome | biome: ENVO:00000447; feature: ENVO:00000209|ENVO:00000569|ENVO:01000036; material: ENVO:00002151; isolation source: viral sequences binned using virsorter ... | reverse complement strand
GCTTGGAACACATATAAAGTTTGATGAATTGCTTGGGGGATTAAAAGCTTATGGCATAGACTATACTACTCTTGATAAAGTAATAGAAGTTTATTTTGGGGATAACTCTCCTATTATAGCAGGTAATATTACATACCCTATGTTCTTTGTAACTTCGGTATCTAAAAATATAGATCATGTAGAAATAGAAGCTTTACATATTCATGCACTTGATGAGCATTTAGGGCAAGGCTGGGGGAATGAATATTTGCAAAATCCAAACGAAGGTGATGCTACCGTTAATTGTCAAGACGGTTATTATTGGAATGGAGAGGCTTGTGTTCCATTTGAAAACCCCTCTAATTGGGAAGAAGGTGTAGACCTTGGTATTGACCCTTCTTTTCCAACAGAAAGTGAATGTCCGCCTGGTTATTATTGGGATGGGAATGCTTGTGTTGAAATTCCCCAATGCCCAGAAGGTTATTATTGGGATGGGAATGCTTGTGTTGAGGCTGAGATAGACCTTGGTATTGACCCTTCTTTTCCAACAGAAGACGAGGCTTATCTTTATCATCCTGACGAATTTTATAGTAATTATGTTTATCTTAACGGAGCAAATTCACAGTCTCATGATTCATATCCTAGTATAAGAAATTTTATGCTTATGGTAAACAATATTCCTCAAGATTCTCGTGATGTAAAAGTAAATGAAATAGCTCATTGGTTTAATCCTGGACAATGGGGTTTAGAGGCTTGGGATGATTTGCTTCCTGAAGGTTATAACGATTATGGTGTGATTTTTATAGAATTTGTGATTAAAATTTATGACACAAGCGATGAGAATACATGGGATTATGTTCTCTATTGTCAATTAAGAGGTTTAGAATCGGTGTCTGGTGAATCTTCTGGAATAGGTTGGTATTTTCAGCTTCATAATGATGAAAATACTATAGGTGGTGTTCCTTTTAGAGATTCAACAGAGCTTTTAGAGCAGGATTCAGACGGAGCTTCTTTAATGATATCTGGTGATAATTGGCGAATAGGAACAAATCACATGATAGGTCATAGCATTTACGATTGGGATAATGATTCGTATTCCCCAGACACACACCTGTACAGAATGGTTCACACTATAAGAATTCATGAACTTTTTAAAAATATGTATGATTTAGGGGATAATACGGTAGATAATATTACTTTTAACCCAAGCTATCAAGCATTGCTACTACCTTATGATATGACAGGGCATTTATTGGGCGATGTAAACTTAGACGAGCAACTCAGCGTACTTGATATAGTTGCGATTGTTAATCATATATTGGGCGTAGAAGTAGATTGGGAATACGAATATTTAGCAGACTTCAATCAAGACACTACTGTTAATATTTTAGATATAGTTGCGATAATGCATACGATTGTAGGAGTGGGAGACAATTAAATGGTAAATTTATATCATAGAAAAAATGAAATAGCTATAGATTTTAAAGGAATACAAAATATTGCGGCTATACAAATTGAATATAAAGGAAGAATGCAAGGAGAGTCCCAGCTAGAAAGCGATTGGATTATGGCGTTAGGAAAAAGCAAGATATTATGCGTTTCTTTAGGAACATCTATTCCTGAGCTATTGTTGAATTATGTAGGGAAAATAGAAATACAAGGCGGAAAAGTTATCGACAAAAGCTTGAACTCTTATTCGATCAATGTTTTAGTAGAAGATATAGACTTTTGGGAAAGATTTAATGTTCCTTTTGATAAAAATACACAGTATTGGGATGGATTGGGAAGCAATCATCAATTTAATAAAAGTATTATCCATTCATCTATTGTCAAAAATAATTTAATATCTAATATTGATGAATTTTATTTTGCAGACGGAACTCCTTTTAACGGAGAGTACCATTTACATGGAGATGGGCAAGCAATGACAGGAGGCGTTCACGCAGAAGATTCAGAAATGATATATAGAAAAGATTTAAAAGGCAATATTGTAAATATGAGAACAGGGGATGCAAAGAAAAGAGCCATGCAAGTTATGGAATCAGTAAAGTATAAAATTCCATCTTTAAGAAAAAAGACTAAAAGCTATTCTAATGCACATATAATGAGGAATAAATCATTGCAAAAATTTAAAGATTCTACGCAAAAAGAAAGTAGCCAATTAGTCGATAGGGAAAATCAACCACAATCTCAAGGAAAAAAATATTAGGAGAATTAAATGGCAAGACAAAACGTAGGCAACCCAAAATTTTATATAGATATGCTTAGTTATTTTAAAGCTATAGGAATTATAGATAGTGTTGTAGCTAACACAGGAACTAGCGATATGTCTAAAATTATAGGACTAAATCCTGCTGATTACATACAAACGGGAGAGGCTTATTTTGGAACTAATGGTAATAGTTATTCTTGGTATTACATAGATGTTAATTTAAATATAGGGTTTAGAGCTTCAGGAGAAGGGAAATCATTTATATCTTGGTTAAATCATAATTTCTATGGAACTAGTACAGTCGGTATCAATAAACCAAAAATAAAATTAATGTATGACGACACAGTTCAAATATCATACGAAGCTCCCGATGAAGTGCAAAACTACCCTGCTGCTAATGGAGACAACCCTTTTTTGTGTAATGGATTTAGCATAGGCGAAATGGATGCTAGTCATGTTACATTTAATAAATTGAGATTTTATCTTTGCAAAAACACACCTTCAACAACTCCTTTTGAATTAACAATAGGTTCTTTAGCTTATGGAGAAATTTTTCAAATGCCTCACTCTCCTGATTTACAATTAACTATCAGTAGAGAATTTGATGGAATAAAAACTCAACAAACCAAAGGTGGAAGCACCTTAACACAAATAAATTATACAAATGCCCCTTTATGGGCAGGATTCTCGCCTTGGGAATTAAACACAAATAATTTAAACTATCATATAAACAATGGTTATAAAGAAAACCGAGAAGCACATAGAGGTCGCAGGGTATGGGATTTAAAATTTTCTTACATTGACCATAAAAATTTATTTAGCTCTAATGAAAATTTAAGAGAGTATAATATTAGTGACTCCGATACTGCTTCTGACTATGAAGATGGCACATTTGAAGCTACTAATAGTAATTTTTTATCAGAAAATACTTCTTTTTCAGATGATTCCTTTATGAACAGGGTTATGTCAAGAACTTTAGGCGGTGCTTTGCCATTTGTGTTTCAGCCTGATGGAAACAATAACAGTCCTGACCAATTCGCAATATGCCAGATAGATCAAGATTCATTCCAATTCAAACAAGTAGCTAATAATGTCTATGATATAAGTTTAAAAATTAGGGAAGTGTGGTAGAGCGACGAGGGTCTTCTACAGGAAATCCTTGTTCTGCAAAATAACGAATTAACCTATCTAGGAAATCTGAAAACTCATCTTGTTCTAGGTTTTTAGTAGATTCAATTTCAAATTTGTTTTTGACTATTTGGTGCATTTCATCGTAAGTGTAGCCTATCTCATTTGCTACTGACTTAATAACTATCCAATAGTAGTTGTTTTGTTGCGGAGAACGAGTTTTAGGCATAGATTTAACTATCACCCATACATCACCCTCATTCTGAGAAATAAACTCGTTAAACGACCTTTTATCGTGTAGCTCTAATTTGCCTTTTTTAACTGTTCCTGTGAACTTCATTTTATTCCTTTTAATATTTCCTTACATAATTCTTTTGGAACTATTGACCTTTCATAATTTCCTTTTAATCCTTGAGTTCCTGTTTTTGAACCTCTAGGTGCAGGCTCATGATGGCAATTTTTATTACCATTGTGGCATACAGGTCTAGGAATCCATTTCATGTCATTTGTCCATATATCTGTAGGTTTTGCTCTCATATCTCCATATTGGCAATACCATACCGTATTTCTAAATTGCAACCCTTTTACAACATCTAATTTTCTTAAAACTCCTCTTGGGTTTTCTATATAATAATAATCAGGTTTTAATTTATGTATAATTTCCAATGTTTTTTCTACTATTTTCAATCCTGTTTTTGCTTTTTCTGTTTTTGGTATATATGCTCTATGTCCTCCTGTCCAATGATGCCCAATAGATGCAACAGAAAATGTATAACAAGGTGGAGATGCCCATATAATATCAGGCTTAAAAGGAATCTTGCTTATATCAAAATCAAATATATCACATACTTGGTCAATTTTATCAAAAGGTTTAAAATCAGTTGTATATGTTTTGTGTCCAAATTCTTCTGCAACTTTAGAGAATGATCTTGAACCAGCAAATAATTCTAAAACATTCATTCGCAGTAAAATCCTCTTAAATTATAATATACTTCTTTCCATAAATCTCTATTGTATTTATCTGTGAATTTCTTATGCCCAAGCGAGTGGTATTCGGTGTGGTGGATTCGGCACAGGCTTACACAGGAGAAGTCTTTTAGGCTTGGTTTCTTTCTATTGCCACCCATACCTATAAAATCCATGTGATGTGCATCAACTTCTAATGATCCACATATAGAGCAAGGTTGAGATTTAATATACTTTATATATTCTTTATTTGTCTTCAAGTCTGCCTTCTAACTCCATTAATCTTCTATAGTCTGTAAGCCAATCATTAAAATTCATTACAATCATAGTTTCGCCTCTGTCTTGTTTTATAACTTGCATATCTACATTTGGGGATGGCATTATATAGGCTGGTAATCTATGCCTACATTTAGCTTGAACTTTAATATCGCTATCAATAACAAGGTCTACTTCTTCGTGCATACCTAGACTTCTACCATCACTACCCCAACTTCTTTTAGCAGGTATATCTGATTGTTCACATAGGCTTACTATATACCTTTCAAACCTATTTCCTTTTTCTTTACTTCTATTTGGCATCTATAATCCCTTCCCTTTTAGCACATTTATTGCAAATAATTAATTCTGTCTTAGTTATAATTCCAACCCATTTATAAAAAGGAGCTTTCATTTTATAAGTCTTGCACATATCACAAGCTCTGGACATCTTGCCCAAGTTAGACATCTTCTAATTTACCACCCAGCTGAATATATCTTCTCTCCAAAGTGTCTATCATATTCTGTTTTATAATACATCCTGCATACTTACTTCTTTCTCCTACACCTTCTTGCTGATAATGTCGAAGCATTTGTCTATAAGTATCTAATACTCTCCTCTTGCTCTCGTTATTTCTTTCTCTTTCGAGGCTTATTATGTTTGCGAACTCTTTTTCCATTCCTGATCCCTTTTTGTTTTTTGTTCCAAGCTATTTTTCTCCGTTTTTTTCTTCTTAAAAAACCTTCTTCCCATTGTAGCTTTCTTGCAAATTTGAGGGCAAGAATCCCTACAACTAAAGAAGTAAATACTATGTAAATCATAATTCTCCTTATATATTGTCTATTTCATTAAGAGTCTTTGAGGCAATATTATACTTATCTAATCCATGGCTGCATATAGCTTTTAATCCTTGCATAGCTATATCTAATCTCTCATGTACCTCTTGAAGCTCCATCTGTAACTTTAATATATTATGTAGAAGTCGGTCTTCCATAATACTTTTCCTTTTTTATGATTCTGTAGCATCTTACACAAGACTCTTTTCCATTAGGAGCAATTATAACTGCATCTTTACCACACTTACATTTTTTTGGCATTTTTAAACAATCCTCCTGCTAGTTCTGCTAATTGCTCTTTCTGTTCTTCAGGAGTCATATATGCGTTCTTTTCAGCCTCCCTTAGATATTCATCTTGTCTAATTCTTTCTAATTGAAATTTATGCTCTTTATATAATCCATTATAATCTCGTTTCGCCCAAGCTATAATTCTTCTGTTTACATCAAATGCTTTTTGTTTTTGCCATCTTTGTTTTTTCCCATTAGGCATCATCTCTGTCCAATAATCTACAAACTCTTGGATCATTTCCATTCCATATTTTCTTTTATATTCTTCATTATTTATAATGTTCGATATATTGTTTTTTATAATCGGCTGTTTTTCTTCCCTAAATAATAGCTGTTTAAACTCATTTAGATTTAACTTTACTGCCTTTTGATTTATAACGACCTCCACCATTATTTGCTCGCCTGATTTCAAACTCGGACATTCTAATATATCTTTCAATCCACCAATGGTCTTCATCTTCCCACCTTTCTTCATATTCTTTTCTTGCCTTTTTATCTTTCATAAATTTATCCCTTATAAAAAAAAAGGGGCAAATCAATGCCCCTCTTATATTAAAATGGTAAATCGCCCTCGCTAAATGGGCTATCAACCTTTCCTACCACTTTTGATCCCTCTTCTTTCGGTTTAGGCTCGTTAAACTTTAAAGATATGTATCTCTTACTATTTCCACTCGTATCTTCATAAGTGTTAGTCCAGCCTACAACAAACCACTCCTTACCCTCAATAGTAACCTTACCATTTAATGTAGGGTGTTTGTCTGACTTCCTTTCTTCTACAGGAAATATTGCTCCTGAATTGTCGTTTTTATTATTCATTTATCACTCCTTTGTGCTTTCAGTTAAGAATAAATCTTTTCTTTCAGGCTTAACTCCCATCATCTTATGAGCTTCTAACATTAATTTAAGAAAATTTAATTGTTTCCCAAAACCATTGTTAATCTCAACTGCTTCTCCTGTTTTATAATAGTTGTCTTTATCTATTAATGATTTCAATACTCCTCTGTGAGCTTTTACCATATCATCAAAGTCCTTAAAATCATTACCTACTTGTTTTTTATCTTTCATCATGTTCCTTTCTTGTTATTCGTTTTATTTGTAACTCTTGTTTTTTCATCTCTATTAACCATTTTGGTATATCTTTAGATTTTAAAATACGACTATTATCTATTATTATTTTTTTTATATACCAATCAGATAAATTTTCCCTATCTTTTTTTCTCTTTTTATTAATTCTTTCTTTATTGTCTTTGGAATACTGCTTACTATATTCTAAATACTTATGCCTATGTTTCCAATATTCCCTTTTTTTATATTCTTTATATTTTTCAGGATTATTTTCTAAATATTCTTTATGTTTATTTAAATATTTTTCAGGATTTTTTTTATATCTCGCTCTCCATTGTGCATTTAATTTATCTTTGTTTTTTTCTGCCCATTGTTTTGACTTTTCTTTTCCTCCACCTTCGTAGTAATATTTTTTTTTCATTTCTCTAATTTTTTCTTTATTTTTTATTCTATAATTCTTACTTTTTTCTCTAATTTTCTCTTTATTTCTTATTCTATATGCCTTCCCTACTATACTATCGCAATCTTTACACATTGGGTGAAAACCATCTTTTGTATTTTTATCCTTATAAAACATTTTAATAGGCTTTTCTTTTTTACATTTACAACATCTTTTATTCACTTCTGTTCCTTTAGATGTCTTTTTAATTGTATTTCTTGTCTTTTAGCCTCTATTAGATATTGAGGAATATCTGCACAAAGCAAATTATTATTAGATACTAATAAACTCTTTATGTATACATCAGACAATTCATCTACTATTTTTTTACGATAATTTTTAATTTTACTTTCGTTTGCCAATCTGTATTTTTTTCTATCTTTTTTAATTGTTTTTTTATTTTTTAACTTATAATCCTTATTGTAATTTTTCTGATACTCTTTTGAACAATATTTGCACAATCCAGCAAAGCCGTCTTTATGTTTTTTATGTTTATAAAACTTTTCTAAAGATTTTATTTCTTTACATTTAGAGCATTTCTTATTCATCTATTACTCCTATGTATCTTTTTATGTCTTCTTCCTTGTTTTCTAAAATACATGAGCATACGTGCAGTTCTGTGTAGCCTGACTTTCTATCAAGTAGATTTTCACATAATCCTCTACCTAAGCAATGGTTACATTTTTGGTCAGCGAACCTACTGATTTCCTCCTCAGTTGCTTTCTCCAGAAACAACTCGTATGCCCAATCTTCATCATTCATAATCCATGTCCTTTGTAGGCACATTATTTGGCTTTCTTAAAATCATCTGCTTCTACATCTGAATATATACCATATTCATACGCATTTATAATTTTCAATACTAGCCTATCCTTTAGTCGTTTTTCAGCCATAGCAAAGTTATATGGGTTTTTATTATTATAACTTGATGATTCGCCTGTACTCCATACTCGCTTATCGCCTTTTGTAGCTTCGCCTAGCATAGCTACGTTTGAATTATTATCTCTAAAGACTTGTGGTAAATGAAATACCACTTTCTCTATGTCTGCAATTTTTTCAACTGCATCGTGAGTTATGATCCAATTAGACTTCCCCCCAAACTTCATCTCCCAAAAGTCTGATTTATCCAAGTTATACTTTTTAGCTAAATCTTTTATATCCATTAGAATCTCCTTTTCATAATATAATAGATAGTTACGCCAAAGTCATATAATGACAAAGCAAGATATATTAGCATTAATCCTATTGCTAAATATACTAAACCTAAAAAAATATTAAGCATAGTTGCCTCCCTCTAGTATATACTTTGTGTAGTTAGTTTTAGTTTCTTCATTTCTACAAGGAATACTTTTTATATCCATACCCTCGTTTCTTTTCAGTTTATAAATAGCATCAGATAGTCTTGTGTAGTGATATAATGTTATCGCTTCCCAAGATGTAATGCTCTTATATTGTAATAAGTGTTCTCTGACTTTATCTATTTTGCTCATCTTCTTCCCTTTCTATTTGTGTGTATGAAATATCTTGAACATCGTTTCTGTGTCTTAAACTCTCGGCGTAGATTAATCTGTCTTGCTCATTTTCAAACTCATAAAGCTCAACTTCTCTACTATTTTGGAATTTAACTGCGATTATGTATTTCATTATTGTGGTTTGTAATCAGGATATAAATCTTTAACCTTACACCCTAATAACTTGGCTAGTTGTTTTATTTGATCATTGCGAGGTCGTCGTCTACCTGCAACCCATTGACTTGGCTCAGTTTCATGCACTCCTAGTTGCTCACTTAGCCACTTTGCTTTTAAACCTCTTGAATTTATAATCTGCTTGAGGTTATTCTCTTTACTCATCTTTTTCCTTTCGTTTACTTAGTTAAATCTATAATTATAGTTTGCACTTTTGCAAGAAATAATTTATTTTATTCGCCAATTATTATAAATCTTCTCAATATGTTTTGGTAATAGTCATACCATTCATTAAACAAATCTTGCCCATCTTCTGTATATTGCCCTTCTCCTTCATTTTCTATTATATAAGATGGATCTGTTTCCTCTACTCTATTATGTGCTAATTCACAAGATAATTGTATAAAATCGCTATTAGTCATTTTATTATTCCTTTTTTTTATTTGCATTTATTATTTATTGTTTTATAATTTAATTTGTTAAATCGTTTGGCTGAAATATACTTTTTGGGTTTAACATTATAATTTAAGTCCGTACAAAAAGGGGTTTGTGTGATACGGATATAGCAAAGCGAAAATAGTAATGCTACACACTTGGGCAGTATTGCCGACAAAAAACTATTCGTTTGATTATAAATACTGATAATCAAATATCCTACTTCGATAAATATGAGCGAGGTATAATAAGGGATAGAGCCTAACTCTGCTTTATGCAGGGGTAGGGAAGCTTCTATCCTTTTCTCCAAATATTCACAAGGTATAATATAAGTTTTATAAGTATTTAAATAGTTTTTCATAATCACGAATCTCCTAGATAGTCGTGGATATAATAGGGAAAGCTTTCTACACCTTTCTTTAGCTTTCCCTATTACTTTACTTCCTCCCTCTATCTTTTAACTCCATATTTATAATAGCCTTAGCCTTTTCTAAATCAGAATCATCTAAATCTTTAACATTACTATAAATTTCCCATAATATTAATTCTGTTTTATCTTGTTCCATTATAATCTCCAGACAAATCATATAAACACCACTCACATAAATTATAATTCGTTTTATTATCCAAATTATAAACTTCACTCCAAAATTTGCCTATTTTAACCAAATTATAATCAGGCTTATAATCATCTTTACATTGAACACATTTAATCATTTTGAATCCCTTTTTTTACGTGTAGACCTAAGTTCTAAAGCAAATTCATATACAAGTATACAACTTACAAGAATCAAAGGTATAATAGCTATATTCATTATTATGTTTGTTATTTCCATTTTTATAATCTCCTATTTATAGTTTAAGTATTCTATTATATTATAAACCAAGCACATTAAAGCTATTAAAAAGATCCAATTTATAATATAATCAATCATTATTAAAGTATCTAACCAATCCATTATTTATAACCTTTCATTTATAATTAAAATTCTTATTATTATTATAACACTTATTTATAATACAAGTCAAGTATTACTTGCTTTATAGCAATTTATTTTATGCTATTTATAATATAATTATATTCTAATTACTAGCATATTATCAATTATAACTACTTCATTAATTGCAAGTCCATCATCAAATAATTCATTCATATCTTTAAATTTGCAAAAACATTTTAAATCTTTAATATTTCCGTATTTTTTAATAAATGTTTCTTGCGTGTGTTTTTCTATTATTTCGGCGTCATTCCAAGAAAATATATATAACGCTTCATTATTATCTTTTGTTATTTTCATTTATAACTCCCTATTTATTATTTGGATCTTTTTGGTTTATTTATAATTAGTAAAATATAATTCAAGTTTATAATATAGCTTTTTTAGGCTATATAATATTATATTCTCATTATCTTGTAATAGGTTATATTTATCAGTTGATATAACGTATTTTAATGCTTGTTTTTTATTCATTTTGATCCCTTCTTATTTATTTTTGAATTAGTTTTAAAAATTCTTTAGTATCTTTATAAACTTTACTATTTTTATTATTATTTTCTAATTGTAAGTATAATATTATAATTTTATCTTCAAATTTTAAATTACAAGTATTATACCAGGTTAAGATATTTTCATTAATCATTTTTTACCTTTCTTTATATGTTGATTATAATTATTAATATGATATTGCAGGCTATTAATAAAAGCTTGTTAAAAGCTATTTTTATAGGCTCATTTTCTATATTTAATAATAAGTAGCTAATACTAATTATATTTAGAATTGTTAATATTGTAAACATTTTTAGCCTTTCTATTTTATTATTTTTTTAGCTATTGTTTTAAGTTCATGATTCATTTCTAAAGATTGCCCGAAGTCAGTTCTGCCCCAAATATATAAACCTTTATATTGAGTTACGCAAGCGTCTATACTTTGTAATTGTTCATATATCCAATCAGAAACAATATAATAAACAAATATCTCTTTAAATTCATCTGTTTCATCATTATAATAGTTATCAAATTCGATGTATTCTTCTTTAGGGTCTAGGATTAATTCATTGCATATTGTAAAGATTTCCCTATTTACAATGCGTTCTGTAAATTCTTGTTGTTGCTCTGTTAATCCGTTCCAATTTAGTTTTTTAGTTTCTTTATTCATTTGTTTTATTTCCTTTCTTAATTGTTATCAACTTACGTAGTAATTTACATTGTGCAAGTAATACATTGCAAGTATTATTTTAATTTATTTTAGTTTATCGACGTGAAAAAAGTTTTTAAATGATGTTTTTAATTCAGATTTGAGGCGTAATTCGAGGCGTAATAGATACAATTTACTATATATATAGATACAAGCATTAAATGTATTATTTAAGGTTAATATTAATAGTTCTTTAAAGTTCATCATATCAAGCCAAGCCAAAAAGCCGAGCCGATACAATTACACTCTATACAATACAATAAACAATTAAACAACTTGTATTTTAATTATTTTAATACTATAAAAGATACATTATTACGGCTAGCATCTAGCACTCTTCGAGGGTATGAACTGCAAAAAGAGGGTAGGGAGGGTATGACTCACAGGGCAGGTGTGG
>VTLG01003819.1_pt1 | contig 11882 bp, 8 predicted proteins | sample 4694571 | NCBI WGS metagenome assembly VTLG01 (sample SAMN12604809, study PRJNA352737) | marine metagenome | biome: ENVO:00000447; feature: ENVO:00000209|ENVO:00000569|ENVO:01000036; material: ENVO:00002151; isolation source: viral sequences binned using virsorter ... | reverse complement strand
GTATTCATTTTATGTAGTTTTTTTTATAGGTTAGTTTTTCTATGCCAGTTAATGCTTTTAACTGAATGCGAACCCCCGAAAAGCTCGAGGATTCGAGGTTCAATTAATAAACAGAAACACCGTTTTTTATATCTTCAAATCGCTTGTTGGCATACTCGATTGAGGCCGGTCCCTTGTCGATAGTTTCAAGTGTCTCATTGTCGACGGTAAAGCCGGCGGTGATGTCGACCTTGATGTGATCAAATCGCTTTCTAAAATTGTAGTAAGCAACGGTAATGCAAGTGTCGTATTCGCCATGCTCGAGGCAACGTCTTGTGTTGTCATCATTGAGATATTCGACGTGCGACCGGAACCAGATACCATCTTGGTAGAAAATTACTCGGCGTTTGCAATAATCTTTGTGTTGCGTATTTGAGTAGATTTCTATGTCACTCCAAGCGATTAGGTCTTTATTTAAAGGGCTGTTTTTAGGTAGTTGTAATGTCATCATGTCGGTAATATGCCGAGGAAGAATCAACCGTCAAATAAAATTTAAACTTTCTTTTAATAGATCGAAAAAACACGGATTAATGAATAAATATTCATGAAAAGCAACCGGCAAAATTACCGGCAAAATCTCGAGGTGTAAACCGGTGACAAATCCGGTGACGCTAGACTCTCTATCCGGTGGCATTTTGAGGTATTCCCTAGGCTTCTAAAAAAGATGAGGAGGGCCGGTGACAAATCGTCGACAATCAATCCGGAAAAATAACAATCCCCACTATCCCTATGGGGGAAGTAGAGATTCCTTATATCAACGTTTACCCCTTCAGATTTTTTTACCAAAACCGAGGGAAGCTCGGGGGATTTCTTTGGTGATCTCCTTCCTTTCCTTACCGTGGAATGGCCCGGGGCTGCCTTAAAGAAATCAAATTGCCACATTTATCATGTAACCTAGTGTCTCCCTAATAGTATCTTTAAGTTAACTTTAAGTTCCTATACACTTTCTTATCATAGTGCCGGGACTACACCGGTTTTTATCTTATAGAGGAGAGGGAATATAGACCTAATTCTCAATTATACCGACCCCTATAAATAGGGTTTTCTAATTATTACTAGGTAAGACCCCTCGTCCCTCTCCCTTTCCTTATCTGCCAATTTTTTCCTCGTCCTATAAAACAAGGGTTTTCTTTACTTCTCGTTTTATGACGGGGAGGAGAAGGGAATCGAAGGCACGAACTAGTGCTTCCTCTTTGTCCTCGTCATTTATGAGGTAGCTAAGGCCGGAGAGGGCAAGGCAAGCGTGGAATGCCTCGTGAAGTATCGTGTCGAGCTTCTCGTTATCACTAAGGTTTCCTCGTATTGTTATAATTTTCTTATCAACGTCGACAGTGCCGAAATCTTCTAGGTTTTTCTTATAGACGATGCGGTATTTTTGTCCACCTATAGTGATTTGCCGGGGGTTATAAGATGACGTGTTCATCGCTCCAGTTTTTAACGCCGAGTGCTATCGCTTGGCTTAGGGTGCTTTCTTGATCTGCGAAGGTTATCCAATCCTGCCACGAAGTGCCAAAGAAAGGTTCCGTGATTATCGCCGGCATTGTTGTTTTTCTTAGGAAGGTGCCGCCTCTATCTCCTTTTTTTCTACTTTTGATGCCCCGGTTTTTTATTAGGGGGAAGTACCGTTGGCATCCCCGGAGTACATATTCTGCTAGGCTCATACCGATCCTTGAGGTATTCCAGTAGAGCATTTCCATTCCTTCGGCTTTTGGGTTATCTGAGGCGTTGAAGTGCAATTCGATGGCTATGGAGGCTTCTTGTTCTTTTAAATATTTAACGAGCCAGTTCATAGCTGAGACGTAAGATCCGTAGGTTCCGCCGTATTGGTCGACAATAAAAGAGGTGATGCCGTATTCTTGGAGGTCACTTTTAAGATATTCTGCAACCCTTTTATTATAGGTCCATTCGTTGATTCCTCCGCATGATACGGCACCGGTATCTCCTTCTCTGCTATGTCCCACGCAAATAGCTACATTAAGTTTATCCCGGGGGATGCTATTGGTGGGGAAGGGGATGGCTTTGGGTCTTTCTTGTTCCCTTTCGATTTCCTGTAGAGATTCTATAGCTTTACTGATGTGTTCCTGTGCTTTAAATAGGTCTTCCTTTATTTGCTTCATATTTACCTTTAAAAATCGTTGTTGTTAAAAATTAGTACAAGTTACCTAAAGTTACCTCCGAGCAATCCTCAGCGATCCTCAGAGCCAATTGGGGCTATTGCGGTGGTGTTCTTTGTTTCCAAAGTAGGTGTCGGCGAGTTTCTTGAGTTCCTCGTCCATTAATTCTTCCTTCCGGCTCTTTATCTTATTCTCGGCATCTTGAGCCATTTGTTCGGTCCAGTAAGCCACGGCGATTGCTAGGGCATCCAACCGGTCATCTTGGGTTATTGCTCCTCGATCCCGGGTAATCCGAGAGAGTTGGTAGATCAATTGATACTTTAGTTGGGATTCCAGTGGGTAGTTCTGGGCTGAGTTAAAGTCTTCTCGGATAACATCCGGGGAGACCACTAGTTTATGTTGACTCATCACCGGTTCGAGGGTGTCTATTATTCTCTTCTCTTTTTGTATGCTGTGCCGGACTTCCTCGACGGAACAAGGGTGTACTTTGTGGAGGAAGGGTTTGAAGAGTTCCGAGAACATACCATCCCCGAAGTTACTCTCGACGATGATGTAGTTAACTTTATGAGCTTTTGCTTTGAGTGCTAACTTCTTTAAAACTTCATCGCCGTATCCTCCTTGCATACCCCCGGCATCTGGAACGTAGAGGAAACCATTAAGCATCTTTACAACTGCCCAAGAGGTTTCGTCCCTGCCTCTTCCCGAGGGATCTATGGACATCACCGAGCCTGTAAACTCGACCATATCGCCGACCTGTTTCATGGGTCTGTAGAAGCGATCTCCGGTGAACCCTACGTTGGGAACATCCCCACCCCATATAAGTTCCGGAGACTGTGCCCAGACAACCTTCTCAGGAGCTACCTCGTTATCTATGTCCATGACTACGAGGTCATTAACTTTAAGAGGGAACCTATCAACATCGGACAACCGGGAGTCCAACATGAACTGCATGGCGAACCCTGCTTTACCGTAGCTAATCTCTCGTTCCGCTAGGTCAATCTCACTAAACCTCGTAGGCTCTGTGGATTTATCTTTTTTGTCTTCCGCTACGCAAAGAGGGCTAACACTTCCGTAGTACGTCTTCTCGTTCTTTTTTGGTGTTATGTATTTGCACGGCCAGATGCTCGCTGTATAATCACGTTCGATCAATTTGTTATACAGTGAATCTTCGCACTGTGGCGTACCGAGAAAAACAATCTTGCTTTCCTTGTCTGGTTTTAGGATTGATTCAAATTCCTTAACTTGCTCGGCAAGCTTGTCTCTCATCCCTTGCGTAGCGGAGTTGTTGGGAACCTCCACATCATCCGCAACAATGATATCAGCCCGGCTACCGGTTAGTTGGGAGGTGATACCCAGTGACTTGACACTCGGGGCATGGGAAGCCGGAGCCGGACCAACATCAAAACTTATCTTTGAAAATCGTTGTTTATCGTTTGGAATTAAGTGTGCCAGAATAGGCATCTCGTGAATCAAACGAAGGGTGAATGTACTGAAATCATCGGCTCTTGTTTTACTCGCCGAGCAGACGAGAATATTCTTTGAGGGATCTAGAAACAACTGGTGGACTACATACGCCGAGCAAATCCAAGATTTACCCACTCCCCGGAAGCCTTGGATGACGGCTCTTCGGGGTCCGTTCTGCATCCACTCTGCAATCTCATATTGTATCGGGGTGGGGTCCGGTAAATTAAGATGCTTCCAGACAAGATATAAGAAGTTCCGGAAGTCTTTAAGTTCTTCAGGAACAGTCTGTTTAGAAGACATTTTACGTTTATTCTATGTTATTGAATAGCTTCTTTAGTTGGCTCGTCTTCCTCGTCTTTGAAGGGAAGAATACTAACGAGATCCTGTAATTTATCGTCTTGTTTTAGTGATGTGTGAATGCTGTTATCTTTGAGATATTGCCGGGCTGCATTCAAAAGAGAAGGCTCGGCATCTCCTTCTTTTATCCGTGAGATAAACTCCTCTGTCAATAACTCTTGTAACAGATAGAACTTATCTTCCATTTCTTGTTTGTTGCTGCTCATGTAGTTATTTACCTTTTTTACGTATTTCTGATATTATCTTTAGCACCATGTAAATGAGTGTTGCTAAGCCTACAAGTACCGCAAGAATCTCGTTTACGTCATTCAAAGTGATATTTGCGAGTAGTCCTAAAACTCCAACCGCAGGAGTCGTAAATTGATTGTTCATTTCTATTATGAAGTTATATAAGTTCCACTAAAGAAAACTTCTGAAGATGTTCCATCTAAATAGCTATAATAAAGAGGTAAGTAGCCGTCATTTTGAGAGTCTCCATAAAATTCTATTTTACTTGATGTAGAAACAAAACAATTTCCATATCGGCTATCTGCATCCACATTCCTCCACATAGCTGTACCTGCAACCATTCCGATAGCAGGAGCATAAGGCAACCCTGTTAGTTTAAGTTGCGAAGCTGTAGTAGTATCACTAAAGTTGTTTGCGTGTCCTGTAAAATGAACAAGCCTTCCTATCTTTGTAAAGGTGACAAGCGATGATGTTGAGCTTAGTGTTCCATTTTCAACTCCAACAGTCCAAGTTCCTTCTCTATAAAAATGAGTAGCAACAGTTCCCGAAGGAATAACAACAGTTCCAGTGGCAGTCAGGTTATTAACATTAGTAGTTCCATTAGCTGTTACCGTTCCGCTAGCGGTTAAGTTAGTAACGCTAGTAGTTCCTTGTAAGGTTAAGTTGTTCGTACTTGTGGTCCCAACCACTGCGGCATCTTCTTGAACTTCTTGAGCAACGAACAACCCTTGTTTGTAAGCTGTGTCGAGATCACTTTCGGTTAGCCTTGCACCATCTACAAAGTCTACTAAAGCATCTGAAGTTGTTTGCCTGTAAATCCTAACTTTACTTATTGAACTAATAGTAGAGGGAACTTGTGATAGTGTTACTGTTTTAGCTGTCGCATCTCTTGAGCTAATAGTAAACTGCTGCTTGCTGCCATCAGATTTTATTGCAAGAGCTTTTATGTCGTTTGCGTTTAAAACGTCTATTAGGCTATAGCTAAATACAGCTTGTTGTAGTTCGTTAATATTTGATCCCCCGGTTGAATATTCCACGTATGAATTTGCCATGATAATGATTGGTTGGTTTTGTTGTTAATATTTTTAATTTATTTTAATTCCTAGTCTTTCGCTGAATGGTTTAACTTCTCTGGTTACCTCACCGGCTCTTTTGCTTTTCTCAAGAGCATCTAGTAATGTTTCGCCGTCTTTGTTTATAAAAGACTTTTTGAATTTTCTACTTTCTTTAATTATTTCGTCTTGAGCTTTGTCGTAATAGTCATCAATAAGGCTATTAAGTTCTTCCAAAGCTAGGTTTGTCTCGTTACCTTTATCATCGATAGATATAGCTCCGTTATTAAATTCTTTCTTCCATCGCCTACTTTTAATTAACCTGTTTACTGCTGTTTCTAGTTTCTTGTTCTTTATCTTAATTTTTTCTAAGCGGTTAGAAAATTCATTGTGCAGGTCTAATTTCGTATCCTTACTTCTAAATTCTAACATTTTTATATTACGGAAACTTTTACGTGTTTCTGATCCAAGTATATTATTAACATCTAAAGATATTACATTATCTATATCTGTAACTTCTGTTTTAAAGTTTGGAACATACCTAAACATTTGTTGCAGAAATGTTTGTTGAAGGCTCCGTTTTCTTCCGAGAATGTCTCTATCAAAGTTTACCGGTGCAAAACCAAACGCATCATATAACAAAAGGTCTTTAAAACTTTCGCCTCTAAAGTCGGGCTTCTTACCTTCAGTCGATAAGTGTTTAACGATTTTATCTACATCTGCCGGAGTTACTATACCTCCATAACTTCCCAATAATCTCGACCAAGCTCTCCTAGCGTTTTCTTCACTTTCTTCTGTTCCGTCCGGAAATAAATCTCCTAACTGTTTCAAACCGGAATTAAAAGGTAATTCCTCGGTAATCATTTTTCCTATTGACGGTAGAAAAGTAAATAAATTGCTGTCTTTATCTATTATTTCTTGGTCCTTATCTATTTCGTGATTCATAAAATCAGCGGCTATTGCTACTGGCATCATCAAAGGAGCCGCCGATCTATAAGAAATACCAAAGGCTGTAAAAGGTTTTATACCTCTTGCTTCCATTCTTTCTCTTTCTTCAAGGCTCATATAAGCCATCGAGCCGGTAACTAATGGGTTGTCATTTTTATCTCTCATTAAAGCTCCGAAAGCTCCCATAGTCAGTAACGAGGTTCCCATGAAACCATCGGCTAGTATCTCTTCATTAAACTCTGTTTTTCTATATTCGAGTTTTTCTAGGCGGTCTTTTATCTTTAGAATTTCTTCGTCGATATCTTTTGCTGTTCTATCCGCAAGCTCTTTGTTGGCTTCTTTTGCTAAAAAATCTTTCTTCTGGATTTGCATTTGTTCTATCTTATCGTCTAACCTTTTTATTTGTTTAACGTAAGGGTTATCAAACATTCTATAGTAAAGAGGTAAAGCCGGTCCTGCTGATATCCTAGCTCCTCTAACAACACTTCTTATAGTGACATCTACGAACGGTACAAAAATTCTTAAGACGAAATTTAAAGCCGGTCTTTTCCCTAAAGCTCTTTGTAATTTTTGTGTTGTTGTCTCCATGAAAGACATATAAACATCGCCGACACTGTCACCAGTAGAAGCGTAAAACATTTCTTGTCTACTAAAGTTTAGACCAGTAATAAAGTCATCAGTTTCTTGGATAACATCTATTCCGTCGGCATTTTTAGTCCATGCTGTTTTAATTAAATCCTCCTCGATATCCATAACATTTTTGTTAGGATTGTTCTCAAAGTGATCTTGGAGGATTGCTTTTTTCCTCGCCGTTGCTGTAGTTACTTGTCTGGCTAATTGTCTACGAAACCCTTCATCAGCACCTATAATTAATCTTAAAGGTCCGGATATAAGGTGCATAAATTTTCCTACTGTTACAAAGTCATTGAAAATATCTACAACATTTCTCTTAGCTCCTGCTCTTCTTCCGGCTGAGATTCGTGTTTGCCTGTATGTTCTAAATGCTCCTTGAGGAGTTGACGCAACAGTGCCTCCGTCATTTATTAATCTAGATCCTTGTTTGGGGTCTGTTACTGATTGTAATCTTTTAGCTGTTAGATATGAGGCTTTTGCCATTCCTTTTAAATCATCGAAGACAGCGAAAGCAGCCGATAAGTCTCCTATATATAATTTATAAGCAAGAGGTAAACTTCTATCCTTTTCAAATACAACATTCCTAAGAAACGTAGTATGTGGTTTTACAAATTGTTTTGTTATACCGTATATACCTGTAGGGATACCTGACGCTGCGGAAGCGAGAGATAGTATAGATAACTGCCGACTTGATGTCAGTGTTGAGAAAAGTTTCCGTGTAGTGGAACCCATTGTTTGATCCAACTGGTCAAATATGTAGTTCTCTAATCTTGCATAAAACTCAAACTCCTCGGTATCCTTGAGTTGCTTTTCTGCTTTGGCAGCTTGTTTGCGAAGACGAGATTTAGCTTCCTGAATTTTCTTTTTTAGCTTTGAGCTTTTAGATTCAGCTTGTTGTTTTGCTAAAAGTTCTTTCTTAACTCTTTGTTCTACTTCAAGCTTCTTAAACTCTTCCGGCGATAGCTTTAAGATGTCCTCAAGTTCCTTCTCGAGTTTTACAATAGCTTTAATTTCTTTATCGGCTTGCTTGTAAAATTTTATCTGTTCTTTTAAAACTCTTTCTCTAGGTGCTGTATCTCTGGCTATGTTTTTAGGTTCCTTTGTGTCTACCCTTCCAGTTCTTAACTTATCTAGTTCTTCCTCTAATTTCTTTATTGTATCCTCGTTGTCTGTCTTATTTAACTTTTGAATTTTCGGCTCTGTACTTTTCTTCTTTACAGCTTTCGCAATATCCTCGTTAACTTTTTTGATTTGTTCTATGTTAACATCGAGGTCATCAAATATCTTTTTGAAGGTATTTCCTGTTACCCCTTCAAAAGTTGGGTTGCTAATTTTTACATCTATAGCAAGTAAAAGATCATCTAAAGCTTCTTTTCTTTTTTTAGCTGCCGCAGAGTCTAGGGCGTAGTTGTAAAACTCTCCTCGTCTTTTAGAAGTCGATTGTAAATTTCTTCCCGAAGCTGCATCAATAGGAGCAATAACTTTTTCAAATAACTCTGCTTGGTTAACAACAATTTGTTTTATCTTCTTTAAAGTAACCTCGGTGCTTTCACCGGCTTTTTCTTTGTTTATAAAATCAGCCAGTTCATTACTAAGTTCTTCGTCTAACTCTTCTGCTAAATCCGTGGCATCACTTTTAAGACGAGGTTCAAAAATAGGTCTTTGAGAATCTTCACCTTTGTTTAATTGTCTTGTTTCATCCTCTGATATTATCCTTCTTCTCTCTTGAAGATCTTTTATTTCATCTAATATAAAAGGTTTATCCTCGGGAGTTATCTTTTCTCCTATTTTAGTTTCAACCTTGTCTTCAAAACTTTTTCTTGTTTTTCCTGTTTCAATCTTTTCAGCAGCTTCGTTTTCTTTTTTGTAAGCCTTTGCTGCGTCATCAACTATATCAAACGCTTGTTTTGTATCGTTTATCTTTGTTTTAAGTTTCTTAATTTTAGATTGTTTAAAGAATACAAAATCATCTGTAGCTTCTAGTTCTTTTAGTTGTGCTTTAAGATCAACCAACTGTTTTGATATATTTGTTTTAGCTTTGTCAGTTACCTCGGATCTTTGTCTTCTTCCCCACCAACCGGTCTTTGCCCACATCCCAAGAACACTATTAAAAGTACCGCCGAAACCGCCGGCTAATAAATACTCATAGGTATCCCGATTTTCCCTTTCGTTAAGAGCAATCTGTAATTCTTGTCTTACTGCTGTTTCGGATATAGATAAGGCAGCACCGGAAGCAAAGCTTTTAGTTCCGTTTAATAGTATGTAACCACCTTTTTTAAATGCACCGAAATCACCGGCTGTTTGTCCGGTAAGTTTAAGGAGTTGTTTGTCTGCTCCTGATTTACCTACAGTTTTTAATAGGTTGCCTACAGGCGGCACTAGACCTCCAAACACACTAGTAGCTATAAGTTCTCCTGACGATATACCTTCTTGAAGCCCATAAGCTTTTCTTATGTTTTGTCCTGCTAAATTACTAAGCCCCCAAACAACCGCCGAGGAACCCATAAATGTTAAAGCTCCTGTCACCGTTGATACAGGTTCAAGCACTTGTGGTCCTGCAAATCCCAATAAACTAGCCGCCCTAGTTGCCTGTACTCCTTTTATTAACTTACCAAACTTATCCGCTTTATGTATTTTATCTAAGGCGTATGTACCGGCTATACCTCCACTTAATTCTGCTCCCAATGCAACTATATTACCTGTGTGGTTTACACTCTCTTTATTTATCTTTTCTAGTTGTGCTAAATATTCTATTACCTCCGGGCTTACTGTAGGATTTTGTTGCTTCTCTTGTTCTACCCTTTGTTTTGCTGCCTCTTGTTTCTTTGCTTGAAGTTCTTCGTAAGTGATTGGCATTTTAATTAATCAGATTTTAAGAGTTCTATTTGAACGGCTTCGAAATTTGTAATAAATTTAGATTGATCTGTTAGATCATAGATACCGAGATCAGCCATTACAGATAATTTATTTTTATCATCTTCTGTTAACTCATCGTCCTTATCAACTTTCCCCATAAGATCCATGAACATTTTTACGGTATTATTTAGTTCTTCTCTATTTTCAAAAAGGCTTACATCGGTCCACCATAAGTCTGTTGCATCAAAATCTTTGATTATATCTTTTGTTGTAAAGTCTATTGTTTTGTAACCATAAAACCTCATTAATAAATCAAGAGCGTCATCGTCTTCTGCTTCCCGAGCTTTCTTAAAATCGGCGTTTATATCTCTTCTTGTTTTTACTTCAGTTAAAATTCTTTCGCCTTCTGCTAATGTTTTGGCATAATCCCGATTTAAGGTTTTATAAGGTTTAAGTTTTGGGTTATCTACTATGTTTGGGGGTAAAAAACTTGCTTCCGTAAAGAAAGGTGAGTCATCCGAGTCATCTTTGTCTGTAAGTTTAAAACTTAGCATACGCTCTGTACGGTTCGCTTTTATTTTCTGTGGATCTGTTTCAGCAGGAAAACCGGTGTCTCCAAACTCTTCTTCTCGTCTCACTTGTAGAACTGTAGCCATTAACCGGAGATCCTTTGTTTCCTCTTTTGCTAACTCAGTAGCTTTACTTAACATTATTTGTTCTTTATCCGGTGTGCTTTCTGTAATATTATCTTTAGCGTATTTTCTAAGCTCTTTTATAATCCTTGTCGTAGATGCTAACTTTTCTGCATTTAGGCGATCTTTCGTAAATACCGCCGCCGTTTCATCATCCCCCTTAAATACTAAAGACAAGTTAGGATCTTCGCTTACATTGGAAATTTCTTGATCTAATAATAAATTTAAAGTCTGCGTGGACGGTAGGTTTTCATTAATTAACTTAGATTTTTCAGCCTCTTGCTTAACCCCTGCCGGTGCTTCCATTTCACCGAGACCTTTTGATCTCATAAAACCTTTATCATCTGCTCCCGGGTTGTCTTCGAAGTATGCTTTGGCTTCTTCTTTTAAATCCCTTTTTTCATTAGGAGTAAGCCCAATAAAAATCTCTGGTGGAGCTTGATTTATTTTCCGTATTTCCTCGCTTATGTCAGCTTGGGATATACGTAATATAGATAATGTTTTACGGTCTAAACCTGTTTCTTTTTTTAGTAACTGAGCTACCATTTCTCTAAAACCTCTCCTCGGGTTATCATAACTCATTACAGTTGTCGCTAATTCTTCCGGATCTATACCGGCTTCTGTTAATCCTCCCTCGATGTTTAGTGCCCTAAAGCCATCTAATAGATAGGTGTAAGCTGTTCCGTCTTTTGGTGGGCTTTCTCCATTATCATTATGTCTTTTAAGTATTTTAAAGAAAGTTCCGACAGGACCGGAAAATTGACCTCTTAACTCCGCATCTGTAAAATCACTGTCTTGCTCGGCTTCCCTTATCTTGCTAATTTTTCCTCTAGCTAACGCCATTTGTAACCGAGCTTCCATGCTACCGAAAGCCGGTTTTCCATTTATTGTCAGGCTTTTAGCTTGTCTAATCATTCCACTAGCAATATCGGGATCAGTTGCCATTGCTAACTCTAAACCTTTTGTAAAAGTAGAATTGAATAAATTATTTATTTCTTGGCCCGAGTAACCTTCTTGAGCATAAAGTTTTTGTACACGAGAAAAGTAACCTTTAAGGCTCTCCTCGCTTTCTCCTAGAACCACACTGGCAAACTCATTAGTTCTTTTTTCTTGGTTCGCCGCTCTCATGTAATCTAATTGTTTCTTCTCGTAGCCCTTAGTTGCTCCTGTAATTATACGAGAAGATAGCTCGCTCCCTAAAAGGTTTTTAACACGAGTTCCAAAGGCGTTACCTTCAAAGTATTTACTAATATCCTTATCGAGTGCGTTTACTTCATTTTGGACATACTCTTGTACTTGCTCTATCGGTACGGAGTTTTTTATGAAGATGTCCATTTGAGCGTCTATCTTGTTTTGCAAGTCTGCGTATTGTTGTACCCCGGTAGTATCGAACCATCTCTTAGCGGCTATCTGGTGAAATGCTTTTTGGAATCCTAGTTTACCTAAAGCTCCTCCGGTGGGTGCCGGGATTCTACCTTCAATAATGTCGTTTATTTCTT
>VTLG01012569.1_pt1 | contig 11885 bp, 6 predicted proteins | sample 4694571 | NCBI WGS metagenome assembly VTLG01 (sample SAMN12604809, study PRJNA352737) | marine metagenome | biome: ENVO:00000447; feature: ENVO:00000209|ENVO:00000569|ENVO:01000036; material: ENVO:00002151; isolation source: viral sequences binned using virsorter ... | reverse complement strand
TACATGGCGATTACTCTATATATAATAAGTGCCTACTGAGGTAGATAACACTTGTGAAAAAATAGACGAAAGTGAATGAAAGTTTTTAATCAAATGTAAATTTAATCAAGGAGTTTTCTATGGCTAATGCCACAGTATCTCGCCTTGGTTTGGTTAATAACTCTGGTACAGGCTTTGATGCTTTATTCCTGAAAGTTTTTTCAGGAGAAGTTTTAACTGCCTTTGCTAGAAACAATATCTTCAACGAGCAACTTCATTCAGTTCGTACTATTACAAGTGGTAAGTCAGCACAGTTTCCAGTATTAGGAACTGCTACTGCTGCATACCATACAGTAGGTACTCCCCTCGTTGGAGCAAACCAAATCTTGGCGAATGAAAAGATTATCAACATAGATGATCTTCTAATTGCACAAAGTTTCGTTGCTAACATTGACGAACTTAAGAATCATTATGACGTAAGAGCAACTTACGCTGATGAATTAGGCAAGGCACTTGCTCGCACATACGATCAAAACGTAGCGAAGCAAATAGCAAATGCTTCAAGAGCATCTACTAACCTTACTGGTGGTAATGGTGGTCTTGTATTGACACTTGCTAATGGTAATACAGCATCTTCTGATGTTACTGGTGACGAGATAGCAGCAGCTATCTATGATATTGCACAAACATTTGACGAGAGGGATATACCTCCAACAGATCGTTTTTGTGTACTACCCCCTGCTGAATATTATAAGCTTGCTGAATCTGCTACTAGAACTGTAGACGTTGACTTTAACCCACAAGGTAACGGTTCGTTTGCTTCTGGTAAAATCCAACAAGTTGCTGGTATTCCTGTAATGATGTCTAACAACGTACCTCAGAGTAACGTAGGTTCTAACCCAAGTGGTGCGAACAATACTTACTCAGGTGACGATAGTAAGACAATCGGTTTAGTATTCCATAAGTCTGCTGTTGGTACAGTAAAACTAATGGATATGACAACTGAAATTTCTGGTTCAGATTATGGCATAATGTATCAAGGAACCTTAATGGTTGCTAAGTATGCGTTAGGTCATGGCATCTTAAGACCAGAATGTGCAGCTACTATTAAGCTATCTGCTTCTTAATTTCAATTTTTAGGGTATCTTATTATTAGATACCCTTTTTTTAAATCATGCCAGAAGGAAAAGCTTACAACATTACTAAGAAGAAAAAAAAGAAAAAAGGTGGAAGGGATTCACTTAAAATAAAAAAGTATTAAATCATGGCTGTAGCTGCAACCACAGAACTTGAAGCAATCAACATAATGTTGGCTGCTATAGGAGAAGCACCTGTAAATACACTTACAGGCTCGCTACCTGTAGATGTAAAAATTGCTCAATCAACCTTAGTAGAAATAAATAAATCGGTACAAGCTGAAGGTTGGAGTTTTAACACAGAGATAGATGTTACCCTTACTCCAAATGCTTCTAAAGAAATTGTTTTACCTGTTAACGTTTTGAGGGTTGATGCAAACATACATCAACACCCAGATATAGACCCAATACAAAGAGGTTTAAAATTATATGACAGGTTAAAAAATACTTTTGAGTTTGATGAAGATTTGATTTGTACTGTTGTTTACTTTAGAGATTTTGATGAAATACCAGAGCAAGCAAGAAGTTATATCAATATAAGAGCTGCAAGAATTTTTGTAGATAGACTTGTTAGTGACCAAGGGTTAAGAACATATACAAAAGAAGATGAAATAAGAGCAAGAGTAACATTAACAGAAACAGATTTAGCTAATGGAGATCACAATATGTTGAGAGGAGACCCTTCATTAACAACTGTATTCGGCACTTACAGCCCTGCAAATGGACTTATTAGATAGCTATGCCATTAATTTCAAGAGCTATACCTACTTTATTAAGAGGTGTATCGCAATCTTCTGACTCTTTAAAACAGGCAGATCACGCAGACATACAAGATAATGCAGACAGTAATCCAGTTCTAGGTCTTACTAAAAGGTCTGGACTAAATTATTTGACATCATTATCTAGTAGTCCTTTAGGTAATGTACATATACAAACTATAAATAGAGATACAACTGAACAGTATGTAGCAGTATTTAGTAATGGTAATGTTAAAGTTTTTGAGTTAGATGGTACAGAAAAAACTGTAAACAAACCTGATGGTACAACATACTTAAATACCTCAGACCCTAGAAGTGTAATTAAAACAGTTACTATTGCTGATTTTACTTTTGTTGTAAATACAGGAATCATAACAGCTATGGATTCTACCTTGTCTGCTGGCACAGATACGCAAGCTATTGTATTTATAAATCAAGCTGTAGCAAATACAACTTATACAGTTACGGTTGATGGAGTTACGGTTACAGATAATACTTCTGGCGATAATCCGCTATCAACTGATACTGTAGCTGCCGATATAAAGTCTGGTCTTGATTCTGGTTTAAGTGGTTTTACGATAGCAAGAAATGGACCAGTACTACATATCAAAAAAAATGATGGGTCTAATTTTTCTATAGATGGTAGTGATACTCAAGGTGATACAAAGATGACAATAATAAAAGACTCAGTACAAAGGTTTACTGACTTGCCTACAGTTTCACCTAACGGTTATGTAGTAGAAGTAAAAGGTGATGAAGATACAAACTTTGATAACTACTATGTAAAATTTGTCACTAATAATGGTGGTACTTTTGAAGAAGGTCAATGGGAAGAAACTGTTGAAGATGGCATACCTTTTAAATTTGATTACGATAAAATGCCACACGTTTTAGTACGTCAGGCAGATGGTAATTTTAGATTTGCAAGAGTAGATGGAGATACTTATAGCGTTACTGTTGGTGGTACAACAGCAAGTTATACCTTACCTAAATGGGGTGAACGTACTGCTGGCGATCTTGAGTCTGCACCTGACCCTTCTTTTATTGGTAGAAATATAAATAATGTTTTCTTTTTTAGAAATAGATTAGGATTCTTAGCAGGTGATAATGTAATTCTTTCTGAAGTATCTAAGTTTTTTAATTTCTTTCCAGAAACAGTTATATCTGTTTTAGATAGTGAACCTATAGATGTTGCTGCTTCACATACAAAAGTTGCTATTTTAAAACACGCAGTAACTATGGGTGAAAGGTTGATCTTATTTAGTGAGCAAACACAATTTACTTTGACAAGTTCAGCAGATAACCTAACACCAAAATCAGCTAACGTACTTGTAGCAACAGAATTTGAAAGTAGTGCTGCTGCTGCACCTGTTGGTTCTGGTAGTTCAATTTATTTTCTTACTAAAAAAGGTTCTTTCGCTGGTGTCAGAGAATATATAACTCAAGGTGATAGTCAAATTAAAGATGCTGCCAACACAACAATTCATGTACCAAAACTTATACCAAGTAATATTTTTAAAATGGCTGTATCTAATAACCAAGATGTATTGGTTTTGTTAGGTTCAGATAATCCTAATAAGTTGTATTTAAACAGATGGTTATATGGTGAAAATTTTTCTAAAGTTTTAAATGCTTGGTTTACTTTTACAATAAATTCAGATAGAAAATTTTTAAATATTGATTTTATTGGTACTGATTTGTTTGCAGTAATAGAAGAAGATAATAAAGTTACTTTAGAAAAAATACCATTTGAAACAGATTTTAGAGAACCTAACTCTGAATTTGAATTTTACTTAGACCATAAAGTAACTGAAGCAACTACAGGTGTATCTGTTGCATATAACTCTGGTACTGATGTGACTACATTTACTGTGCCATATCGACTAAGAAAAAAGATGACAGTAGTAGGTAGGTATTTAGCATCTGGCGAAACAAGCACTTTTGTAGATACACAAGGCAACACAAAAACATTAAAGTCTGGACAAGTCTTACAAACTGCAAATGCTACAGATGGCAGTACAAGCACAATAACTATTAGCGGTGATTATAGAAATAGTAAATTTATTATTGGTGAACCTTTTGAAATGCACTATAGATTCAGTAAACAAAGATTAACTGGACAACAGGGAGCAAGTGAACTGTTAAGTGGCAGATTACAGATACATCATTTCTATATCAAATATGAAGATTCATCTTTCTTTCAAGTAGAAGTAACTCCTGAAAATAGAGATACAAGTATTCATAAATTTAGTGGTAGGTTACTAGGTTCTAACTCTAGTGTTATTGGTCAGATAAATTTAGATACAGGAACTTTTAAAGTACCTGTTATGAGTAAATCAGATAGAGTTGATATTGATATAAAGAACAGTACATTCTTACCAACACGAATTGCTAGTGCAGAATACGAAGGAATATTTCACATGAAAGCTAGAAGAATGTAAATGGGATATTTAAGAAAAGCAACTCTAAAAGACTTCAAATATGTTGTAAGCAATATGAGAGTTATGGATAAAATAGAAGCAAAATATCAAACAGGTTTAGACCCAGAAGAAGCTTTAAGCTATACGTTTTTAGGTAGTGAAATAAATATGGCTATTGCTGATGATAACGACCAACCAATAGGATTATGTGGTGTTATAAAAGATGGGTGTATATGGTGTGTTGCTACAGATGATTTATATTCTAATAAAAAATATAGAATACAATTAATAAGACAAGGCAGAATATGGGTTGATAATCTACTTGAGTCTTATAAAATGCTTTATAATTATGTATATGCAGAAAACAGTTCTGCTATAAAATGGTTAAAAGCTCTTGGATTTACTTTTGTAAATTATCACAAGGAGTTTGGTAAAGAACAAAAACCCTTTTACGAATTTTTGAGGATAGCCTAAATGTGTGTTGGTGCTTTTATCTTTGGAGCAGGTACAAAAGCAGCTTTAGCGTTTAATGTTGGCTTGGGTCTTACTGCTGCTAATGCTGTAGCTGGTAATTTAGCTGCCAGATCAAAAGCTAAACAGGTAGCACAACAAGGACAGATAGCTTTTAAAAATGCTGAGAATGATAAGAGACAACAACAGATGGCTTTAGCTGAACAAAAAGAAGCTAAAGAAAAAGCAGAAGCACAAAATAAATTTGCTAATAATATAAGAACTTTACAAGCTATGTCATCTATAAGAGCTTCAGAACAAGCTGGCACTACTGTTGCACTACTGTTAAGAGATCAAGGATTACAAGGAGCTAACTTTAACGAATCAATAAATCAAACTATGGAGTCTTATAGAAGGCAATATCTAAGAAATATTGATGCAACGGAAGCAACATTTATGGACCGTAGAAATCAAATACAAAGTAATATAAATGAAGCATATAATCAGATACCCACACTAGCTGAAACGGTGTTACAAATAGGTGTAGGTGGTCTTAACAGTTTTACTTCAGCTACAGCAATTTCGTAAATTATGACAGACAGTTTTAAAAGCACAGCAGCTACAAACATCTACGATCAAGCTGTTAATACTTATTTTAATCCTGTATCGGTTTTACCAGAAACAGGAATTATGGGTGTTGCAAGAGCTTTAAAAAATAATAATCCAGACCTTCAAAGATATTTAGGTAATGTTATCGAAGAAGAAAAACAAAAAGGAGTATTGCAAGGTGAATTAGAAGTTTTGATGGCTAATCCTCAAAGACTTAAAGAAATTACAGATGTTTTGAAAACACAAGATAAAGGTGTAGCAAAGAATGTATTAAGTAAAAATTTATTTGTTAGAGCTGGTATTGAAAAACGATTAGCAATAAATCATGGTTTATCACAAGAAGGTAAGTTAACTAATTATTTAAACAACAAATTAATTGAAGTAGAAGGTGAAGATGGAAGTGTAAGACAAGTACCTTTAAAAGAATTTGATGTCAATTCAGATGAATTTAAAACTTCTATTAATGACTTTAATGCAGAAAACAGAGCTGATTTAAAAGGTATTAGACCTGAATTTGTTAATAATTATTTTATGCCAGAAGCAGCTAAAGCAGTTTCAAAAGCATACGTTAATCAAGAAAAAAATAATCAAGAATTTGTTTCTAACTTACAAAACAGCAGTTTTACAGATACGGTCTTAGCAAACTTTTCAACAATAGATTTTAATAAATTAGATGATATAGATGTTACTAATCCTGAATCAAAACTAAATTTAGCTATAAAAGCTATCAATGAAGAAGTAACACTTTTAGATTCATTAGGAGCTACATCTACTGTAAGTCCTACAGGTATGACAAAAAATGCTTTGCATCTAGCAGAAGTCATATTTGATATTAATTTAAAGAAAAACAAAAGTGGAGTTGTTGCAGTACGAAATTTTAAAAATGTTATTGGTCAAGTAAAAGTAGGACCAAAAATAACATTAGAAGATGGCACAGTAGTTCAAGATACCTTGATGAAATATCTTGGTAAAGATTGGAACCAGATGATGTCTCGTATGATTACTGCTGAAAATAATTACGATACTTTTAAAGAAAAAAAGATAAATAAAATAATTAGACCACAAATTGAAAAAGCATTAGAAGATTTTGAATTTACTACAGAAGGAGCAAGTGGAGAGACAGTTCGTAATACAGAAGCTTTGAATAAATTAGCAGTAATTTTTAAAGATACCCCAGATGTATTCTTAGATGTTATAGAAGATTTAGATATATCCCGTGATGAATTTTATGATGACTTTGCTACAAAAATAATAAACAAAAACTTTGCTAGTCCATTGCAAGCGATAAATGAATTAAGAAAATTTGAAGCTAGTCTTGGAAAAACAATAACAGAAGAAGATACTACAGAGTTAAACGAGTTAAAAAATATGATTACAACTCATTTAGGTAAAGATAGATTAGCTATATACAGACCACAAATAAAAGAATTAATAGATGATGCTAAAGAATTATTAGGTGGTAATGACGATATAGACCGATACAGAGGAAGAGCTATAGTTAATTTATATTATTCTGATGCAACACAGTTTTTAAATAAAGAAATTATAAGAATTTCAAAAGAAGCTAAAACAGCTAAAGAGTTTCAAACAGGCATAGAAGAAGTTATGAACGATTATAGAAAAGACATATTGCGATTAAATGATAAATCGAAATATAAGACTTATAAACTTAAACAAAGTGGATTATGGTTCAAGGCACAGGAAGAATTAGGTATTGATTATCAAGTTGAAAATGATAAGTTACCTCCAATAGAAGTAGCACAAGAAGAATTTGATAAGCTATTTGAAAAAGGCAGAATAAAAGAAAAAGATGATGGTACTTTTTATAGAGTAGATGATAATAGGAGAATTAATATTATTCCAGACAAGACAGGTGGTGAGAACAAAAACGGTGGGAATAAAGGTTGGCTTAAAAACTTATTTAAAAACTTTTTTACAGATGACGTAAGTATGAACACTACAGACGGTGGAGTCATACCAGTATCTAATAAAATTCAAGCAGGGGAAGGTGGTGCTGAAGTACCTACCGAAGCAGGGGAGAACATGGAAAGAGGAAAAGGGGTATTAAAAAATAATTTAAAATTAACTCTTGATAAGTTTGACCAGTTCAAGGGTGCTGTTTCTTACGGTAGTGGTGGTAGAGGTAATAATTTAGAGAATGATAAAAACTTTATAACCAAGATTGAAAAAGATGGATTTAGTCATGCTTATGCAGACAAGTCATCTAAACAAGTTATAGACAAAGCAAAAGAAATATATACTGATCTAGTTATGAATAACACAAAAGAGAATATAGAAGCTAAATATGCAATAGCACAAATGGTACTTACTGAAGCCATATTAAGTAGTGAAGATGATATATTTGGTGTAATGCAATCAGTTCTAATGCGAGTAGCAAGAGCAAGATTAGGAGTAAGAGAATATCCTTACGGAGTATATTCAACAGATATAATTACAGAAATGCTAAGACCTTATCAGTATGTTGGATTGAAAGATGCAGGTGTAACGACTAAAGAACAATTATTAGAAAAAGCACCAATTAAAGAGAATGAAGAGACATTGAAACGAGTAATTGATATTCTATGGAATATAGACCCAACAGGTTCAAAAGTAATTATTTAACATGGCTGAAGAAAAAAAAGATAACACAACTCAAGTGCCAGAACCAATAGCACTTGACCCTTTTGATAATACGTTTATCAAGTTTGATAATAATGTTGCTTATGAACCAGAAACTACAGGTGGAAATAACACACAAGTAAATAGTTATTTTGATTGGAACCAAGATATAAGTATGAAAGATACTTATAACTCTTTATTTAAAGATGACGAATTTACCATGTTCAATAATGATGATGAATCAGATGATGGTGGTAATTTTTCTTTCTATAAAGAAAATATGTTTGACCCTTCACAGGAGTTAAGTTCTTTATATTTACAGGCTGAAGGTAATACTGAAAAAGCAAAAGAACAAATAAATAGTCATATAAGTGACGGAGCTTTGAACTTTATTGGGTACAAAGAATATATCTTGCGTAATATGAAGAGACCAAAACAAAGAATAGAAGCACAAAACATATTTGAAAAACATACAGGAATTAGATTTTGGGATTTTCTAAATGACGGTATTCCCTTGAATGTAGTTGACAGCGAAGAATTTCAAGATGGTTTAAATAAGGTTATAGCTGAATATGACGAGAAAGGTATTGAGTGGGAAAATCCAGATAGAAATAATTTAAAACCTTGGGTCAGACAAGTACAGGGTCTTGGGTTAGAGATTGGTGGAGGTTTGGCTACTGATGTTGCTACTGCACCTTTGCTCGGTATGGGTCCTTGGGGTATTGGTGCAAATGTAATTGTTAATTTTGGGGTTGGTTGGGAACTAAATGTTGCTTCACAAAAAGCAAGATTAGGTGATAAAGCTAAAGTTGGTTTTGGTGGTCAAATAAATTATGGAGAAGCTTTTGCTGCTGCTGTAGTGCAAGCTATACCTTTTGGTTCTACAGCTAAAGGTTGGAAAGGCATAAGACAATCAGGTCTTTTTGGTGGTACTTTGGCAGGTACAGAACTAACTATTAGAAAACTAATAGATGAAAAAAAGTTTCCTAGCGTACAAGAATATTTAACAGCTATAGGTTTAGGAGGTACTTTTGGTGCAACTTTTAAAGGTACTATGAATCAACTTGAAAAGTACCTTAATAAATTTGCTGATAAAAATGCTGATGAAATAAATAAACTTATTACAAAAAATGATAAGAAGAAATTAGATAAGATTTTTTCAGTTCTTAATAAATTTAAAAAAGCTGTTGATGACAACCCAACTAAAAAAGCAAACGTAGATGGTGATGATATAGATACCAGTAAAATTAAAATGGTAGAAGGTCAGGTAGAGCCTGAAGTAAAAAATTTAGATGAATCTATAGATAATAAAACAAAAACAAAATTTAATATAGGAGAAGTAAATATAGGTGACTTTGTTTTGCCAAAAGGCTTTGTCAAAATGTCACCGAGATACGGAAATGTTGTATTAAATTTTAATTCTGATATAGATAAAGTTGCATATATATTGAGAAGTCAAAGATTTTTAAAAAGAAAACCAACTGAAACTCAAATAAGAACACAAGAAAGATTAACAAAATTACTTGAAGATCAAGGTATAAGCGTTAACACAGTAAGAAAACATGGAGATAATATACATGAAAAAATTAAAAATATCGTAAAAGAAAAAACAGGTTCTTTTAAAGCATTAGGAGAAGGTACTGCTGGACTAAAAATAGATGTACCAACAGATCAGGCATTTGTAAAAGCAAACTCTAAAGATTTTACTGCACCTGATTTGGGAGACAAAAATCTTAATCCAACACAAACAGTATTACTTAAATATGTTGATGAACCTAATATCACAAACTTTAAAAATATAGTTAAAGCTTTGAAGAGTAAAGGTTGGAGTAGTCTTGAATCAGAAACAGATCAAGAGACTTTAATAAAAGCTTTAGGACTATTTGACCCAGAACAAAAAGATTTTTCAAAAAAGATAATTGATTTATCGAAAACAAAACTTATAGAAAATGAAGCACAAAAAATAGAAAACTTTCATGGTATTACAAAACAAAAAGAAGTTAATGCTGCTTTAGCAATAACAGCAGTTATGTCAGCAGAAAATCTTAACAATGCTAACAACGCATACCTCAAAGCTTTAAATAGTAAGAATCCAGAAAACATAGAAATAGCAATAGTTGATTTGGCAAACAAAATAGATGACATGAAAAAATGGCTAACAAATTATTTAGTACCTGCAAGTAGAGCTGGACAGACTTTAGAAAAATTAAAAATTAAAGTAAAAAAAGATATGGGTGGAAAAACAGCAGCAGAATATATGGCTGATGAAACACCACAAGTAAAAACTTTAAATGAAGAAAAGTTTGCAAATACTTTAGATGAAGTAGCTTTTAGTGCAGAAGATTTAAAGAAAGACTTATCAAGAAATTTAGAACTAGCTAAACAAACAGGTGATTATTCAGAGCTATATAGAATTGGCAAAATGATACAAGTAGCAGAAGGAGAACCAGAAACATTATTTGGTCTTACTAAGGTTAATGCTTTTAAGCTGCAAGACGATAATCCTTTCGATAAGGGTATGAGAGTAGTAAATGAAATAGGTATTAACGGTATGTTATTTAGATTTGGTACTAATACTGCAAACCTTATCTCTGCAACACTTAACACATACTATAGACAACTAAAGTTATTTTATGGTGCAAGAAATCCAGAAGCATTAGAAGCAGCTATGAGACATCTTGCAGCGTTACATAGCAACTATCATTTTATGAGAACAGCTTATAAAAAATCTATGAAATTAGAAGATAACTTTATTAACATAGGTAATAGAAAGTTTGAAAATAAATTTGCAATAAAAACTGATGCAGGTGGAGCTAGTGGTGCAATAATAAACAACACAGGTAGGGCGGTTAGATTTTCTGGTAGAAACATGACCGCTACTGACGCTATGGTACAGGCTCCAAACCTTATAGCAGATGTTACTTATATGGCTTTTATAGAAGCTAAAAGACAAGGATTACAAGGTGATGAAATAAATAAATTTATCAACAAACATAAGATGGCAATACTTGAGTGGTATGCACAAAATGGTAATAAAAAACTTGATGATTTAACAAAAAGATTTTTAATTCATGCAAAGAAACAAGCTAAATTTTCAACCTTTACACAAGAAATAGATACTACTGGTCCATTTGGAGGTATTTCTAAATTCGCTGATGATAAAGCAAATCAAATTCCTTTAGTAAGATTTATGCTTTCTTTTACAAGAACTCCTACAAACTTGAAAGAAGCTAACTACCGCAACAACCCTTTGTTTGTACCAATAGTTAATCCTACAACTATGCAACCAATAACTTATCCTAAAGGTTTGCCAGTAGTAGGTGGTAGAAATCTTAATCCTTTGAGTGAAGTTTTTATACCTCAATTATCAAAACAATTAAATAGTCCAGACCCAAAAATAAGAGCTATAGCTATTGGAGATATTAACCATGCAATATCTGTAGTAACAACTATTGGCGGTTTTGCTGTAGGTGCAAATATGCTGCTATCAGACCCTACATATATACCTCCTCTTATATTGACAGGTGGTGGACCTGATTTTGGCAAGCAACAAGGTAAAGCTATGTGGATTAATAAATATAAAAATGGTTGGAGACCATATAGTGTTGGTAGATTACAGTATGACGAAAACGGAGAACCAAAAATAGGTGAAGATGGCAAACCTGTTTATAGATACGATTCATACGAAGGTTGGTTAGAGCCTGTTGCTGGAAGTGTAAAAACTATTGTAGATGTTACAAACTCTTTAGGTATGTTTAACGGTAAGCCTTATGACGATTTAACAACAGGTTTAGTTGCATCTGTTTTACAAAATATGTATAACGATACATGGACTTCACAGTTTGAAGAATTTGTAAATATATTTCGTGATGCTACAGCTCCTACAGACTCTAGTGGTGATGCTGTTAAAAACT
>VTLG01010166.1_pt1 | contig 11886 bp, 22 predicted proteins | sample 4694571 | NCBI WGS metagenome assembly VTLG01 (sample SAMN12604809, study PRJNA352737) | marine metagenome | biome: ENVO:00000447; feature: ENVO:00000209|ENVO:00000569|ENVO:01000036; material: ENVO:00002151; isolation source: viral sequences binned using virsorter ... | reverse complement strand
TGGGGCTAAAGGTTTTACATATTTTATTGCCTCAGCTTCCTTAAGAGCTTTTCTTAATTCCCCCTTTGTTTTTCCATAAACCATTGTAGTGGTAGCATCCTGTCCTCTTATTTTTGATCCTGGTAATTGAATTTTCCATTTTGCATCTTTAGGAATAATTACTCCCCTGTTAGCTGCGTTAATTCTACTTAGGTTTGTTATAGGTGTTATAGTTTTATAAATTTTTCTTTTTTCAGCCATTAAACCCCCCTAAACATGGAGCCTACACCGCCGCCTTGATTAAATGGAAGATCATCGTCATCAATAGGTTTCGTGTATTCTACAGATTCATCTAAAACTAATGTTCCAATATTTTCTTTATTTTGAATTTTTAAAAACTCATCTCCCATATTGTTTCTAAAAATTTTTTCATAATGACTAAAGCTTTCACCTTTTTCAAATGCACCAGGAAACGTTCCAGCTTTCTTATAAGCGTCATCACCGTAAATTTTTTTAAAAACTAAAATTACATCATCTTCAATTGTTGGATAATAATTTTTAACTCTATGCGTATCTTTTTCATTTAATTTTAATCTGCCAGCCTTTAACTCTGTTTGAAGAAAATTTCGAATACCTGTTCTAAGTTGACCTTCTTCATGCATACTACCACCTAAAAATTTCTCATTTGGAACTTTAAACGGACCTCCGTGTTGAGCGGCTAATAAAGCGTCTTTCATTTGTTTATCAGCAAAAGTTTTAGCTTCGTCAGCTGATGTTTTTAAATTTTTAGCAGATTCTTCTAAATCAGTCATCGCTTTCATCATAGAACCAACACCTTGAGTATCTACACCGGCTCCTCCAATATTTTTATAAGTATTAAGGTTATTTAAAAAGTTTAATGTCTCGGCATCATTAGCATTCATGATAAATTTTGCTTCATTAGCAAAAGCATCTAAGGCATCACCCATAGTTTTATTTTGGCTACGCATAGCTTGCAACATATTAGGTTTAAATGGATTGATGTCTGAACCTTGAGTAAGTCTTTTAACATTCGTACCTTTACCCATAATATCACTTGCTTTAATACCAATTCCTTCTAAAGCTTCTAAAACTTTTTTCTTTAAGATCTCAGATGTAACTCCAGGTATTTTTGCCATTAATAATACTCCTTCTTAGTAGGTTCCGTTTTTTCGTCTTTGTAATCTTCCGGGTGAGGAAGAAAACCACCTTGTCTGAAGCGCATAATAGCCTGTGTTGTGGAGTCAACAAGGTCATCGTGGTCGCCATAAGGAAATGCTGCGCACTCTTCAATGACTTCCTCCGCAAACTTCTGATCTGGTGCCCATATAATACCACTTTCAAACAAAGGTGCAACAGAATTGACCCTGACGTGCTTGTCGTTACCCTTCGATGGTGTGAAGTTGACAACTGGAATGTCCATCTGACGAAGTTCGTAAGTAAGTGGAAGTCCAGATGCTTTCGATTCGATAATTACAGTTTCGGGTTGCCAATATTTGTATTGTTCCAGGGCCCGTCGTCTAAGTTCGGGGAATTCATAACGACCTTTGAGTGAATCGAGTAAAATTAAGTTTAAAGGAGAGTCTTCAGTGGGATAAAACACTCCCCAAGTGGTAATTGCACTAAAATCGGCAGTTTCTTTTTTCATAAACGCAGTATCGTAAGATTGAATGACGTGTTGAAGTGTGGGAATCCAATCTTTATCCCATTTACGCCACCATTCTCGCTTAATAAGTGCTCCTTCTTCAGAAGTAGGTCCTTGCATCCACTGAGCGTTCCATTTAGCAACTGGAAGGGTTGCTTTTACTTTCAATAATTCTTCTTTATTCCAATATTCCGGCCACATAGGTGCTTCATCTTCTAGGATTGCCGGAAATTCTACAATTTCCCACTGATCAGCTTTAACTTCTTTTTGATTTTTTAATAACATTCCTGTTAAATCTTTAGTGCTCCAACGAGTCATTACACAAACAATCGCTCCACCTGGTTGAAGACGTTGTCTTGGACCAGATGTGTACCAATCATACGCACTTTCCAATTTAGTTTCGCTTAATGCGTCTTGCTCTGAGTGAGGATCGTCAATAATTAATAAATCAGCACCACGACCCGTGATCGCTCCACCAACACCAGCAGCAAAATATTCACCACCTTGGGCAGTTTCCCAACGACCTGCAGCTTTTGAGTCCTCTTGTAATTTTGTAACAAAAATTTTTTTATATTCTTCACTATCGATTAAGTGTTTTGCCTTACGACCAAAACGAATTGCTAATTCTCCAGTGTGAGTTGCTTGAATGATCTTTAATTTTGGATTACGGCCCACCATCCACGCAGGAAGTAAGAATGATGCGAATTCAGATTTAGTGTGTCTTGGAGGCATATTGATAATTAATCTTTTAATTTCTCCTGTAGCCAATTTATTAAATTTTTCTGCTACGTGTCTGTGGTGTGCACCTTCAATAAACTCGGGCCAAACACACTTTACAAAACTTAAAAAATCATCTTTTGCTTTATTTTGAATTTTTTTCTCTGCATGCATGACTTGATATCTTCTAAAAGTTTTTCTGACATCAGCCGGTAATTGTGAAATATCTACTTTATCCAGGTTCATATAGGAGTCCCAAAATGTTTTTAACAGCTCTAACACTCTAAATCAAGCCATAAAGTGAAAAGCAGTGGGACCCCTTTTTAAAAAAAGGTTTTTAAGGTTAGGGTGTGCGGGTTTTTTGAGATGGGCAGGGGCCCGATATGAAAACCAGGGCGCGTTAGCGCCCTGGTTTAGGTTGATGGTTAGTCTAACATGTCAACTGATTTAATTGTAGTTCTTGTTGCTTGATATGGTTCTCGTACATGTTCATCGTTACTATTCCAACGATATCTATAACTCTCGTACTTTTCTTTCTCAACCTTGATCGGTGTTTCAAGAGCCTTGGACCTTGGTGCAATGGCTGAGATAGCCTGAGCATGTTTATTTAAATAATCATGCAAACATCTATTATTACAGAAATAAGAAAAAATGCTATTTCTAATATAATGGCTATCTTGTTTTATTCTTCTAGTTCTTAAAACTTTATTATCGCCACTCCCTCGCACTCTTGATTGTGTTTGAATAGTATGACACTCAGGACCATGACACCAATTATAATCACTCATATGGTTTCCAATCTTGTAGCTTATCTCGTTTGGTTTCTTTTAAACAATACCATGCGCCACCAATAAGTGGCACAAGTATTATGATTAATAATGTTGTGGGAATACAAGTCATGCTACCCTTACAGAATAATTAACGGCAGTTCTTGGGTGTTTGCTATCAATATCCCAAAAGTTATAACAACGATTTCCATTTTTATCTGTCCATTGTCTTGATTTAAAATTGTCATGTTCATCAACTCCACGACAAGTCGCAAACTTTTTTCTCGATTTCATAAACCAACTAAAGTATTTCATATTGTCCTTTCTGTCTTTCTGTTTGTTATGGGATAATCCTACTACAGATTATCCCATAGGTCAAGTGTTTAATTTACACTTTGTTGTTGTTTCTCGTATAATAGTCTTGCCTTTATTTTATCCTCCCTACTTGTGTTTTTGTTTTTCATACCTTTAATCCTATCAGCAAGATTTTTAGGATTATAGATTACAAGTCCAGTAGAGTTAGTTCTGATTATTTCAGCGTCTGTAATATTTAAACCAAGTTCTGTCGCTAACTCAATCGCCTCGTCTAAATATTTATAACCTTTCAAACCTATTTTAATTTCTTTCATCTGATCTAAAATAGATTTAATCCAATTTCTATGTGCTATAACAAATTGACCTTTTGCTTGTTTCCATTGTTTCAACATCATAAATTGTTCTTGATTACAAGCAATAGAACGATCTCTACAATACTCTCTACCAATTAAATCTAATTGGTATTTTTCATTCCATTGTTTCCCATAGCCACTATCATCACTTCCAAGATACTTATTATTTGCGTCTGTATATTTTGTTAAATGTGGGTTATTGTCTTTGCCCTCTTGTTCAATCAAAATATCAGGATTGCAATTATCTTGTGCTTTAAGTTCATCACGATATAAAGCATAGCCATAACTTTCATCTTTAGAAAAACTATCGCTATTACTACCACCGAAAGCACCACCTAAACGAAAGTCAAAATGTTCTTCAATGGTATCTTGTTTCATTATAGGTTTATTGTCATAATCTCTATCTTCTACTTGACCTAAATAATGAAAATGGAAACAACTATCCTTTGCGATAGTTTCAACATTCTCAAATTTATTTTGAAGATAGTATGCCTTTTCAACATCACTCGGAGTATAATGTTTTCTGACAATAGTTTCTGCTATATTCCAAGCATTGTCATTTAACTCAATTTGATCTGCTTTGAGTTCATCATACTTTTGTTTTTCTTGTGTTGGTTCTTGTTCCAAGTGTACTCGCATACGATTAGCAATCTTATTACGATACTCTTGGTTTAGTCTTATTCTACTCATTTTTGCCTTTCTGTTTGTTTGCATAAATAAATTTATATACTACTTGACAATACTTGTCAATAGGATTATATAGGAATAATTCCCTTTTGTTATTTACGGAATTAAAAACTCAAAATAACGGGACAACTTCTGGTTGTGCTGTACATCACACCGCTTCGAGCCGTCTTTGTGCAGTGAACAATCAGAACTGATCCCTGATCCAATACAACGATGGGTCTGACTCGTCAAACCGCTATTGGATCTGGGATCAGTGCCGAACTTGGAAGGAGTTTGGAGTAATTAACCAAACAGTAAATTCGTTGGTACTGATCCCTGATCCATGTTATTAGTGGCCGTAAAACTGCAGTTGAAGGTTGTGAAGAGCATGGATCTGGGATCAGGTTGAGTCAGTACTTTACGAAAGCGAACTGACCTGATCCCTGATCCAATATGCTAGTCAGGAATAATCTCGAGTGATGTGTATTGGATCTGGGATCAGATGTTGTAGCTGTGGGATATAAACCACTATAACTCTGGATGCGGGCCGACTAGTCAAAAGCAGTTGAACGCCAGCCCACTGTCTCCAGCGTAGCGCAACAACTGATCCCTGAAGCAACGAGCAACAAGCTTGACAACTAGTCCTACATATGATAGGATGAGAAATTAACAAAGGAGAAAGTAATGAGTACTAGAAGCAATATAGCAATAGAAGATCCAAAGACTAAAAAAGTAAAAGTTATATATGTTCACTCGGACGGCTACCCTTACGGAGTGGGTAAATGCCTGGTTGATCATTATAATAAAAGAGATGTTGCAAAACTATTATTTGAACATGGAGACGCCAGCTACCTGGGCGACACTATCGATGAGTGTAGCTTTTATTCCAGAGATTGGGACAGGAAAGAAGAGAAAGCTCGAACGTTCAGAGATGAATGGATGTTTATGCAATCAATGCGTGGAGATATATTTATAGAATATATTTACCTCTATAAAGATAATAGATGGCATGTATCAACTTCTAAATATGTTAAAACTAAAGATGGTTACGATAGCGGTAGCAGTTATTATACCAAGTTTGAGCCTGTGATCATGAACAAGGAATATATCAAATACAAAGACAAACACGAAAAGCACACTGAAGTCAAGATGATCTCTAAAATTGGAGACATGTTGAAGGGTGCAGGGTTTGCAGATGGTGATGTTGTGATGCAGGGTGGAAGTGTCAAAAAATCAAACTAAAAAGCAGGACCTGGCGGCAGCAATGCCGCCCGGCCACTTTAGAATGATTCTAAAGAGAACACCTGCAGCGCCATATAAGAATTTTTTCTGGCCAACGATCCCGCAGCGCCAAGCCTCAAGCAACAAGCAAGAATTGACAAGCAAGCAAAGCTGTGATAATAGGATAATAAAGGATAAATTATGAAAACAAGTGAAGCATGGGCCCTGGTTGGAGGCCTAAGCAAGCCTGGCAAAATGCCCGGCTGGTCAATAGGTATACCTGCCAAAGAATGCAAGACTGGCGCCAAGCTCCAGCAGGTCCCTGGCTCAGTCTGTTATGACTGTTACGCCATGAAGGGCTGTTACGTGTTTAAGGTGGTCCAGGATGCACAGTACAGGAGACTGGCAGCTATACAGTCACCGCAATGGGTTCAGGCCATGGCACATCTTATCAACAGCAAGAAGCCGGACGTGTTCCGCTGGCATGACTCTGGAGATGTCCAGGATCTCGATCATCTAAATAAAATATTTTCTGTCTGTAAGCTCACCCCGGGTAAGCGTCACTGGATGCCGACCCGGGAAGCATGGGTCAAGGACCATCTCAACAGAGCACCTGCTAACCTGGTGATCAGGTTCAGCGCGCCGATGGTGGACCAGGCAGCACCTGCCAGCTGGCCCAATACATCGACCGTGGTAACAGCTCAGGCTACGTGCCCGGCGCCCCATCAGGGCAACCAGTGCAAAGATTGTAGAAATTGCTGGAATTCTGAAATTAAGAATATATCATATGGCCAGCACTAATGGAATTCAAACATCCTAAATATTACGCAGAGTTAAGAAAAATATACAAGCAAGCACAGAAGCTCAAGCAACAAGCGAGCAATCAACAAGCGAGCAAAGTCTCGAGCACCGTGGACCATGAAGCACGAGCAACGGACGAGCAAGCAAAGCCTTCCCTTAAAAGATCCTGAATCTTGGACCCTGGAACAAGTATCAAGCACCCTGAACCAAGGTGCTTGGCTAAGATGAAAGTATTCTTGGGATGACGTGTATGGAAGGCAATTTGATGGGGTGAAAATCGGATTTTATTACTCTTGACTACTTTTAATTCTACTGTGAAAAAGGTACCAGAATCATTATAGCCCAATAGATCAGGCACACCAACGCCAGCGAAATTTTCAATCCTTGTCCACTTAATTTGAGGACAATTCTTCTTAACTTCATGCCATAATTTGCGTTCGGGAGCCATTTCATTTCAAAGTAATCATAGCTTTCTGATTACCTTACCTGGAGACGCATTTTCATGCGTAACTTTAATTACAATCCTATGAGTTTCACGTGCTCCAATGATTTTATTTTCTGCTAAGAAAATAGATTCTAAATCCCACATGGTACCATCAGGAGTTTTAATAGAAACTCTTGCCTCTTTTGCAACAGTGCTTTTCTCATTAAATTTTTTAATGATCTTTTCTAGTTCTTGGGATTTTAACATACGTTGTTTTTAGTTATCCTGTCTATATAATCACCAACTTCATTGGCAAGTCTTTTGTTATCATTTTCCAATTCTTTAATACGTGCACCAGCTTGTCTGCATTTTTCCTGCAGGAATTCTTTTTGCTTTTGTAAAGCTTTCATTTCGGGAGAGTTATTACCTATCCCTCTAATAATAGATAATTCACCTTCAGCTTCTTGTGCTTTCTTTTTCCAATACTCTATTTGTGCTTTCAAATCGTTAGGACCTTTCTCATTTATCATATTGACTTGTACTGTGATTTACTGTAAAAGTCAAGCTTGGTCTTGTTTGGATGGACTCCACCACATGAAGTTCAAACAAGGCCTTCACAAATAACTATCATGGGACTACCAAAAAAACTCACCGATATACAAAAAAGATTTTCTGAATTGTATGTATACAATGAAGGTAGGAAGACTCCCTATGAATGTGCTGTTGAGGCAGGCTATGCTGAAGATTCAGCTAGAGTAAGAGCAAGTGAATTGAGAAACCCAAAAAGATATCCTCTTGTGGTAAAGTATATAGGAGAACTAAGAGAAGAAGTACAACAAAAATATGAAGTTACATTTGAAAAACATATAAAAGAACTTGCCAGACTCAGAGAAGAAGCGTTAAAGAAAGGTAGTTTTTCTAGTGCTGTTAATGCTGAAGTTTCACGTGGTAAAGCTGCCGGATTATATATTGAACAAAAGATAATTAAAACTGGTAAGCTTGAAGATATGAGTGAACAAGAATTAGAACAAAGAATGAAAGAAATTGTGGACCAATACAGTCCAATCTTAGACGCGAAACCTATTGAACAACTTAAGAAAGAAGTTAAAGCAAGTCCTGCAAAACTCCCAGAGCCACTCCCCGAAACTCAGTATGAAGAGAAAGAAAACGTAGAAGAGGAAGATCAAGAAGAAAAAAGCGACGGTAATGTGAGCGATAAAGTTACCCATTAAATTTTAGTAATTTTTCTAATCCACTGTCTTGGTATCATAGTTCTATCCCCAAAACTAAAACTGCCATCATCTTCTTTATCGAAGGACGCAAATAACTTTACAGATTTTTTATCTTTAGAAAATAACCAACCTTCATTGATTGGTCTTGCTAGTCTCATCTTATCAAACTCTCTATCATTAGCCCAGCCAGAGTCACTCACACAGTCGATCCACTCCACCCTGACTTTAGGATAAGGTATGTCGGGAGTTCCAATTGAGGCGATAGCTTTTCTTCTTTTCCTAGGCATAAGGTTTTGTAACACAGTTGTCGACACCATAAAGGTAAAAAATTATTTTTTTAAATCAGCGCTTATAAAAATATAAATAGGTGTCGAAAGGCACAAATTTCGATTACTTTCCTTATATACCAATGATAGTAGCTTCGACAGGGGGGGTGTCGCAAGGGTGTCGAAGGGGTGTCGAAGTGTCGACATATTATGGCAGAATTGTGGCTAAATTGCCTTAATTCAGTCATAATTGTACACTTTGGTCGCACTTTGGACCAAAAGTTCGACACCCTTCGACACCCTGCCGACACCCTGCCGACACCCTAGGTGTCGACATTTATGCTGCTAATTTGTTGTATTGATCGAGACGTGCCAGCCACTTGTGCTTCCAGTTTCTGAGTTCAGCGTCTTGTATCTTGAATTCTTGGTAATATAAATCTGGAGTACATATCATTATAACTCCTTGTCTAATTTCAGATCTATAGACATAATCATGAGCCATTGCATAAGCTGCAATCTGTAAAAAATAATCTTCAATCCAATCTTTACTCTTTGGACGATTTGCTTGCTTGAAGTCTACAATAGTTTCCATACTATTGTGTAAACAAACCAAGTCAGTAGACCCAGCATAAAGCCCAGGATAGTGTAACGTAACTTCACTACCAAAGTATTCTTCCACAGGCGTGAGCCCCACTTCAATAACTTTTTGGGCCATGGCTTTCGCCTCCTGTCCCAACCCTGTAAGATCATCGTAGCCAACTCCTGTGATATGAGTTTCGAGGAATTTGTGCATGGCAGTTCCCCGCTTGCTAGATAAATTCTTGATTCGCTCTGCTGTTTCATTTCCAACCTTTTGTTTCCAGGCGGTTAAATAACTCTGATCTTTAGTTTTTGCAAGTATTGTTGTGACTGAAGGTAACTTTTCTCCTGCTACTTGGTAGGTCCGTGAGCCGTGTTCCGTGGATCGTGAGCCCTGAACATATTTATATTTTTCATTTCTATTCATCTCGCTTCATCAAAATCATCATCGGCACTACGACCATGATCTTCTTCCTTTTCTTTTTTAAAGATATCATTATAATTCTTTTTATACAAATCCGAAGTCGGTCGGGATATTCCATCCCATTTTCTTCCCACTTCTCTATTTCTTTTCTTTTCTTTCACTCAATTTCCTAGCAATAATATTCTCAACCAAGTCTCCGTACTTTTTATTTAGGCTGATTTGCGTTATAGATTTAACAATATCCTGCTTCAATTTAGGTAATGATTTCAGGGATTTATTTAATTTTTCAGTTTTATTAGTTTCCATGTAGATTCCAATTAAATTGTCTAGTTTTTCTATACAAATCTAAGTCTACTACATTTTCTCTATCTCTACCATCATAACCTTCATAATGGTCTATGACTTGTTCCACCTTATGTAACTTCGTTTTAATATAAGGCCACACCGCCATACAAATTTCTAAACAATCTCGATGGGCTACTCTCCATCGCCATTGTCTCTTCTTCCCTTCCTTAACTTTACGTTCTCCAAAGGATCCAACTTTAAAAGTATCATGACACCACTTCACCGTATCCTTATCAGTCATAGCTATCTCTAATCTAATGACCCAGACATTATGAACTGGTTTGCCAGGTCTCGTGTTACGTTTCTGTTTAGTTTTCTTATAATAAATAGAACCCTCACCATCGATGAGTCCTGCTAAATATGCAAAATCATTCTCTAACATCTAACGTTCTTACTCTCCCTTCTGCGTCTCTCACCCTATCGGGCCATTTTAGTTTTAATTTTAAAAGTTTAGGTTTATAATAATCTCCATAAGCAATCCTAATCTCATGACCATCTTTAGTTCCCTCACTCCAGTATCTTATATAGTCTTTAATTTCTATTACTTTCTCTCCAGGCATATCTTGTTTTCTCCACATTCAATTGTTTTAAATCCATATACTGTTAAAGCATAGGCTATTATACTCATTTCATATTTATTATGATCATCGAATATAAACCTAGTTCCTCGTCTAGTTCTTGGTGCAAACCAGATAGCTTCGGTCATAACATCTTTAGTCATGTGAGGACCATCAAAGAATACTAAATCGAATGGTCTCATCTCATAATGAGTATTCATAAATTTTTCATCAGTCATATGATGAAACTTAAACTCAGGGTAATCTTTAAAATCTATTTCCATTTGTTTACGCATGTCATCCGTATAATCGGCAGTATATGCCGGTGAATCATCATAATGTTGATACTTAAGATTGTTATAAGGATCGATGGCTATATGTTTATAAGGAACACCAGGAAGTCTTTCTTTGATTCCATCCATAATGATTTTAGATCCAAGTCCTTCACGCACACCAATCTCACAAGTAAGAACACTACTTGGCAATTCGGTGAAGAAAGGTAAGGTTCCTACCCATTCTTTTAATAATTGGTATTCTTTACTATCACCTCTTATCATGCGTCATTGCTCTTAAAACTGTAGTCCAAGGATTAAAATCGTAATCTACTTTAGTGCACGCTGTCATTAGAATGATCATTACCGTTAGAGTCACCAATAGTATTATCTGTACTCTCATAAAATTCTCCTTCTGAATCACAATCCCAACACTGATGGACTGTTTCTCCCCATTCTGTGCCTACTTTAATGTAGCCATTACCTTTGCAAGTAGGACAGATATGTTTACGAATTTGATTTATTTTTAATTTTACCATTTAATTTCTTCGCTTTCTCGTTTGCTAAACATTCTACAGTCTTACTGATAGAAAGTTTGGCGTCTGGTAATAAAACTTTAGACAAATTAATTAAAGTCTTATATGTTTCATGTGTTAACGAAACATTTCTATATTTTGTTATGTCAGTCATAGTTCCTTTCATTTATTTCTGAGCACTATATAGGATTAAATATAGGGTTGTCAAGATGAAATTTATATTAAGTATGATTATGTGTACGAGTGTATATAATATGTGCCTCGAGCCCTTTCCTATGCCTACTAAATATAATACTCATTATGAGTGTATGGTTGCGGGCTATGAAGAGTCTATTAAAAAAGCAAAAGAAATAGGACCAGAAGAGATCAATAAATATGGAACTATTATTAAATTTTATTGTATGCAGGAACAAGACATCCCTAAAAAAGGAAGAGCTACATAATATTTGACAAGGTGTCCAAATTGTGTTACAGCACAATTTTCCCTTCATCAAAACTCATCTAACTTTTCTTGTTGGATGGGTTATTTATCTTTAATTTGTTTTATATTACCTCGGTCATCTTTCCATAATGTATATAGATTCTTACCATCGAAGTAATAACCATCAAAGGTCCATTTACTTTTTTTCATCTATTATTAGCTTTCCGTTTAAGTGATCCATTTCATGTTGAACAACCCGACTAGGTAAATGATAAAATGTTTTATGTTGATCTTTACCATGTTCACATTGCCATTCTAAATTGACCGATATAGATCTACTTACCTTAA
>VTLG01003172.1_pt1 | contig 11887 bp, 21 predicted proteins | sample 4694571 | NCBI WGS metagenome assembly VTLG01 (sample SAMN12604809, study PRJNA352737) | marine metagenome | biome: ENVO:00000447; feature: ENVO:00000209|ENVO:00000569|ENVO:01000036; material: ENVO:00002151; isolation source: viral sequences binned using virsorter ... | reverse complement strand
AAGATAAAAAACGGGCAGAGGAACTGACAAATAAAGCTATAATGGAAAGAAATAAATTAATACAACAACAACAAATAATGCAACAACAAATGTTTAACTTAAATCTTAACCCATGAACAAATCCACCGAACAAGAGATAGGAGCCTCTTTAGCAACTTTAGAAACTAAAGTAGATGCAATGTCAAATAGACTAGACAAGGTGGAAAAACATCAATTACAACTAATGGAACTGGCCTCTTTTGGAAAAGGCAGCTTAAAAACACTTACAATGCTAGGTATTGCCCTTGGGGGGATAGCTGGTATCGCTCTCGCTATAAAAGCATGGTTAACATAACAATGAAAAAGGAAAGAAAGAGAAATGGCAGAGCAGATAGTAACCTACTGGCCTCAGATACTCGGCATATTAATGGTAGTGGTTATGTTTGTAAAATTAAAAAGTGCAGTAGCCGAGCTTAGAAAAGATGTGGATGATATCTACAAAAGAGACACGTACACACAGGTTGTAAAACTAAGAGCAGATTTAGATGCGTTAAAATCTAGCACAGATGAAAAGACTAAAGCTCTTTTTGAACTGTGGAACGCTAAACTTTATAAAGATTAATATGTATTTAGAATTGATCTTTGCACGAATATATTATAGATTACCCGATAGCCCTAGTATACTACAAGAGTTTATCTGGCAAGATTTTGATAAACCGCCGTTATATCCTCGGTTTAAAAGGCTGATAAAATACTGGAATGAAAATATCGAAGGGCCGATAGACAGTATCGACTTTTGTAGTTCTCACTTACGCAGTCACGACTATGTTTTTGCAGACTGCGATTTCACTATACATTAGGAGGTATAAATATGAGTGAACCTGTAACTGAAACACTAGCATGGTGGGAAGTTGCTTGGAACAATAGAGATATTATCGTAGGAGCAGTTCTTGGCGTAGTAGCTGCTGCATCTGTGATGGTAAACGGAACTAAAACACCAGATCCTAGCACCTTTCTTGGTAAGATTTATAAAATGATCGAATGGGCATCTCTAACATTTGGCAAGGCTAAACAAACAGGCAAAGACTAATGGTGGGTGGTATACTCAGCCTACTAGGGGGTTTAATGAAATTGTTACCCCTAGTTTTTTCCTTCATGGCAGGTAGCAAAGTAGCAAAAGGAGCACAGGCAGAAGATGAAATCAAAAAATCTAAAACTAGGAATAAGATCGAGCGTAATATCTCTCGCACTCCTATGTCTGATCTCCGTAAGCGGTTGCTCTCTAATTGGAGGAGGGGCTGAAGGAAATGATTGTTCTTGGGTAAGTCCCATATTTATAAGTCCTGATGATACTATGACTGACAGGACTGTAGAACAGATTCTAGCCCATAACGAAACATGGAAAGAAGTATGTAACTAAAATAACTATATACTATAGAATAGTGCTGGTAGAAATACTGGCACTATTTTTTTGCCCATTTTTTACCCTTTGTATAAAATTCAGGATATGCTTTTGTAAAATCTATTGTCACTTCTTCTTCGGGTTTTATATCTATTACATTTATAATATCAGAATAAGTGCCATTCATGCTATGCATAATAGCATTAGGTGAAAAGGAATGATTTACAAAGCTCTGTAACCAATAAATATTAAAGCCTGTCTCTGGTATTTGTATTTTTTCATCATAAAAATCAAAACAGTGTATAGAATTTAAATACTCTAATTGCTTCTTGCAAAAACTATCCCTATGATATTCTAACATCTGTATATTTTCATATCGAGGCGGTGAGGAAGTTATAACAGTACCCATAGGAATATATTTTAAAGCTATTATACCTACACCATGTATCTTACTAACACCTACCTTACACCACAAGTCTATCAACGTACAACTTGTCCTATTGCACATACAAGTACAGTCAGAAGTGCAACTATTAAAATTAACATAAGGGGATTATGCCAAGGTAAGAAAACACTTTGTAAAAACTCTTTTATAAATTCTTTAAAAGATTTCTGCATCTTCAATCATCTGCTCCGCTAAAGTATTAACTCTTCTTATAAAGTTATGCAATACAACCGTATTAGGATACTCTGGCATTTTTTTATCGAACATCTCCCTAAATACTTTCGGGCTGATCGTAGATTTCTCTACTACAACCTGTCCAGAACTATTTAGAAGAAATTTTAGTTCTAGCAGAGTTGCTTCGTTTTTCTTGTTTTTCACTCTCAGCCTTATCCCATCCTTCAAGCCACCACCAATATCTATCACTGTAAGGCTCGAAAGGATTACTTGTAGAATTAACCGAATGGGAATGCTTGCCCATCCTTCGTGATTCTAGCTTTAATTTAATTTTATTAAGTGAATCACTCACGCTCCTGTAGTATCCCCTATATCCACTATTTCACAAGCTTCTGCTGTACAAGCGAACTCTTGACTAGAGGTGGTTCTATCCTCACTTTCAAATTCTGATAATTTACTCCAGTCTATACTCTCAGGCATTTTAGCCATAGCTGTATCGTACTCACTCTGTTCTAGATCCTGATAAGGAGCTTGTCTATACACATGATCTGTAAATGGCAGAAAACTTACTCCGCACATTTCATCAAAGTTATCCCATACATAAGAACCTACCTGCATCCATTCTGCTTCTTTAACAGAAATAGTTATAGAAGGTTTATGTTCACACCAGCTACTTTGGTAAACTCTCCACAGATCCAAATGCTGAGTTGCAGTCAGGTCATTTCTTGTAACAGCCCCCTCTGGAGATTTAATAGGAAATGAAAAGACAATTATATCTTTAGGTTGCATAACACAGTCCTCATGCGGAACCTTCTGTTCTACAAGAAACTGAGTCAACGGGTCTTTTTTGTCTGCCCTAACCGTCCTAATATAATAAGGGGAGTGCCTAGTATGTATCCCGCTTGCACTATCGACCAACTGACTAACAGTGCCACTAGGCTTAACACAAGTGATAGCAGTAGAAGTATTAATACCAAAATTTCCTGACCATACCTTATTGGTCTGTACAGCACATACTCTAAGATCATTTAATAAACTCTCCAATCTAGACTTAGAGTGTAGTCCACAAGTCAATTCATTATCCATTATCCCTGTTAAACTAACACCTAGTAACCTTTCTTCTTCTGTATTATTAGTCCATATCTTACTGATATTTTTTATATTGGTAAAAGTACTTTGTATAGTACCTAAGATAGTAGCAACCTTTACTTTATTAATTAAAGACTGTTTATCATCCTCTTTTCGTACAACTACCTCAGTAAGATTACAAAACTGTTTGCTTCTAAGAATTATCTCAGAGCAAGGATTCGTACCGAAATCATAGTTAGAATCTCTTCTACCGTACTTATCAGCCTGTTTCTGAGCAGCTACACGATTAAAGATACCACGCTCCCCTGACTTGGATTCGTACAGGGAAAGCCACTCTCTCATAAAAATTCCTACATCTGGCTTTTCTGTATAGCAGACAGAGTTGTTGGATAGAGCACGTTGAGGTTCAAAATCGTACCAGTTTCCTCCTTTTGCGGATCTCATTCTAGCATCTGTTAAGTTAGATAAGGACAGTAATGCAGACCTGCGAACCCCTCCTACTACTACAACTTCTGCTATCTTACAGACTATATCGTGACATTCTAAAGAGTTGAGCTTTCTTCCAGCAGAACTTTTAAACTTATTAACTGTAAAATTAAACAAATCTTCCAGTGGTTCTGGCCCCGAAGCCCTTCCTCCAAATGTTTTAAGTTTAGACCCTGCTGGCCTGATATTACCCATGTCCCATTTAGGTATCTGTCCTGCGTACAAAAGATTAATCAACTCTTTATAAGCAGAGTGCCACCCCTCTTTACTATCTCTTACAATCACTGTAGTATCTGTATTTTGAAATTCTTCAGCTACTTTCGGCAACTGTTCTATAGAATTTCTCTCTACAGAAAATCCTACACCTGTTCCGTGCATCAGTATATATAGAACATCATCAAACGCTCTAGGGCTGTCTACAGCTACGTAAGAACAGTTATAACCAGCTATGTTATTTCTTTCTAAAGCTGCTCCTGCTGTCATCATAGCTCTCATAGATGGCATAACAGACATTGAAACTATAGATTTATAAAGAAGATTTTTATCATCCTGTTTTAAAGTGTACCCAACGTACTCTTTTAAATGATACTCATAGTAATTAACAAGTCTAGTCACAGTCTCTTCCCAAGTTTCCCTGCGCTGTAACTCGTCATCCCATCTAGCGTATCTGGAAGTGTGAATGAACCGTTGGTAGTCAGAGATCATTTTTTAGCCTTTTCTTCTACAGGTTTATGTTCATTCTTAGATATTTCATTCAAAATACCTATAATAGAAACGACCTCTTTGAAAGGTCTATGCTGTAAATATGCTAGAATTGTATTAACCTGTGTTAGCGTAATTAGATATTGTTTTTCCATTTTTTACCCCTTTATCTTTGTGACATTATTAGGATTAGGTGATTTTTCAGCTATTAATTTAGTAAGATACCACCTAGCTTTTTTCAAATCATTTAATTCTTCCCCTTTGTACTTATGCCTGACTACGTATTTCAAAACATTTCCAACCAAGTAGCCATGAAACATACTATCATCCATACTATTTTTAATTATATCTATAGTTTCTATGGAACTGAAGTTATAGTGTGGGGGATTGTTAACTTTATCTACCATCAGTTTAATTTCTTTTTATCAAAAAGTACAATATTATCACCTTTCTTTTTTAGAGCTTTTCTCAAGCTATCCTTTTTCTTTTCTTCTTCTTGTTCTTTTGCAACTTCCTGCTCGTACATTTCTTCTAAAAGTTTAGCTTGCCCTGTATCAATAACATACTCTGTCTCTTCAAATAAGACAGACTGCAAACCTGCACACATCATATGAACATATTCAGAATCTTCATCCTCTTTGGTAGTATCCAAAATTCTAACATTAACATTACCATCATCGAACTGGTCAAATATAAAATATATTCTGTTGGGTAAGGCAGCATCGTACTCTTCTGCCATTCTTTTTTTTAATTCTTTTTCATCATACTCCATCTAACCAATCCTCTGGTATTATTTTATCAGCATATAAAAAAGAATGCCTTTCACACCATTTAGCATATGTTGTAGGACTTCCCTTGTAAAGCTTTTTTTGGGAGTTTATAAATATGAATCTAATATCTACATCAGGATGTTGTTTCTTTATATATAGATGTTTTACCCTATCTGGCGTGGTCAATCTCCCTTTTGTCTCTATATAAAATCCATAGTCCTTTAGGTAAAAGTCAGGGCAGTAGGTTTTTGGATCTACAATGAATTCTATCTTTTCTCTTTCGTACTCGTACTCAATGTCATTCTTATTTAAGTACCTAGCAAACTCCAGTTCAAACCCACTTCTAAATCGGTGCTTTTTTTTGATCATTATAAAATCCTTTAGGCGAATACTTATCTTTTATATTTTGTACAGACCTAAATAAGTAATCTACAGTTCTAGGAGCGTACTTTTCCAACTGCGTGATCTCACTGAAAATATCTATTTCATATAAAACGACTACGCCATTGTTTCGCAAATGTTCTTCTATAATTCTAATATCTGCATCTATTTTTTGTATGTTTATCTGGTAAGTATCATCATTCCAATAAGCCTCTTTCTCTTGGGATGGTGCAGCCTTGACCCGCAAGCCTACTACATTTGCCAGATTAACAAAATTAAAAATTCCTTTATCTGTAGAAGGAACAACAAACATAACAGTCTGGTTTACAAGTACATCTCTTTTTGAAATATCAACCAAAGCTATAACAGGCATCAACCCAACTCCCTTTTTACCAATTTAGTATACCACGCAAAACCTTTTCTATAATTACTGCCAGCTACCTTCCTATGTAAAACAGAATCAGGCCAGCAATGTTTTTTATAACCGCACATAGAACAGGTAAGATGCATCAGCCTATTACCAGTAGCAATCTCACCATCTGAAGTTTTATGATATTCTAAATGATCTGGAAATTTTCTAAACTTGGTATTTATATCTTCCAACATAGAAACTTTTCGGGTGACAGAATCTATAACATCTCTTTTTTCTTCATCTGTATTATCTGGCACTGAACATACAGCCCATTCACCGTTAGATTTATTGATAGCTATCCAACCACCGAACTTATCCCCATCAGCATGTTCGTACATCATTCCCTGTGCTATATAGCCAAAAGGATCATCCTTCTTTAAAGATGCGTATCCTCCTAACTCACCAAATTTCTTATCAAAAGAGTAAGGGCTGGCAGACTTTACATCCCATATTTTTTTAGTACCATCAAGGTCTTTTATTTTCAAATCCATAGAACCAGAAATAGTTTTACCTGAAATTTCTGCGGATACTCTTTTTTGCTGATCTGATACTTCTACACCAGCCCCTTTTAAAATAGCAATAGCTATAGCCTCTACTAAATCACCAAATATAAATCTCATAATCGTAGAGTAGTCTAATTCTTCTTCTATACCTTCTTTACCAAGCTGTTGCTGGCACAAAGGTTTACCAACACCAGACATGCGTAAACGCCACTCTTGTCTAGTGAACTGTTTTTCTAAAGCTTGCCCACAGGATTTTTTAAACTCACGCAGAACAGTCGGAGAGATTTCAGCTTCTCCCCGACCTATCCTCTGCAAGTAATCCTTGACTAAATCAAGGGTTATATTCATTAAGCAGCGGAAGCGTCAAGAGCATCGAGCAGTTCAGCTCCTTCACCATCCATAGCTTTTTTAGCTTCCGAATGTTTATTCATAATTTCAGCATTGTGTCTTACGATCTCACCAACAAAAGTTTCTAAAAGTCCTCGGTCTTTCTTAGTAAAATCTTTTTTATCGACACTAGTAGCTCTGGAAATCCAAAACTGATTACCTCCTCTCTTCTGCTTAACAGTCTCAAGCTTACCAATAACAGTAGCATATAATTTTTTCTGCTTATCGATAGACTTGAACCAATCTGCTACAGGAATGAAACTAGCCCCTTTGACGTACCAAACAGCAGGTATATTTTCTAGGGCCTTATCTTCCTTAGTAGCAGTCTGTCCTGCAATAGTAGCAAGCCCGTATATAACTTGTGTACACTTGATACTTTTTTGCTGGATTAGTACAGGAGAATCATTAGCCAATCCCTCTATCTCCTGTTTCGTTAAACGACCACACTTTTCACCGCCACTTGTATCGTAAAAAGCATCGCCCATACTCTTACATTGTACTGTACGGCAACTGAACTGACTCTCTTCATTATCCCATACGTTGTACATAAAAGTACGAACAAAAGGACGTATTTTTGCATCCTTTGCATAGACAGTAGTTTTAGTTGCAGGATCGTACAAACGGTAGTGACCTCTAGGAAGAGAGTTATCATCGTCATCTTCAGTAGCATAGTTAATAGATAAACGTGCTAAATTAGTTTCAGATGAAGTTTCCTCCATTCCTAAAAGTTTCTGTAAATCCTTTTCAGAACCACTCTGAATTATATCAGAGAAATCTTGGTTCTGAAGAGTTATCAACTCGCTCATATGAGTACTCCTTTAAATTTGTATGTTTCCATTCTAACTCTAGAATAGGTTCTAAGTCAAGCCAATTTTTTCCGATCTTTAATTCTATACCGATTGGCATCGAATAAATAATATCGTATCGTTTCTTACACTCATCGAATAATGATACCATACCTTTACTAAGTGTGTCAATAGCCAAATCTTTTTCTTCTTGACATACATCTAAAATTATGCTATCATGTACTGTATTACAAATAACAGATTTCATCTTTCTTTCTGTTAAAAGCCTGTTTGTATGAACTAAAGCTATCGGCAACAGGTCAGCCGTAGCAAAGCCCTGCACAGGATAGTTTTTAACAGCAGTTCCAGAAGTTACTCCTCCCCACCGAGTTCTTCTTACGTTTGGAAATAAATATTCTCTTCCAGATGGTAGGGTAATTCTCTTTCTCGATATAGCCTCTTCTGCCAGTAATTCATGCCAGCGTGTGATTCCTGAGTACTTATTTTTAAAAGCACGATAATATTCCTTCTGCCTTTCAGTGCCGGAAACTCCTCCGTACAGAGGCTTGAAGGTATGGGCTTTAGCTTCTTGCCTACTCACACCCATCATCTCAGCCGTGAAACTATGAACATCAAACCCTTCTTCAACTTCTTTGTATACGGTACTATCTTCAGCAAGAAAACCAGCCACACGAAACTCAAGCTGTTTGTAATCTCCCTCAAGTATAAATCCGTTCTCCCACCTCGATACTACCGTTTTTCTAACTGGAAATGTATTAGCCCTCGGCATATTCTGAAAGTTAGGGCTACGGGAGGATAATCTACCTGTAGCTGTTACACATTGCATAAAACTAGGGTGTATGAACCCTTTACTAGTAACGGCTTTTTCTATACCTTCTACGAAAGTTCTAAGATAGGTTTTTATAGATGAGTATTCGCAGTACGCCCGTATGAACTCTTTAGCAGAATCACTTATATCAGATGTTAAACTATTTTGTAGAGTTGTAGAGTCCGTTTTAAACCCGTGAGCCGTACAATCTAAAGCAGTAATCGGCTTTGCTGAAAAACCAGCTACTTCTAAATTGTTAGTATAGATAACTCCTATCCCATCACACCGCTTGCAAATGTATCTTACTTTAGAATAAGTACCGTCTTTTTTAGCTCTAGAAGTTTTTCCAAACCCTTTGCATATTGTACACTGGCTAGCTGTAGTTTTATAAACCTGTGCTGTATTAGTCTGGTAAGCTGTTCTAAAATCTCTCCTGTTAAACTCGGTTCTTTTCTTTTGCCTTCTAGAACCACGTTCATTAACTGTTGTACCTATGTTAAATAAAGAAGCCCATTGCTTTTTATTGTTAACTTTTCTAGAATAAAAAAGTAAAGACCTATCTTCTGGAGAGTCCAAGTTAATCGGCGTATCTCCCATAACCTCTTTCACAGAAGCTTTTAAAAACTCTAACAATTCTTCAATTCTAGAATTATAATCTCTCTTCAATCCTGCCAGAGCTTCAGTATCTATTTTTATACCAGCCAGTTCTACATCTGTAAGAACTCTGGTCATATCCATAGAAAGTTTAGTTGTTTGTAACAAAGTCACCGAATGTACCTCCTAAAATTTCTATCTGTTTTTTTGCTAACTCGTAACTAGCTGTAACATCACCCTTACAGTAAGTTGATAACTCATCTAAAGGAAACTGATTTACATTCTTTCCTTCATCTGTGTACTTTTTCATTATAAATTTCTCAGGCATTTTTATATCACGCCTCTTACAACTCTCCTCCAGAGATAGCTTTCTATTCATTCCTCTAGCTAAGACGTACTCACATACCATAGTATCGTACACACTTCCTTTGTACTCAAAACCACAATTTAAGAGATAAGACAGATCGAACTTTATATTATGTCCTATCAGAACATCTGCCTCATGTAATATACGTTGTATATACTTAAATTTTTCCATTCTGTCCATGTGGTTTTCCTGTAGTTCCTCATGGTGTACAGCTATGAACTCTGGTTCTGGCTCTCCTTCATAGAACTCTAAGTACTCTTCCATGATTATATAAGGCAAAGATAAAAAACCTACACCTACTAAATAGTTGCCCGATAAGTGCGGAGAAGGATCGAATGTGCCATTGTCTTTAATGATAAAAGTAGTCTCAATGTCAATCGTTACTATCATAATACCTGCCTACATCTTTATTTATATCGACGGTTATAAAACCATGAAATCCATTTATTTTATTTTTACTGACGTTTATAAATCTTGTAGAATCTTCATCATCAGTATTTTTTCCTATACCTAAAATTATATCAGCTTCACCAGCTTTACCAGTTCTAGAACTATCTAACATCGAGTAATCTATAATCTGATTACCTTCAGCCTCAAAACCAGCCTGTGAAACTGCCCAGACTAAGCAATCATTTCTCTTTGCTACCTCTCTGGCATAACAGTAAAGAGCCTTTAATCTTTCATCACCTCTGCTAAACTGACCTAAAATTTTCATCTTGTCAAGCTGGTCTATAATTACAACTGAAGGTTTATTCAATCCGCAGTACGAATCTAACTCCTCAACAGATGTACCTACCGAGTCTAGAACTACTAAATTATTCTTCACTTCAGACCATTTTACAAGGGAATTTTCTATATCAGTTTCAACATCTTGTACAGACTTCTTCAAGTAAGATGTTATAATCCTTAATTTTATTTTAGAGGCTCTTTCTTCATTCGCCCAGTAAAAAACAGAATGTCCTTGCCTGATATATTCCGCTACTAAAAAACAACAGAAGGTAGTTTTACCTACCTCTGGCCTAGCAAAAATAATTCCCAAATCCCCTCTGTTCAATCCTGTTATTCTAGCTGACATCTGTTCTAGCGTAAATTTAAATTCAGAAGGACGTTGGGTGTACTTTACAAGTTCTTCTAAATCCTCGTTTACAACAGAAAATGTTTCATGTGAATTTACATCTTCACTAACTGCTAAATCTATCAGGCGTTGTAATTCTACAAAGTCACCACTTTCGCCTGTATAGATAGCTAGAGCTTTTTCGCCGATATGTTTACATTTATCCCTTTTCCAAAAGTTTTTAATCACATCAAATGCAATATCTTGGTTGGGTAAACTGACTTCAGCTAAAGAATGGATTAAACTCTCCGCACTTTCCCTTGTAGCTTCTGGTACAGCAGGGTTTAAATCCCTGTGTACAGATAGTAGTTCATCTACTGTTATATCAGCCCCGTAATGTTTCTGTGCGTAGAACAAGGATTCTACAACTGACATCCACTCTTTTGGAAACATATTAGGTTCTAGAATATTTTTTGCCCTGTCCCAGAAGTGGGATTTTAAGCACAAGGCTAGCACTTTCTGTTCAATCAAAGTTAAAAAACTCCTCGGTCTTATCTGGCGAAAGATTCTTTAAATCCGTTTCTAGAACTTTCACCTTTACTGGCATGAACGATTTTATCCTCTGTGCTATCTTAATAGACTTGACAGAAGCGTCCTTATCTAAACAAACGATAGCATCATCAAATTTTCTTATACACTCTAGGGCTTCTCCCGTCAAGTACGTTCCTAATAGAGCTACGCCATTGTACAGACATGAGACTGAACAGGCAGAAGCACAGTCCTCTACGACTACAGCAGTTCTAGAATCCTGTTTACTCGGTACAATAAGGGGCAGTCTTGTTGACCCATATCTGTGCCATTTAGAGCCGTACTTTCCTAGTTTACGACCACAGGCATCTACAATTTTTCCATCCTTAAAGATTAGGAAAGTAGCCCTGTCCTGTTTTATATCGTATACTACTTTAGCTCTACCGTCCTGATACGCATCGAAAGAATTTGTTGATTTCAAATATTTTATTGCTCTTTCGTTTCTAGATACGTCTACATAGAAATGTTTGTTAGTATCAAATTTTTCTTTGATTACCTGAACGGCACGATTTTTAAAACTAGCTTTGTTAATATTTTCTTGAACTTTTCCAGAAAAATTACAATCTGCATGGTAGCAGTTATATAGTATATATGCACCCATGTTCGTTGCCGTAAACGTCTTAACTTTTTTGCATTTGGGGCAATCATCTCTAGCTGTCTCTCCTACGTACAAATTAAGGTTTAAAAAATAATCAGTCAGGTTCATCTTGAACATCTACTCCATTATTGTAGTCAGTGACAAGACCCTTTAAATTTTGCCTTAGTTTTATCTTTTCTTTTTTTTTATTCTCTATTCTTTTAGGTTTAAATTCCCCTTCTGATAATTGTTGAGCTATTGGATTTCTTTTTTTAGGTTGTTTATCTAATCTACGGTGATTTATTTTGGGCATCGTTTCCTCTATGTGGATTATATATTACCCCGTCCGTGGTTTAAACAGGG
>VTLG01011942.1_pt1 | contig 11892 bp, 19 predicted proteins | sample 4694571 | NCBI WGS metagenome assembly VTLG01 (sample SAMN12604809, study PRJNA352737) | marine metagenome | biome: ENVO:00000447; feature: ENVO:00000209|ENVO:00000569|ENVO:01000036; material: ENVO:00002151; isolation source: viral sequences binned using virsorter ... | reverse complement strand
GAATGGAAACAATCTTAGCTTTATCATCAATCTTATGACTAAAAAATTTATCCACAAGAGGTCCGAAATTAATGTATACTGAATCAGTATCTGATGCCACCACATAGTCTACTTCTTCCGTACTAAGCAACTTATTCAAATAGGTATTTATGCGGTTCTCAATCCAACGAATAGAAACTTGTCCAGAAAGAGTAATTGCCTCTGCATTTGCTAACTTATAATACCTGAAGTACTGATTGCCGATAGCGCCATAAGCACTGTTAAGAGAAATCTTCTTTGCCATTTGGATGTTGTTACACCTGGCAATCTCTTTTGTAAGAGCAACCGAGGGTGCCTTCTCATACTCCTGCTTCGCTGCGAGCATGCGCTTCTTAAATATAACACGTTCGGCATACATCTTCTCCATTAATTCAGGAAGGAATCCTTTAATATCCTTCCTATACTGAGCTCCATTAGCACAAGTAGCATATTCATTATTAATCTCAGTCTCCTTATTTAGAAACCCCTCAACGCTCGCGCTGGGATGTCTAGTTTCCCTGAGTGTCTCTGGCGAGATGTTATATTGCATGATGAGATGAGGATAGAGAGAGTTGAGGTCAAAACTAACAACCCAATCATATTTGCCAGGAATCGGTTCTTTAACATATGCACCTGCGTATTTGTCTGATTTGTCTGTTCTATTCTTAGGAGGAATAACAATATTCCTCTTCTTCAAATAGTTATAAATTATAGTATCCCAAGTCCTAACCTGGAACATCACATCAATATAATTAACCTTAGCAGTATAAGCCATAGTCAAGGCTAATTCAATTAATTTCATCTTGTCTTCCAAACGGTCAACAAGTTCCACGTCAATTATATTGTAATCAACAAACTTCTTCCAGTTACCTCTATAAAAATCTTTGAAAGTATCAAACTCAGAGTGATCCAACTTCTGTTGTCCCAACTCTACCTGAGCAATATAATCCAGTCTATAAGACTCTTGTGCCTTATAAGTAAACTTCTTATATAACTCCAAATAATCTAAAGTTGTAAGTCCAGCAATATCATAAACATTAAACTGCCTTCCTGAAATATAAACTTCCTCATGAGTTACTAGTCCCCAAGGAGAAAGAAGTTTCATCTTCTTCTCTCCCATGATTCTACTAATCCTTCCACACAAATATGGAATATCATATAAACGTACATTCCACCCTGTAATAACATCTGGGGGATTCTTAGACCAATGATATAAGAATGAGTTGAGCATAGCAATCTCATCCTCAAAATAATAATACTTCACATTATCCTGAGTAGGAGTATATGGTTTTCTTCCCCAGGTAGTAATCTCCTTGGTTGTATAATCTTGAAGAGAAATAGTAAGCATCTCTTCAGAACAAGAATCGGGATCAGGGAACCCATGTTCAGCCTGAACCTCAATATCCATTGTTACTAGTTTGATCTTATTAATATCAAACTTAATTTCTTCTTCTGGATATTTGTCAGAAATATATTGATATACATATCTCTCATTACCATAGATATCAAACCCATCAATATCATCATACTTCTTGTAGAATTCTCTACAATCTCTTACAGAACCAGGACGAATTGGTTCTACATTCTCTCCCTCTAGAGTTTTATATTTACTAGGCTTCTTTGATTTAACAAACAAAGTAGGAGAATATTCCTCCTTAAAGATTACCTTTTCCCCATTTTCATATCCTCTTACTAGAAAGTTGTTTCCAACCATCTGGACATTAGTGTAAAATCTCATTATACAAACTCAATGTTAAAGGCAATAACCGTCTTCCTAGTATCACTAAAGTTCCTAGGAGACTTATGAAATATATTAGCATCAAACGTCAAGATCTGTCCTTCTTTCACTTTAGGAAATACCTCCTCACCTGTTTCAGGATCTTTTAATACAGTTACTAAAGACTCCTCACCCAATTCCACATAATAAACACTTGCTACTCCATTCATTAAATCTCCATTAGGGTGGGAATGATTATGCCATGGGTGATCAGATCCAGAATGGGGATCATATTGATTAAACCATTGCTTACGAACTTTCCATTCAACTCCTAGATGTCCATAACCTTCTTCCAAATAATTCACAAAAGAATAAAAATCATCTTTAGTTAGAAAATATGGCCAACTGATTTTTACTAATGGATCTCCATCCCAATTAGTCCTACTAATTAATGAAGTATAATCTCCTTTAAAGTTTCTAGTAGTGCATTGATATCCAGGAGAAGATTCAATCTCTTTTAAAATAGTATTTTTTGTCCAAGCATGGGACTTAACATCAAAAACACTATAGAGTCTCATTCTTTATCCAACATTTCCTCATACTTCTTAGTAAGTTTAGTATTGGGATCAACAATAGTCAAGATTTTATCAGAACTAATCATAAAAGTATTCTGATTAGTTACATTCAACAACCAAGGAGCTAAAACCATCATCCCCTCTTGAAGGGTAATCTTTTGATCTGATGTAGTAACAACAAAAGGTTCTGTTAATTTACAATCAGGTTCCCCCAACTCAGATGTTACTTCCTCAATCTGACTCAGAATCATCTGATTGTTCACCAACACTAGTAACTTGAGGTTCTTGATTTCCATTGCTTTTAATTCCTGATTCGTACATTTCTTTTAATTGATCAATGGGTTCTGTAATAGTAATAACCCAATCTGCCACCACTGGTATTTTATCATCCTTACTTAAGGGCATCCAAGGAGTAATCTGAATCTTACAAGGTGCTTTATTAAGACCATCTTTAATAGGATCTCCCATAAGTTTAACCACTCCTGGTGTCTTAAAGATATATCCTACCACCTTCTCTTCAACTACCATTTCTGCGATATCTGCTATAACATCTTCGCCAGATTTAAGTAGTGCTAACTTAACAGTCATTTTGTTTGTTTACCTCCTATGATTTTACCACAGTTTGTCCAATAACCCAAGCTTTTAGACCATATCCATTAATAATATCTATGGTATCTTTTATCCTACCTCCTATCCTCTCAGCAGGAACTACTATACAAAATCCTATACCCATATTAAAAGTATCTCTCATCTCTTCATCAGAACACTCTGCTGCTTTTTGAATTGTTTTAAAAATTTCTGGTACTTCCCAAGAATCATAATCTACACTCACATCCATTCCCCCATTAGGTAGGCATCTTGGTAAATTCTCTGGTATACCACCACCAGTGATATGGGCCATTCCAAGAAGAGGAACTTTTTTCAACAATTCTTTTATTATAGGAGCATAGATCGTAGTTGGTGTCAACAGCTCTGGCATCTCTCTATAAACAATCTTCTGTCTCCACAGTAGATTATTAATTAAACTATATCCATTACTATGAAGTCCACTACTTTCTATGCCAATAATAGTATCCCCTGGATAGATATTTCTACCATCAATTAATTTAGTATCTTCTACAATACCAGTACAAAATCCAGCAAGATCAATATCCCATTTACTACCACCAGGAGGTCCTGCTTTAGGGTGTTCAGCAGTCTCTCCACCAATGAGATCCATTTCTGAAATCTCACACCCTTTCAGGATACCTTGCATTATCTGATCTAAAATATCATGATCTAATTTTCCTATAGAAATATAATCAAGAAAATATAATGGGTTAGCGCCACTACATATCACATCATTAACACACATAGCAACTAGGTCTTGACCAATAGTTGTCCAGTCCTGAAAGATTCTACATATATCAATCTTTGTTCCTACGCCATCAGTTCCACAAATTAAAGCAGGATTTACATATCCCTTAGGAATTCTCATCATTCCATTGAAACCACCAATGGAAGAATTCTTTTTTTTAATTCTCTCTACAAATTCTCTCCCTGCTTCAATATCAACTCCAGAATCTTTGTAATTCATCGTTTAACATCATGGGCACAGCCGTCCCCATTATAATTGTCACTATCATAATAACCTCCTTTGGTCCCAAAGTAAAGCGTTACGATCACAAAAGGAATACAGGACCAAAGGAGGACATTACTTAAAGCCATCAGGCGGTCCTCTTGGGGCAAACATCAGTCTGCATCATAACCAATCCTTACGAGCGTGATGTTCCGGGACTATCTTACCTAGTTGAACTACAAGCAGTCCATCTTCAAAGGTAACTAATTTAATTTCAGTTTCATCTGAGAGAGACCAAGCTCTTTCAAAAGATCTCTGAGCTAACCCTTTATGAGCATACTCAGCTTCCTCTTCCTTAACAACCTTTTCTCCTTTAACGAAGAGTTTTCCATACTCAGTGTAAACCTTTACTTCTTCTTTCTTAAATCCAGCAAGTGCAATTTCCAATCTTGATTCAACATTGTTTACATGAACCAAATTGTATGGTGGATAATTAGAAGAAACATTAGTATTGAAAAACTGATCCAAATAACTGTCTAGCCCAATACTATTCTTTGCAATCCTTTCCATTAATTCTGGAAGGTCTGCGGATCTATACCTTGATAGGTTTCCCATGATTTTAGCTCCTTTGCTAAGCGAGTTTGTTATTGTGTGGACCCTTACGGCATCCATTACTATTTAACCACACATACCCAAAGTTGTCAGTGTGGAATACCCCATATTTTAGTACAGTAATCCCTAATGGATCTATCTGACGAAAAGAATCCAGACCTAGCAATATTGAATAAAGACATTCTATTCCACTGATCACGATCCTTCCATGCTCTACTCACTCGATCTTGTGCATCCAAATAATCAGAAAAGTCTGCTATCACACAAAATGGATCATGATTTAAAAGATTGTCTATCAAAGGTGCAAACATATTCCTATCCCCATGACTGAAATGACCACCCCTGACTAAATTAATAACTTCCCAAAGTTCATCACTCATATGACTCTTAGGATCATATCCATTTGCCCATAGATCTGCTATACCTTTCTCATCATGTCCAAAGAGGAAGAAGTTCTCCTCTCCTACAAGGTCACGAATCTCTACATTAGCCCCATCCAGAGTTCCTATTGTAATAGCACCATTCATCTGGAACTTCATATTACCTGTACCTGATGCTTCTTTACCAGCAGTAGAAATCTGTTCTGATAAATCAGCAGCAGGATAAACCATCTCACCCAATTTAACACTATAGTTTGGTAAGAAGACTACACGTAACTTACCATCCATATCAGGGTCATTATTAACCACATCTCCAATATGGCAAATAAATTGAACAATCATCTTTGCCATATAGTATCCAGGAGCAGCTTTACCCCCAAAGATTACTGTTCTTGAAACTCCATTATGACCATTCTTAATACGTAAATACTGAGATATAATCTGAAGGGCAAGAAGATGTTGTCTCTTATATTCATGAATCCTCTTAACCTGTACATCAAACATACTGGAAGGATCAACAGAAATACCAAGAGTATTAAAGATATAATTGGCAAGATTATGCTTACCCAATACCTTTGCTTCTCCCAACTTTTCTAAAATTTGAGGATCAAATTTATTCTCCAATACCTTAAGAGAATCCATATTACTAATCCATCCTGTTCCCACAGTTTCATCAAGAACTTCTGCAAGGGGTGGATTAGCAGATGCAATCCATCTTCTAGGAGTAACACCATTAGTTACGTTAGTAAACTTATGAGGCCATAGATTATAAAATTCTGGCATCAATTGAGTCTTTACCAACTCAGAATGCAATGCTGCAACACCATTTATATGATGAGAACCCACTGTAGCAAGATGTGCCATACGTACTGACTTATTACCATGCTCATCAATGATAGACATCTTCTCCAATATACTATCATCACCAGGATAATGAAGCCTTACTACCTGCAAGAACCTACGATTAATCTCATAGATAATCTCCATGTGTCTAGGTAGGAGAGTCTTAAACAATTTAAGATCCCACTTCTCTAATGCTTCTGGTAAAAGAGTGTGATTAGTATATGCAATAGACTTACTTGTTATTTCCCATGCTTGTTCCCATTCTATATGCCTTTCATCAACTAAAAGTCTCATCAATTCTGCTACTGCAATAGAAGGATGAGTATCATTCAATTGAACTTGCCAATGATGAGAAAAATCCTCTACATCATATCCACGCTTATCTAAACTATTAAGCATATCCTGAAGAGAAGCACTAACAAAGAAATGCTGTTGCTTTAATCTAAGAATCTTACCTTGGTCTGTACCATCATTAGGATAGAGTACTTTAGAAATAGTCTCAGAAGAAACACTCTGTTCTACTGAACCTAAGTAATCTCCAATATTAAATGCATAGAAATCAAAAGTCTCAGTAGCATCTGCTCTCCATAATCTTAATCTATTACAACTATTAACTCTATAACCTAACTGCAATACATCATAAGGAACTGCTATTACTTGCTCATCAGGAACCCAACGTACCCTATAATTACCTCTATCTGATACATAATTCTCAACTCTACCACCAAATCCCACATGTACAGACTCATCTGGTTGGCAAAGTTCCCATGGCCACTCTCCATGCAACCAGTTATCTGTAATCTCAACCTGCTGATTATCCTTTATAAGTTGCTTGAATATGCCGTACTTATATCTTATACCATAACCAGTAGCAGGTACTTTTAAACTTGCTAGGGACTCCATATAGCATGCAGCTAGTCTTCCTAGTCCCCCATTACCCAATCCAGGTTCCTCTGCTACATTAAGAATTTGATCTAAAGTATATCCATACTCCTCTAATGCTTCTTCTGCCTCTTTTCTTATTCCCAAACTAATAAGATTATTATTTAATTGAGGGCCAATTAAAAATTCTGCTGAAAAATATGCTACCTCTTTATCTTTAGGAGGATCCATAGAAAGCCAATAAGACATCATCTGATCTCTTACAGCATAACTTAATGCCATATAAAAATCATGAGTGGATGCTTTATCAGGACGTTTCCCTAAAGTATAAAAAAGACGTTCCTTAATGCCATTATAAAGATTATTCACCATAGAATTTAATCAGATTCCTCTGTCCTTCCTTTCTTACCTATATTATACTTCTGTTCCAGAATCCAGTCGTTTTTGTCTTTATACGGTAACACTTTAATTTGATTGAGAGGAGCAATGTCCTGAATGCCATCTTCCTTTACAACACTAATGAGACCCCAATCAGCGAGAAGGCGAGTAATACGATTCCTACGCTGAACGTCATTAACAGTAAGGTTAGCGTATTTCCCATCTAAGGCAAATAACTCCTTGAAATGCACTATGTAATATTTACCCTGCTTGTGCAATATATGACAGGATTGGTAAAGTTTCTTTTCCTTACGCGATGCTACCCCAATCCTTGTGAGGGTTTCTCTAACTTTTAAAAAATCATCAGGTTCATTCAATTTAACCTCAATCATCTTATCTTGAGACCAAGATACCTGAGGTTCAGCAGTTTGAGTCATTTTGTGCCACCAGTTTCAAGTCGTTTCTTAATGAATTCGATATGTTCATGAGATAAAATTTTCATAACTTGAGATGCTTTCTCATTACTATAACCATAATAACGTTTAACATACTCTAGATCTGACACTTTATCTTTCCGAATCCAAGGAGAGAATCTCTTCCTTTTCCTCAAAGTATTTAGATAAAATCTATATTGCATATCTTTATCTAAATGAGAAAATTTATTCATCTCGTTTGCATAAAGAACGGTGTCAAGATGTCCGCTGACACACCTATTAACAATATAAGGAGCGTAATCCTTAATAACACTTGGATCATCTTCAAGTAAATCCTCCTTATTAAAATTAATAGAATTTAACCAATCTTTTAATTCAGCCATCACCAAGCCCAACATACTCCAGAATAACGTGTCCCTTTAGTTGCTGCAGTTACCCCATGAGGAAATAAAAACAAAGAAGGAAACATAACAATATCACCTTTACCCAATTCTATCACATGATCTTTCCAAAAGAAAAGATCAGCACCTTCATAATCATCATTAAAATTTAATATGTAACTTAAAACTGGTATTCCCTTATATTTTCCATCAAATAAAGAATATATATGGTCATGATGTTGACGCATAATTTGACCTTTATTATAACGATTAAAACGTACAGGAGAAAATTTACCAATTATAATGCTTGTCCTCTGACAAGGAAAGGTATACTCACTAGTATATAAATCCCCTGCCCCAATAATAATTGGTGTTAATAGATTTTGTAATTCTTGGATAGTGGGCTGCACATCCAATTCCAGTGTCTTTTCAGACACATACATATCCTCACTATTATCATACCATTGATGCTTTTCCCACTCTCTGGTTTGAATATCTTCAACAATATGATCACAAAGATGCGAAGGTATTATACCTTTCTCTACATGAATTAATTCTTTTAATAGCGTATGGGGATTATTCACCAGTCAGGATAATGAGTAATGTTTTGAATGTACTGATAGATTAAGACCCATCCAAATTCATAAGTCTCACCTTTCTCATTTTGAAGATAGAAAGGGATATTTGGATATCTTCTTTTTGCTGAATAGAAATGACTAACAACTGCATAATCATCATCAATCCAACGTTCTTTTTCAAGTTCTTCTTCAGTCATCATATTCTTCATCCTCCTCATCTTCTCTTTCATCAAACTCTTGAGTCTCAGGATTCCATTCCAAATAATCACCCTCAATACCAGAACTTTCTATAAACTCACCAAGTTCTTTTGTTTCTGGATCTATTTCATACCAACAATGTCTTAACCATTCAATGTTAACATCACACCATTTTAATTCATTATCTTTTACATACTTCTCTAGATATTCAAATAATTCAACATCTTTAAAGTCTCCAAATCCAGGAGTATAAGTGAAGAAATCACCACCCTTATCATCACTTATATCAACATCTGCTGCTGACCGTTTCATAAACCAGTATTGTTTTTTGTCAAGGATTATCCAACCCTCTTCATAAGGAATTTTATTTGCAGTCATAAACCCTCCCTGGATTTATTCTTAATAATGATTCTATTATTCTCATAGTCAGCATTAAATTCTAACACATCACTATGATCCCACATAAGCTCTTCATATAAAGAATTCAAAGTAGCCATATCTTCCCACAAATCATTGGGTTTTTGTTGAGTCATTTGGATCCCCCATACTTCTTGATACTTTGTTCCCATTCTGCTAAAGATGATTGACAATCAGGTGGTTCAGGATCTTTATAACCCTTCATCTTCTTCCATTTATTATGCAATGCACCCATCATCCATGACTGGGCAAGACTCTTGGGTCCATTCTCAAGCAGATCCAACTCATACCTGCTAGAGGTATAACCCTTGTACTCTTCTCTCCAATTGGAGTCATCGTAATCAGTGGTCATGAAGTTAAACCTTCCTTCTTTAATTTATCATACTTATAACACCCATCGAAAGTAAATTGTATCTTTGGTTCATTATTGTAATTAAGAAGCAACAATTCTTTTCTCTCTTGTTGATCTCTCATATACTCACCAACAGATCTAAATGTATAAGTATGAGCATATTCAACTGCTTTCCAGTTCTTAAATCTATCCCTTACCAATTGATCTGAATTATAACTTACCATCATGTGAATATCAGAATGCTTGTCGCAATCACTAGCAAACCTATCGTGATCAAATCCTTTATGCATGGATCCTTTACGTCCATAGAGGTTATCTTTAATGTCATAAGGAGGGTCAAGGTAAATAAAAAGATGCTCATGAATATCATTCTCCATTAAGTATTCATAGGAATATTGATTAATATGCCAACTAGAAATTAAAGACGAATATTCAGGCAATCTTTCAATCCCTCTCATAGAAAAGTTATTATTAGATGCCTGTGAAGAAAAGGATGAACTTTCTGTCAACCCACTAAAAGAACACTTATTAACAATCCAGAATGCTGCTGCACGTTCAATATTATCTAAACTCCTATCATTAATAGCTTCCTTTGAATTATTAAAAAGTTCTCTTGCTGAATCTGGTTCTGGATGGGTAGACTTATATTTCCTTATCTTATCTGTTAATTCATCCCCAAACTGTTGCAACTGGATCCAAAAATTTATAAGGGGTTCATATAGATCATTAACGGTAATCTTTAAATGAGGATACTTCTTTGTTATATAAAGTGCTACACTTCCTCCGCCAAGAAAAGGCTCCCTAAACTCCACGTAATTACGTAGATCAGGAAAGTATTGATCCATTTTGGTGACAGCCCTAGACTTACCACCAGGGTATCTTAAAGGAGTTTTAAGAGATTTCATCTAAATTTTCCAAATTAGCAAGATAAAGTTTGGCATAACACTTTGCCATCAATTTAGCATCTTCTTCACTAAGATCATCTATTACCCTACACATTTTTTCATATTCAAAATTTCTTTCTATACTATGAAGTTCAATCTCATGTAGATAATCCATTACTTTTCCTCTGCCTATTCCATATGGGTCCATTAGTAAATCTTAATAGGAGGATTTGTGGGATTATATAATCCCTCATCACCCCATCCAGGAGTGCTTTCAAATTCTACTACAACTGTATCAACAATCCTATCAAAACTCTTTGCCATACGTCTAAATCCAGTTCCAACATACATCTGCCCAACAAACACTGTGACAGTAGCAGCGCCCCAGAAAATATAATAAAATCTAGATTTAACTTGATTTCTTTGTTTCTCTTTTTTAGCAGATAAAGTCATGGTTTTTCCGGATGAGAAAGTTGTTCAGTAAGTCTAGCAGAACCATTAACAGTCAAATGATGGATATTAATGGAATCCTTTTCAAATATTTTAACATCAACTACCCCATTCTCACAAGAGACTAGGACAGTTCCATTACAGGACCACTCCTCTGGATCAGTATAATACTTATATACTGGATATGCATCACGACATTTATTTAATGCCACCACCCTATAAAAGTCCTTTTCTTGCTTTTTCATTGTGTAATTGTCTCTCCAATTCAACTTTAATGTGTGTTAAATCATGAGCAAGAAATGCTTCCCACTCATTATCCTTTATAAGATCTTCCAAATGAGCAACATGTTCCAATGCAAATACTAATTTGGTTTGCTTATTCATTTGCACTCTCTTAATCCACCATCAGGATCATGATACCCTGAAAGATATGTTGCAACTAATACTAATCTCTTCTCCGTCTTGGGTAGTTCATGACAATGTGGTACACCAGGAAATATAATCACATCATCTTCTTCAGGGTCATGTTCATCATTCTCAGTCAATGTCTTCCCTTCATTAGAGAAATATATTATCATATTATCATGAGGAAATGGATGGTCCACATGTAGAGGTGTCCGTTGAGTACCTGCTTGTGGAAAAATCATATTAAGATTAATCCTATAGAAACAATTTAATATAATATCATTATATTCTAGTATTTCATTGACAACTGTATGAACTAATCCAATATAATCTTGAGATTGAAGGAGTGGAAATTTTACCTTCTCATCTGGACGTTTGAGGAATGTATGAGAGAACATTTCTGGATTTGCATCTTTGGTAGAGTACCATAGTCCTTCGCGGAGGACTCTAGTAGGATAGTAACCCCAAGGAAATCCAGTACTAGTGACTGCACTCTTAAATTCATTATATGTATTTGTTAATGGATTCTTCAGTTGTGTAATCATTTCTCTTTCTCTTTCACATCATATTCTATCACAATTTTTTTAGAAATTCTACCACTGTGATCAGATGTAGTGTACTGTGTCCATTCACCCTTAAGTAATCTTGCCATTACATTCCTATCCAATCCACACAGATGTTCAGCATTCTCAACTGCCTTGCGAACTGACTCTAAACCATTTGGATATCTCTTAATCTTAAAACCGTGCTTATCTAACTCGTTACCTTCCTCATCATACTTCTTATCCTTAATGTCAGATTGAAATTCACTCATTTTAACACAAAAATGTA
>VTLG01008452.1_pt1 | contig 11893 bp, 7 predicted proteins | sample 4694571 | NCBI WGS metagenome assembly VTLG01 (sample SAMN12604809, study PRJNA352737) | marine metagenome | biome: ENVO:00000447; feature: ENVO:00000209|ENVO:00000569|ENVO:01000036; material: ENVO:00002151; isolation source: viral sequences binned using virsorter ... | reverse complement strand
TTTATGTTGATAATAGACCTTCAATAACTAGGTCTACCAATCAAAAAGAAGATATCAAAGTTATTTTGCAGTTCTAAAGTATTATGCCACAGCAAACGAACCTAAATGTAGCCCCGTACTTTGACGACTTTGACGCTGCAGATGATTATCATAAGGTATTATTCAAGCCAGGGTATCCTGTACAGGCTAGAGAGCTAACTAATCTTCAATCTATACTTCAAAATCAGGTTGAGAAGTTTGGACAACACTTTTTTAAAGAAGGTGCTAGAGTAATTCCTGGAAATACTGGATATACTCAATTATATAATTGTATTCAACTGCAAAATAATTTTCAAGGAATTCCTGTATCTGCATATGTTGATCAATTAATCGGTACAAAGATTACTGGTCAAGATTCGGGTGTAACAGCAGTTGTTGATAAGGTTTTGCTTGCTGAAGATTCTGAAAGGAATAATCTCACTCTTTATATAAACTATCTGGGATCAAATACTAGTAATAATTCAACTACAATATTTTCTGACGGTGAAAATTTAACTACTAATGTAACGATTGCTTCAGGATTACTTGGAAATAGTACTATTGCAGCAGGAAGTCCATTTGCTATTACAATTGCTAATGATGCATCCGCAACAGGATCTGCTTTCCAGATTCAAGAAGGTGTATATTTTATTCATGGAAATTTTGTTACTGTAGAAACAGAGACTCTTCTTCTTGACCAATATAACGATTCTCCCAGTTATAGGGTAGGATTAAATATCCAGGAACAAATAATTACTGCGGATTTGGATGAAAGTCTAAATGATAATTCTCAAGGATATAATAATTATTCTGCTCCGGGTGCCGATAGATTAAAAATTACTACTTCATTATTCAAAAAACCATTAGATAACTTTGATGATGATAATTTTATAGAATTAGCAACTATTAATGATGGAATTTTAAAAGCAGTTGATAAGAAAGGATTTGGTGTTGGGCCAAATGGTGGTGTGTTTTATAAGGATTTAGAGAATGTTCTTGCACGACGAACATATGCTGAATCTGGAGATTATACTACACGACCTTTTGACGTAGATATTTTAAATTCTTTGAATGATAATATAGGAAATAGGGGAATATATCAAGCAGGTCAATTTACTCCTTCTGGAGCAATTCCTTCTGATGATTTAGCACTATATAAAGTTTCTCCAGGTAAAGCTTTTGTTCGTGGTTATGAAATTGAAACAATAAATCCAACTTTTCTAGATGCAGCAAAACCAAGAACGGTTGCTACTTCTAATCCTCAACAAATTATATACAACACTGGTCCAACTCTAAAATTAAATAATGTTTATGGTGCACCTACAATTGGAATTGGTAATACTTATACGGTAAGTCTTAGGGATCGAAGAGTTGGTGTAAATAGTAGAACTGTTGCTGGTAATGAGATTGGTGTTGCCAGAGTTTATGATATGGCATTGGAGTCTGGATCTTATGATTCATTAAATCCTCCTTCAAATGAATGGGATATTTCTTTATATGACATACAAACAGTAACTAATATTACTTTAAATCAAGCAACTACACTTTCTACACCTGTTTATATTAAAGGTGCTAATAGTGGTGCTACTGCATGGCTTAAGGATTCGGTGACTTCTGGATTGGGATTAACTGTTTATGAGTATGAAGGAACTTTTATTCAAAATGAAGCACTTATTTTTAATGGTGAACAAAACGGAAGAATTGCAATAGCAATTACTGCAGAAAGTCTTAAGAATGTAAAATCAATATACGGAACTAACGATAAGACTGTTGGAACTGCTTCTACGTTCGCTGCAGACGTAATGCAGTCCATAGAGTATCATGTTGGATTGGCAACTGTTGGGGCGGCATTGCAAGGTGGTATAGCAACAGTTACTGCTTTTGATCCAAATTTTGTTGGGATTGTAACCGCAGGTGATTTAGTTTGCTTTAACGATCCTTCATTATCAAATTTACCTACTTATGCAAGAGTTGTTACTGTAAATTCTCCTGATGCAAGCGTAAGAGCTAATACTGTCGAAATTGTTGGTGTAACTACAGTATCTGGTGTGATTAATGGTGGATTATCTACTAGCACGGGTAGTACTCAAGTAGAAGATCTTAAGATATTACAAACAGAACTTCAAGGTTCTGCTGATAATACTTTATATACCGAACTTCCTAGAATTAGTATTTCTGATGTTGATTTAACAGACGCTTCTATTTCAATTAGAAAAACATACACTGTAAATATTTCTGGTAATAAATTAGCTACACCAGTTTCCTGTGGTTCTAGTGAAAGTTTCTTAGGATTTGGTCAGATGGTCAAACTGAAGCATTAGATGAAGGTGATTTAATTTTCACTGATGGGACAACTCTACAAATTTATAATCTGGGTGCAAATGATACTGGTGCGACTCTTGTTACAACAGTTAAAAAGTTAAAGCCAAAAGCAAAAGAAAAATTAAAGAATAGAGTTAATTCAATAATTGTTTCTAAATCTTCTACTGAAGGATCTGGTATTGGAACAACGACTTTCAATGATGGATTAACATATGGAAGTTATCCTTATGGAACAAGAGTTCAAGATGAAATTATATCGTTAAATACTCCTGATATTATTGATATTCATGGAATTTTTGAATCAGCAGATACTGGAGCTCCATCTGCACCTAAAATGACCCTTAGTGCACTTACTAGTGCATCAACAACTACTGAAGAATTAATAATTGGTGAAGAAATAGTTGGTCAAGTAAGTAATGCTGTTGCAATTGTAGCAGAGAAAGTTACTAATTCATCTTCTCAGATTGTTTTCATTTATAAGAATGATACTGTATTTAAAGAAACTGAGCCAGTTTCATTTAAAGAATCCAATATTGAAGGAGAAATTAGTACAATAGATACTCCAAGTTTTGATATATCTTCAGAATTTACTTTTAATATTGGTCAAGAAGGTACTTTTTATGATTATGGAACAGTAGAAAGAAATGTAGATGCTGATGCACCTACAAAACAAATTAAAATCTACTTTATGAGTGCATATTATGCATCTACAGACACTGGAGACCTTACAACAGTAAATTCATATAAAGATTTTGATTATGGCACTGAAATTAAAGAAGTTAATAATACCTTTAATGCTGATATACTTGATATTAGGCCCAGAGTGTCGGATTATACTGTTTCAGAAAGTAGTAGATCTCCTTTAGAATTTTATGGTAGATCATTTAATGGCGCAGGACAATCTGCAGGAAATGTTTTAGCATCCGATGAAGCTATTAATCTCAGATATTCGAATTATGTTGGAAGAATTGATAGAATTTTCTTAACTAAGGATGGTAAATTCCAAGTAATGTATGGGCAACCTAGTGATTCGCCGGAAAATCCAAGTCCAGTTGATGAAGCCATAGAAGTTGCTACTGTTACTTTACCTCCATATCTCTATCATACTTCTCAAGCACAAATACAATATCTTGATCATAAGAGATATCAAATGAGAGATATCCGGAAACTTGAAGATAGAATTCAAAATCTTGAATATTATACTGCATTATCTACGTTAGAAACCACTACCGCTAATATGTTTGTGGCGGATGCTGATGGATTAAACAGATTTAAATCAGGGTTTTTTGTTGATAATTTTACTGGATTTTTACCACAAGAAGATCAATTAGTAGGTGGTGTTAGAAATAGTCTTGATACAAAATATAAGCAATTAAGACCAAGACATTATACAACTGCAGTTGATTTAATGTTTGGACCTGTAACAAATACAGATCCAGCAGATGATTTAAACTTTACTTCAGTTGAAGGTATTAATGTACGAAAACAATCTGATATAATAACTTTAGATTATTCTGAAGTAGAATATATTAAACAAAATTTTGGTACAAGAACTGAAAGTGTAACACCTTTCTTAATTAGTTTTTGGCAAGGAACTCTTGAATTAACACCAGCATCCGATACTTGGGTAGATACTGTACGGTTAAAAGCTAAGACTATTGAAATTGAAGGTAATTATCAAGCAACAATGCGGGAAGCTGCTAGGACTATGAATGTGAATCCTCAAACAGGATTTGCGCCTACAGTTTGGAATTCTTGGGAAACTAACTGGACTGGAAGTAATATTAAAACTAAAAAAGTAAGAACAACTACTAGGAAAGGTGGTAAATGGGTTGGTTGGGCAGGACGACCAGGTGGTGGACGAAGACCTGCTTACGGAAAGAGAGTTACTACAGTTACTGAACAGACTATAAAGTCTGGTACTAGAACTGGTGTGAGGAGTAGAAAGGGAACAAGAACTGTTATTACTGAGCAATGGGATAGAACTTCAGTTGGAGATAGAGTCGTTAGCAGAGAACTTGTTCCATTCTGTAGATCTAGAAACGTTGAATTTGTTTCTAAGAGAATGAAGCCATTAACCAGAATGTATGCATTCTTTGATGGACAAGATGTTACAAAATTCTGTGTACCAAAACTTCTTGAAATTAGTATGATTTCTGGTTCATTTAATGTAGGAGAACGGGTTAATGGATATGTTGTAGAACCAGGTCTTAATCCTACTGGTAAATGGACTAAAGGACGCACAACAACTATAAGATTTAGAGTTGCTCAATTAAATCATAAGGAAGGTCCATTTAATAGTCCTACTAAGACTTATCCTGAAAATCCTTATGATAATACTCCATTAGGAGCTTCTTATTCATCAACAGATACTGTTTTAAATGTTGATACTTATTCACTTTCAAAAGAAACTCAAGGTAAGTATTGGGGACATGTTGAAACTGGAATGATTCTTAAAGGAACTTCTTCAGGAGCAGAAGCAAAAATTACTAATGTAAGACTTATTTCTGATTTGGCGGCCGATTTAACTGGAAGTTTCTATATTCCTAATCCAAATAATATTGATTATCCAAGATTTGAAACTGGAACTAAGACTTTTACACTTTTAAATGATCAGGATAATAATCAAGATGAAGCATCAACTGTTGCTGAAGAAGCGTATACTGCATCTGGAACTCTTGAAACAGTTCAGGAGAATATTGTTGCTGTTAGAAATGCAAGAATAGAGCAGAAGCAGGAGTTCCAAAGAAGGAATGTTTCAGAAACTTTAAGAGCTCAAGTAGTTTCAAGTAGAGTTGTTAGTAGAACATCTCAAAGAGTAAAAATCGGATGGTATGACCCTCTTGCACAGTCTTTCTTAGTTGAAGATGACACTGGTGTGTATCTGACTAAGTGTGATATATTCTTCCGTTCTAAGGATGATAATAATGTTCCATGTGTCTTCCAAATAAGAACTATGGAGAATGGATTCCCAACACAACATATTCTTCCTTTCTCTGAAATTGTATTGGAACCTGATGATATCGAATTATCTGCTGATGGATCTGTTGCTACAACTGTTAACTTTAAATCTCCAGTTTATTGTGAATCCGGACAAGAATATGCGATTGCTTTAGCATCCAACTCAACGAAATATAGTGTTTATATTTCTAGGATTGGTGAGCAAGATTTAATTACCCAAACTTACATATCTAACCAGCCTTATTTGGGATCTTTATTCAAATCTCAAAATGCTTCTACATGGGAAGCAAGTCAGTGGGAAGATCTTAAGTTTACTCTTTATAGAGCAGATTTTGTAGAAGAAGGATCTGTAGAACTTTATAATCCAGAACTTTCAGAAGGAAATGAACTAATTCCTCAACTTATGCCTAATTCTTTAGTAATTAATTCTAAAGAAATAAGAGTAGGACTTGGAACTACAGTTGCAGATGGTGGATTAAAGCCAGGTAATGTTGTTTATCAGATGGGAACTCAAGCATCTGGTAAATTGGCTGGAGTCGCTGGAAGTGTAACAAGTTTGGCTATTACTAATACTGGTCTTGGTTATTCTCCATCTGATGGTCAAATTACTTATAGTGGAGTTAATTTAGTTACCATTACTGGTAATGGTAGAGGAGCAACTGCAGACATTACTATTAATAGTGGAAATATTGTTGCTTCTGGTGCAACTATCAGTGGTGGTGGTTCGGGATATCAGGCTGGAGATGTAGTTGGATTTAATACTCTAGGATTGACTACTCAAGGAAGGGATGGAAGATTGTCTGTTGTTTCTGTTGGTGGAACTAGTGAACTTATCTTAAATAGTGTTCAAGGTGATTTCGTTGTTGCAGGAACTGCTAAGACAATGATGTATATTGATACATCTAATACTGTCAAGGTTTTGAATAATAGTCACGGTGGAGATGTCCAAGTATCTTCAATTAATGAAGTTGTTGGTAAAGATGGTTTGCATATTAAGGTTAATCATGAAAACCATGGAATGTATTGGACTGATAATAAGGTTAAGATTTCAGGAGCAGAATCTGATGTTAAGCCAACCAAACTTGCAGTTGCATATCCACTTGGTTCAACTGGAACTATCTCAGTTGATGATGCGTCCAATTTTGGAACTTTTGAAAATGTAGGTGTTGGAACTACTAATACTGGATTCCTTAAAATTGGTGATGAGATTATTGAATATACTTCAGTTTCTGGAAATATAATTGGTGGAAATATTGTAAGAGCACAAACTGTTGTTGGTAGTGGTGAGGGTGTTTCTTATGAGGTTGGAACTCCTGTTTATAAGTATGAACTGGGTGGAGTTAATTTGGCACGAATTAATAAGACTCATGATTTAAATGATGTAACAAAGGCAGATCCACTTACTTATGATTCATATCATGTTAAACTGGATATGTCTACGAAATGGGATAATAATAGTGCTAATGATGATAGAAGTAATGATGTTGGATATCCTAAACTATTCTTGAATAGTAATAAGTCTACTGGTGGTTATCAGATAAGAGCATCTCAAAATTTACCCTTTGAGCTTATTCAACCCCTTATTCATAATGTATGTGTTCAGGGAACTAGTTTGGAAGGAGAACTTAGAACAACCACTGCTAGTAGCTTTAGTGGAACAGAAATTCCTTGGATTGATAATGGATTTGAACCCATTTCTATAAATGAGACAAATTATCTTACTACTGCAAGAACAGTTGCATCCGAAGTTAATGCTACTGAACAATTATCCAATCTTCCTGGGAATAAATCTTTACAAATGAGATTACTTCTTGGTACGACTGATTCTCGTGTAAGTCCTGTAATTGATGGCCAAAGATGTAGTATTATTACTATCTCCAATAGAGTCAATAACATAATTTCAAATTATGCAACTGATAGTAGAGTAAACACAATTACAGATGATCCTACAGCATGTCAGTATATTACTAAAGAATTGATGTTGGAAAATAATGCTACTTCTATTAAAATAGATGTAGATGCTCATATTAATTTAGATTCTGATATTAGAGCATTTTATGCAATTGGTGAGAAAGAAGGATTTGCACCAATCTTTACTCCATTCCCTGGATATAGTAATCTAAATGTCAGGAATCAAATAATCAATAAAAATAAGAATAATGGAGAACCTGATAAACTTGTTCCAAAAACAAATGCTTTTGGCTTTGATGCTGAGGGATTGGAATTTAAGGAATATACGTTTAGCATTGATCGACTTCCTCCATTTAGGACATATAGAATTAAAATTGTTCTAACTTCTAATAGTCAAGTTTATGTTCCTAGACTACGTGATTTAAGAGTTATTGCTCTAGCTTGATATGTACGATATAAATGGACATAAAGATCTAGCAAGAGATCCAAGTACCAATATGATAATTAATGTCAATGACCATGATTATCAACATTATATTGCTGCTCGTGATGCCAAAAAAGCAAAAAATAATGATCTTGATAATATGAAAGAAGATCTTGATAGTTTAAAAGGTGAAATTGGGGAAATCAAATCACTACTTAAGGAATTAGTCAATGGCAACTAAGAAGATAACTTTTGATCCATCTGCAGGAGTACCTGTAGCATCAAATTTAACAATCTATACAGGAACAGATTTTAGTGCCATATTTACTATAGTAGATACCTCAGATGCAGCATTTAATCTTTATTCTGATAGTGCTTCTTGGACTGGTTCTTCTCAAGTACAAAAAGGTGCTGGTGTAGCAGCAACAACAACTCCAGCAGGAACTTTTGTTGTAGGAGTTGATACAAGTGCGGGTAAGATTTCTTTATCGATGGGTTCTACTGATACTTCATCTCTTGCACAAGGGAGATATTTGTATAATGTTCTAGTTGGTACTGGAGCATCTATTTACAATATGATAGATGGTAATATCCGTGTTTATACTGGTATTTCCTCTGCACCCTAAATATAAGCAAGGATAAGTGTCTAAATGTCAACACCATCAAGTAGATCCGAATTTAAACAGTACTGTCTAAGGCAGCTAGGAGCGCCTGTACTGGAAATTAACCTAGCTGATGAACAATGTGAGGATTTAATTGATGATGGCGTTCAGTTCTTCCAGGAGAGGCACTTTGATGGTGTTGCTAGGATGTATCTGAAGTATCAAATAAGACAGAGTGATATTGATAGAGGACAAGCATCTAAATCATCTGATGCTACTAGTACTGCAGGAATAGTTACAACAACTGCTAGTGCTACTATTGCTGGTGTGGCTACGACATTTGATTGGTATGAAAATAGTAATTATATACAAGTTCCTCCTTCAGTTATAGGAGTTTTTAAAGTATTTCATTTTGATGGTGCTAATACTATTACTAACAATATGTTTAGTGTTAAGTATCAGTTATTCTTAAATGATATTTACTATTGGGGATCTACAGAAATTTTAACCTATGCAATGGTTAAGTCATTTCTTGAAGATATTCAATTTGCATTAACGACTGAGAAGCAGATAAGATTTAATAAGAGAGAAGATAGGTTATATTTGGATATTGATTGGGGTAGTGTTACTGTAGGTGATTTCTTAGTTATGGAATGTTTTAGGATGTTAGATCCTAATGATTATACTAGAGTCTGGAATGACTCATTTTTAAAACCCTATGTAACTGCTCTCATGAAAAGGCAGTGGGGACAAAATTTACTTAAATTCCAAGGAGTTAAACTACCAGGAGGTATTGAACTAAATGGAAGACAGATTTATGATGATGGGGAAAAGGACCTAGAAAGGATTCGTGAAATGATGTCTTCTACTTACGAATTGCCTCCATTAGACATGATAGGTTAGCGTCATGGTACTTAATCCTTTTTTTCAACAAGGCGCTACGTCTGAACAAGGTTTAATCCAAGATCTTATCAACGAACAGTTGAAGATGTATGGTGTTGAGGTGCATTATATGCCTCGCAAGTACATCTCTGAAAAAACTATTATTAGAGAAGTTGTTCGTTCAAAATTTGATGATGCTTATCCTTTAGAAGCATATGTTAATACTTATGATGGGTATGGTGAAAATCCAGTAATGTTGTCAAAGTTTGGTATTCAGGCAACTAATGAAATAACTCTTACTATTTCAAGAGAAAGATTTGAGGATTATATTACTCCTTTGATTAAGAATGAAGATAATATTAAACTTTCTACTAGACCAAAGGAAGGAGATTTAATTTATTTTCCATTGGGAGATCGTTTATTTGAAATTAAGTATGTAGAGCATGAAAAGCCATTCTACCAACTTCAAAAGAACTACATTTATGAATTGAGATGTGAACTCTTCCGTTACGAAGATGAAATTATTGATACTGGTGTTGATGCAATTGATGATGAATTAGTGGGAGATGATGTTGATGGTACAGGTGATGATGGTATCACTTCTATCTTAGGTCCATCAATGACCTTCACGATGATAGGAACTGCTTCAACAGCATGGGCATATACTGGTATTGTTACTACAGGTGGTATCTATAAGGTTGCTATTACAAATAGGGGTGGAGGATATATCTATGCTCCTAATGTAGGATTTGGATCTGCTCCAATCGTTGGTGTCACTTCTACGTACGCAATAACAGGTATTGGATCTGTAGGAACAATGCTTGATATTCAAGCATGTAATAAGAATATAGCAACTAATGAGAAATCTGTTCAACAGGTTGATATAGTAAATCCAGGTTATGGATATACTATTAGTCCAGGAATAGCAGTAACTGCAGTTGCTTCTGGACCAGGAAGTGGATTTGCAGGAACTGCTTTTGTGGCAGATGGAACATTGGGTGTTGTAACTGTTACCAATGCAGGAAGTGGATTTGCTAGTGATAGAGTAAATGTTACCTTTAGTGGACCTACTGGTGTTGGTACAACTGCTGCTGGTGTTGCTATTATAAATTCTGGAGGTACAGTTGATGCCATCAGATATACTAATGCTGGTTCTGGATATACTACGGGAGACTTACCAATTTCTGTTACTATTGCTGATCCTGAATCAAGTGGTAGCGGAGACTTTATCTTTAATGAGACAGTTACTGGAGGAACCAGTAGTGCAACCGCAAGGGTAAGAACTTGGAATTCTACTACAAACATTTTAGAAGTAGCATCGGTTGTAGGAACATTTGTAGTTGGAGAAACCCTAACAGGTTCATCTTCTGGTGCAACTCATGATTTAAGGAAGATTGATCAGGATCCTCTTGATGATGGGTTTGCAGATAATACTCAGATTGAGACATCAGCAGATGCTATTTTGGACTTCACAGAAGCCAACCCATTTGGTACACCATAAATATAATTTACTAGGAATATAACAATGTTTGAGTATTTTTATAACGAAATTCTAAGGAGGACCATTATTGGATTTGGTACTTTGTTTAATGGTATTTCTATTAAGCAAGATAGCCAAGAAATAAGAGTTCCTTTAGCATATGGTCCTACTCAAAAATTCCTAGCAAGATTAAATCAATCACCAGATCTTAGTAAAGGTACTGCAATTACTTTACCAAGAATGTCTTTTGAGTTTACGGGACTTACTTATGATCCTACTAGAAAGGTTACTACTACTCAACAATTTTCGGTAAAAGATCCAACTACTGGAGAAATATCCAAAAAGGCATACATGCCAGTTCCTTATAATATGCAATTTGAACTAGCATTAATGTGTAAATTAAATGATGATGCATTACAAGTTACAGAACAAATATTACCTTATTTTCAGCCAGCATATAATTTGACTATAGAATTGGTAGGAGATATTAAAGAGAAAAGAGATGTGCCAATTGTAATGGAAAATATTACAATGCAGGATGATTATGAAGGAGACTTTACTACAAGAAGAGTTCTTCTTTATACATGGAGATTTACTGCAAAGACTTATCTATTCGGTCCTGTTTCCACTGCTACGAAGGATATCATCAGAAAGGCTACTGTTACATATCTTGCTGGTGGTTCTGATAGTGTTGAAAGAGATCTTCGTTACTCTGTTCAACCAAGAGCAGTTAAGAGTTATACTGGAACAGTCATTACAAACTTGGCAGCAGATGTTGGTACATCAGATGTTGAGATTAAAGTTAATGATGCAACTAACATTTCTACAAGTACTTACTATGAGATTGATGGTGAGGAAATCTATGTTACTAGAATAGATGGAAATGATCTCATAGTTGAAAGAGGAAAAGATGGTACTCCTATTGGTTCCCATTTAGTTGGAGATCCTGTCAAGTCTATTACACAGGCTGACGATGCACCTCTTATTCCAATTGGTGACGACTTTGGATTTGATGGTACTACAACTGGATTTGTTCCTTAATGAATGATTATGACTGATGAATATAAAAAATTAGATAAAACTTTTAACATTACTCCTGAAGTAGTAAAAGAAGAACCTAAATCTATTGAAAGAGTTAATCCTCCTCCAGATAGACTTACAAAAAGTGAAATTACTAGGGATTATGAGTATACTAGAGGTAATCTTTATAGTATAATTGAAAAAGGACAAGAAGCAATTGATGGTATTCTTGAATTAGCACAAGAAAGTGAGATGCCTAGAGCATATGAAGTT
>VTLG01003818.1_pt1 | contig 11894 bp, 13 predicted proteins | sample 4694571 | NCBI WGS metagenome assembly VTLG01 (sample SAMN12604809, study PRJNA352737) | marine metagenome | biome: ENVO:00000447; feature: ENVO:00000209|ENVO:00000569|ENVO:01000036; material: ENVO:00002151; isolation source: viral sequences binned using virsorter ... | reverse complement strand
AAGGAGATATAAATTGTCAGCCATTTTTAGATACACTAGAAAATCAATTAGCTGGCTGGGGAATGGACTTAGTATTAGAATTACCAAATAAAACTACAAGCGTTTGTTGATATGCCACTAACTAAAAGAAAACCAGGAGAAAAAAGAAAAGACTTTATGATGAGGTGTATGACTGATCCTACAATGCGTAAAGAATTTAAAAATACAGATCAAAGATTAGCTGTGTGTATAACTCAATATAATAAGTAATGCAAGTTAAAATAAAACAAGAGTTAGAAAAATTAGGTAATGCTATGGTTGATGATATCAAATTGCAATTACTGCAAAACAAACCTTTTGCTAAAAAAGCAAAAGGTGATTTACTTAAAAACTTAAAAGCTCGAGTACCAGACGGAAGTAAAGAATTATTTATTACAGCTATAGGCTCAAAATACGAGGTAATTGTAGACAAAGGCAGAGATCCAGGTGTAGGTGTCCCACCAGAAGATTTAAGAAAATGGATATCTTTTAAACCAATACAACCAAATACTGCAAGAAATGTAAAAAGAGAAAGAGATTTACTTTTTGTTATAAACAGAAAAATAAAAAATGAAGGTATAAAAGGTATTGATTTTACAGCTAACACTTTGAAAAAATTTAGACCTATTATAAGTGAAGGTTTAGGCGTTGAGTATCAAAAAGAGCTAGACAGAATAATTAAAGAATTAAAAAAAGAATTTGAATCAATAACATAATGGCAATAAATTATACACCACAACTAGTTAGAAGTCCAATATTTTATAAAGCAGCACAAGTTTTAGGTGAAAAGTTTGTATATAATATTTTTATATATACAGGACATCTTACAACAAACAGGCCTGCTACACCAACATATGTAATAACAAAAGATAAATTAGCTGATGTTGTCGAAGTAGGTACAATAACGTCAAAAACAGCAAGCAAACTTGTCGATACAGTAAAGTTATTTAGTGAAACAGTTGAAGTTGGAGATTTGGTTTTTAACACAACTCAAAATACAATAGCTGTTGTAAGCGCTATAGATAACGACACAACACTCTCTTTAGACACAGATATATTTCCAACCTCAGGAAATTTAGATTCTTATAAAATATTTAGTAAGAGTTCAGCATCTATAGAGATCGCTGAACTCATTAGGGATTATTTTAAAACTGAATATTATAATTTAGCTGTAGACGGAATATGGGTAGAGATAACTACAGAAGTACAAATTAAATCTGGTACAACTACAGCAACAACTTCTAATAAATTAGTAGATAGCACTGCTACATTTATAAGACAACTTTTACCATCATCATTTACAATAACTGCAAAAAACACTACAGACAACACTTCGGCTACAGTTTCAGCAGTAGATAATGATACTACGCTTTCGTTAAGCAGTGATATATTTACCAGTGGCGAAGATTATACTTTAACAGTAGTAGCTACAGCAAGTAACGATACACCTTGGATAAATTTTGATGGTTATGGGTTTTTCAAAGACGGTATAAATCCAGGTAACAGTATTTATGCAAATCAACAAGCGCTTATAACAAATTCAAAAATATATTATAAACAAGGTAAAGATATTATTATACCTGTTTATTCTGCAAATCAATCTACACTTACATTTACTATAGGTGGTGTATCAAATGTATTTTGGAATAGTGTTGATGAGTTTTGGAATACATATCAAAATACTTGGGGTAATATTATAAATCCTATAAAAATTACGGATGGTGCTATAAAAGACTCTGGTACTGCTACAGGTACAACTGCTAATAAACTTGTAGATAGTAACCAAAACTTTTTGACTACTGTAAAAGTCGGTATGACAGTTTACAATACAACGGATAAAACAGTAACAAATGTTACTGCTGTCGACAGTGATACACAACTAACCCTTGCAGATGATATAATGGTTAGTGGAGAAGCGTATCAAGTGCAAGACGGTAGAAGTGCAGACAAAATTCAATACGTTGTAATTTCACAAACAAACGGATTTACAGGCGGTACAGTGACTATAACAGATGGTTTAAATAAATCTTTATCTCAGGTTATAACATTAGAAGAAATAGCTTGCAGTAAGTTTACACCATTTAGAGTAATATTCTATAATAGGTTTGGTGCACTACAAGATATAATATTTAGTAAAAAATCTATCAAACAACTACAAACTAAATTTGATAAATTCAAAAGAAGTACAATTAATTTTAATCAATCTACATTTAGTTACGATAGATATAAAGCACAAAAACAAAGAATAGATATACAAGGTGAAGAATCAATAACATTAAATACTGATTTCTTAGATGAAGATATATCTAATCCTATACAAGAGCTTCTTATGAGTCAGCAAATTTGGATTGATGAAAATATAGCAAACAACCAAACATCTGTTAATCCAGTACTTATAAAAACTTCTGACGTAGAATTTAAGACAAGTGTAAACAACAAAGTTGTTAATTACACTATAGAGTTTGAATTTGCTAACGATAAAATACAAGATATTAGATAATGTTTACTTTACAATTATTCATAAAAGACAATGATGGTAGTGACGTAAGAATAGATTTATTTAAAGATGAATCTGTGACGCTTACACAAGCTATACAAAATGTAAGAGACATAGGGTCTGTATTTACAGATTTTACTAGAACATTTACAGTTCCAGCTTCACCTAACACAAATAAATTATTTAAACATTTTTATAATTCAGATATTGTCTCTAACGATAATTTACTGGCATCTGATTTTGATGCAGGCGTTAGAAGAGATTCTGTTTTAGAATTAAATCACACGCCATTTAAAAAAGGTCAAATTAGATTAGATGGTGTAAATATGAAAGAAGGTAAACCAAGTTCTTATAAAATAACATTTTTTGGTAATACAGTAAAACTATCTACTTTGATGGGTGACGATAATTTGTCCTCTTTAGATTTATCTGCACAAAATACAGTATATACTGCAGGTGTTGTTAGATCAAAATTGATTGGTGTATTGAATGATGTAATTACACCATTAATAACCCACACAAGAAGATTAGTATTTAACTCTAGTGATGGCGGGTCTAATCCTACATATTCTGGTGTTGTTGATAATATTGCGGCACAAAACCCAAATGTAGTAGGTGATAACAGAGGTTTGTCTCTTAAGCAGCTTAAGTTTGCAATTAGAGTTCATAAAATTATCGAAGCTATACAAGCTAAATATAATCTTACGTTTTCTGATGATTTCTTAAACACGACTAACACTCCTTATTATAATTTATATCTATGGTTGCACAGAAAATCAGGTGATGTTGGCACGGATCCTCAAATTGCAGAACCGTTCACACAGCAAATAACTACTTTTCAAACTGGACCTTTTTTAATTTCTGGTGGTAATTATGATAGTCAAATAAATTCCAATGGCACTACTTTAGAAGTTTCAGGTACAGATAATATAAACTTTACACTTGATATTGTGCCAAATGATAATTCTATTAATTATACAATAGATGCTTTCTTAGATGGAGAGAAAGAATATACAAAATCTGGAACAGGACAACAACAACTTGAAATGATTGGTACTTTCGTACCTAGCGTTGTAGGACCAGGTGACTATACTTTTTTTATTAGCACTACCTCTTCAACGCAGTTGGTTGTCACAGGAACTATTACAATGACTGTTATAGGTAAGGGTGGATCTCAATTACCAGAAGCATCGTATACTCTTACTTTTAGTAGCTTGACAGTAGCTCAATCACAATCATTTAATATTTCTGAAGAGATGCCTAAAATTAAATGTATAGACTTTTTGTCGGGTATTTTCAAAATGTTTAACCTTACTGCTTTTGTAGAAGATGATGGCACTATAAAAATACAAACACTTGACTCTTTTTATAATGCAGGCGTCACAAGAAATATAACAGACTTTGTAGATATAACAGAATCTAAAATTGACACAGCTCTACCTTTTAAAGAAATAGATTTCAGGTTTCAAGGTAGGCAATCTTTTTTAGCAGATACACACGAAAAGATATTTAATTTAGAATGGGGCACAGAAACATTTAACAGGTCAGGTGTTACAAAAGATGGGACTGTATATAAAATAGAACTACCATTTGAACACTTTAAATTTCAAAGACTGTTAGATTTGAACGATCAGACTGGAGCTACGATTAGTAGTGTGCAATTTGGCTGGTCTGTCAATTTAGACCAAAGTCCGTTTGTAGGAAAACCATTATTGTTTTATCCAATAAGAATATCTGGTGGCTCAGAGATACAACTTAAAGATTTTAACGGTGTTGCAGCAGGTACAACCACTAATTATATAATACCATCAAATGTAACTACATTATTGTCCTCTGGTCAATCCATACATTTTGGAACTGAAAATCACGAGTATATTATTCCTAACGAAGAAACTGTAACTAAAAATTTATTTAGTGAATATTATAGAAATTATATAAGTGATGTGTTTGACTCGAAGAACAGACTCAGTAGGTTTACCGCATATCTTCCTGCTAAGATATTGCTTAATTTATCTCTAGCCGATAGGCTCGAGATAAATCAGAAGAGTTATAAAATAAACTCAATAAGTACCGATATGGAAAACGGTAAAAGTGATTTAGAATTAATAAATAATTTCAATGCTTAAAAATATATTAGACTTGTTAAAATTAGATGATTATTACGGTGTATCACCTTTAATTGATATTGCAAAGGGTAAATATGAAGCACCCAGAACTTTAAAAGAAGCAAAAAATAAAATAAAACGATTTAGAAATGAATGAAGAATTTATACTAAAAATAGTTGTAGATGATGGTGAATTTATTGTAAAGTTACCAGACACAGAAAAAAGGGTCAAAAGTTTAGGTCAAGCGTTTGATGTAGCAAAAGAAAAAACTAAAGCTTACTCAAAAGAAACTGAGATAGCAGCTAAAAAAAATATTGATCTAACTTCAAATGCAGGTTTAGCTGGTGCAACTTTAACAGAGCTTGGTAGAACAATATCAGATTTGCCTTTTGGTATTCGAGGTGTAGCTAACAACCTTTCACAATTATCTACTTTATTCATCACACTTGTTGCTAAATCTTCAGATGGCGGTAAAAGTTTGAAGGGTGTAGGAGAAGCATTTAAACTACTTAAAAATCAGTTACTAGGTCCACTTGGTATAATTTTAGTATTTCAATCAGTTATTGCACTGCTAGATTTCTTTTCACAAAAAAGTAAAAAAGCCGCAAGCGCAGCAGATTTATTTACAGATGCTGCTGACAGACAAGCAAAAACACTAAGCGTTTTAGAATCTCAACTTAAAGACACTAATTTGTCACTTGAAAACAGACAAGCTTTACTTGAAGCCGCCACTGTTGCTTCTAGCAGGTTGTCTAAAATATTAGATGATGAAACCCTATCTATTGAAGAAAGAAATAAAAAAGCAGAAAGATTTTTAGAGTTAGAAATAGAAAGACTTAAAAGACAGTCTTTGATTGAAAAGGCAGAAGAAGATTTAGCTGCTGCTCGTGAAGCAAGTACAAAAGCTATTGAAAATGAAAATAAAGGTTTAGAAGATTTTGTACAAAATACATTTAAAGGTATTACACCTCTACAAATTCAAGCTCAACAAACAGCTTTTCTTAACAAGAAAAAAAGAGAGTCTAAAGACGCTACTGATGCAGTTGCAGTAGCAGAAACAGCCTTAACTACGCTTTTAATAGGTAATGCAAAAATCATAAAAGAACAAAGTGATTTATTAGAAACTAATACTGAGAATAAAAAAGATAACAAAAAAGTTACAGGTGAGTTAAATGCTCTTGAACTTGAAGGTCTAAATTTCTTTACAGTGAAAGCAGAAGCAGAGCAACAGTTGATGGAAATACAAAAAGATAGGCGTAAGATAGAATTTCAAGACATTAGGACTAATTTATCAGAAGACATAGCAGCTTTAAAATTAAGAACAAAGTCAAGAGAAGAGTTTGAAAGAAAGAAAATAGATTTAATTTTAGATGCTATGCGTGCAGAAATTAAATCTATACAAATGTCTCTTGATACAGATAGACTTACAGTAGAAGAAAGATTAAAGCTTAGAGAAAGACTAGCTATTTTAACAACTCAAGTTGCCGAAACTGAAGACGAGAAATTAAGAGTTACACTTGCTAAAATTAAGGAATTTGTAGGAACTATGACATCTTTAATATCTGACTTTAACGATGCTGAATTATCTGCTGCAGAAAGAAATACTGTATTATTAAATAATCAGCTCAAAGATAGATTAAAAAACGAAAGATTGTCTGCAAAAGAAAGAGAAAACATAAATGCTCAAATTGCGCTAAATGAAGAAAAACTACAAAAGAAAAGAGATGAAATAGCTTTAAGAAATTTTAGATTACAAAAAGCCTTTGCAATTTCTACAGCTCTTATTAATACGTTTTTAGCTGTTTCAGAAGCTTTACCTAATATACCAAAAGCTATAGCTGTTGGTGTTTTGGGTGCTGCACAAGTTGCAGCTATACTATCAACTAAATTTGTTCCTTCTGCAAACTCTGTTCCTTCAGGAAGTGCAGGTGTAGGTTTAGGTAGAGGTACTGCTGAAGCACAAGACCCTGCATTCAACATAGTAGGTACAGGTCAGCAGTTTCAGTTAGCACAAGTTATTGCACAGAGGACAGGTGAACCTATAAGAGCTTTTGTTGTAAGTGGCGATGTAAGAACAGGGCTAGCTTTAGATAGAAATATTATAAATAGTTCTAAAATTAATTAAAACAAATACATATAAAAAAGATTTACTTATTATGAAAGATTTTAAAGTTATAGAGCTTGTTTTAGATGAGGAGAATGAAATCTCTGGAATACAAGCAATATCAATAGTAGATGATCCTGCAATAGAAGAAGAGTTTATTGCTCTTGCATCACAAGATGTAAAATTAGCACAAGTAGATAAAGAAAAGAAAATATTAATGGGTCCAGCCTTAATACCAAACAAAAAAATATATAGAAAGTTTGAAGAGCAAGAATATTTTATATACTTCAGCGAAAATACTGTCAAAAAAGCAGCAGAGCTTTTTTTGACGAAAGGTAAACAAAACAATAGCACTTTAGAACATAAAATAAACTTAAATGGTTTGTCCGTTGTAGAATCTTGGATTATAGAAGATCCTAAAATGGATAAATCAAAAAAATACGGTTTTGATTTACCAAAAGGTACTTGGATGGTTACTATGAAAGTTAATAATGATGAAATTTGGGATACTTATGTCAAAACAGGTAAAGTAAAAGGTTTTTCTATTGAAGGACACTTTGTAGATGCCCTAAAATATGACGAAGAAGAAGAATTAGAAGAAAGCGAGATTGCAGCACTGTCTTTAATAGAAGAATTGACTGAAGAATTAGATGTAGAGTTAGAAACTTACTCAGATTACCCTGCTGGAGTTAGAAATAATGCAAAAAGAGTATTAGAATATGTAGAAAAGAATGGTTGGGGTAGTTGCGGAACACCTGTAGGCAAACGAAGAGCTGCACAAATTGCTAAAGGTGCTAATTTAAGTGTAAGCACGATAAAAAGAATGAGAAGTTTCTTACTTAGACACGCAAAAGATTTAGAAGTATCTAAATCTTATGGTGATGGTTGTGGTAAACTTATGTATGATGCTTGGGGTGGTAAAGCTGGTTTGAGATGGGCAGAATCTAAACTAAAAGAATTAGGAGAAATAGAATTGACATCAAAATCTGTAGATGAAGACTACGCTATCATAGATGACAGACTAGCTTACTCATCAAAAGAAAAAGCAGAAGAGATGGCTATAAACATAGGATGTGAAGGTATACACGAACACGAGTTTGAAGGTAAGACTTGGTATATGCCTTGTAAATATCATAATAAAGAAGAGTTAAAATATCATTGTCCTGACGGTTATAAAAGAAAAGACGGTAAATGTGTTAAGATGGCAGAGGTTGGACCTAGAGGTGGTATTAGAAAGAGTCCGAAAGCTCCAGGATCTAAAACACCAAATCCAAGACCAAAAGGAAAGGGTAGTGCAAAAGGAACTGCAAAAGGTAAAAGAGGAGCAAAAGTATCTGCCAAAGATCGTGCAGCTTTACAAAAAAAAGCTGACGATTTTAACAAAAGATATAAGCAAAAATTAGGATATGGTATCACAGTAGGTATGTTAGCTTCTGTGTTTCAAAGAGGTTTAGGTGCATTTAACACAAGTCATTCACCTAGAGTAAAATCACCCTCACAATGGGCACACGCTAGGGTCAATGCCTTTATGTACTTAGTAAGAAACGGAAGGCCGCAAAACCCAAAATATACAACTGACTATGATTTATTACCATCTAAACATCCTAAAAGTAAATAATGAAAAAACCATTTAAGACTCCAAGTAGAACAAGTCCAAAGTCAGGCAAAAGAGCCTGCCTTTGTGATGATGGTAGAACATATTCAAGAAAGTGTTGTAAGGGTTATTTAATAAATCAAGGTATAGGTAAAGTATAAAAATACAACACACAAAATAAATAATGATTAACCTAATATATATATAGTTATGAAAGCAAGTGAAATAGTAGACAAATTCAAAAATGTCCTTCTAAATACAGAAATTGAAAATGATGACAAAATCACTGAAGTTTCTGATGTAGAAGTAAATGAAGAAATTGCTCTTAATGAGCAAAACGAAAACTCTGAAGTTCAGAAAAATGTTGAACTTAACGAGGAAGTAGAAGCTGGTTATCACGACAAAGACAAGAAAAAAATGGGAGAGCACGAAGACAAAGAGATGGAAGAACACGAAGATAAGATGTCTAAGTACGCAACCAAAGAAGATTTAGCTAGAGCAATCGCTGAAGTTAAAGGTATGATACAAAAAATGTCTAGTGATGATGAAAAAGATGTGCCAGAAGAATTAAATTCTGAAGAGAAGCAAGAACTTTCTGCACAAGAGCCAGTGGTTGAGCCAATAGCTCACGATCCACAAGCAGATGTAAATAGTAAAAGAAAAATATTATTTGCACAAAATAGAAGAAAATCTACTCTTGATAGAGTAATGGAAACAATAATAAATAAAAATAAATAATTATGGCAGTTTTAACACACGTTAATAATGACGTTGTAAGAATTAAAAATGATGTTGATGCAGTGTCAGCAGCAGTTACTCTTACATCAGCAGACAGTGGTAAATGGTATGAGCTTGCTGCATCAGCAGGGGTAACAGTAACATTACCAGCAGTAGAGTCTGGACTACATTTTAGATTTGTTGTAGCAAACGCATTTGATACTTCAAATTATATAATTGATAGTGCAGAAGGAGATAATATAGATGGAATTTTAGTAGTAAATGGTGCATCTGTAGCAGCTTCTGGAGAAGACCAAATTAACTTTGTTGCGTCAGCAGAATCAGTTGGAGACTTTATCGACATCTGGTCAGACGGTAGCAAATGGTATGTTTGGGGAATCGGAAACTCAGCAGGTTCAATTACAGCTACTGATCCAAGTTAATAATTAAATAAATAAATAAAAAGATATGGCGACTACAACAAGTATAACTACAAGCTACGCAGGTGAATTTGCTGGTGAATATATTGCAGCAGCTTTACTTAGTGGCGTAACGTTATCTCAAGGTGGGGTTTCAATAAAACCCAATATTAAATTTAAAGAAGTTATCAAAAAACTTTCACTAGATAGTATTTTAAAAGATGCTTCTTGTGATTTTGACCCAACTTCAAATATAACACTGTCAGAAAGAATTTTACAACCAGAAGAGTTTCAAGTAAACTTACAGTTATGTAAAAAAGATTTCAGACAAGACTGGGAAGCAAACAGTATGGGCTTTAGCCAATACGATAATTTACCAAGAAACTTTTCTGATTTCTTAATCGGACAAGTATCAGCAAAAGTTGCTGAGAAAGTAGAACAAAACATTTGGCAAGGTGCTACTGCTAATAATGGTGAGTTTGATGGATTTCAAGCTTTATTAGCTGCAGATAGCGATGTTGTTGATGTTACAGGTACTACTTTATCAGCAGCAAACATTATTGCAGAGTTAGGTAAAGTTGTTGATGCAATTCCAGGATCAGTATATGGCAAAGAAGATGTAAAAATTTATATTCCAACAAGTGCAGCTAAATTTTATATTCAAGCACAAGCAGCTTTAGGTTATAGAGATTTATATAATGTAGGTAAAACAGAAATGAACTTTCAAGGCATTCAATTATTTACAGCTCCTGGTTTAGGAAATGATAAAATGGTTGCTGCTGAATCATCAAACTTATTCTTCGGTACAGGTTTATTAAATGACTGGCAAGAAGTAAAATTGATTGATATGGCAGACATTGACGGAAGTCAAAATGTAAGAGTAGTTCTTAGAGGAAGTGCAGGAGTACAGCACGGTATCGGATCTGATATTGTTTTATACTCTTAATGTTTAATCAAGGGGGCGTTCAGCCCCCTTATAAAAATAATAAATATGAGTTGTGATTTAACAAAAGGAAGACAAAGACCTTGTAAAGATTCGGTAGGTGGATTAAAAGCGGTATACTTTATTGATTACGGTTTAGGTGATGTAGTTATGAATACTACTTCAGGAACTGAAGATAATATTGCTTCTATTGCTGCTAGTGCCGCTTATAGATACGATCTTAAAGGCAACTCCAATTTAGAGCAAACTATCACCTCTTCTACAGATACAGGTGGTACGTTCTTCGAGCAAGTTCTAACTTTGGTTTTACCAAAACTGACAGCTAAAGATCATAAAGAACTAAAATTAATCTCATTCGCTAGACCACACATCATTATAAAAGATAACAATGATAATTATTTTATGGCTGGACTAGAGCACGGAATGGATGTTACTGGAGGAACAATTTCTTCAGGTTCAGGTATGGGAGACTTAAGTGGGTATAGCTTGACTTTTACAGGTCAAGAAAGAGCACCCGCAAATTTCTGTGATATTTCAGTTGAAACAGACACACAATTAACATTTGCTGGTAATGGTTCTGGCGTAAACGTAACTGTTGTACCAGGAGTTGTTGCAGATGTAGATGTAGATGATAACCAATCTGGTATACCAGGTGGAGGTAATTAGTGATTTTTCATAAGTTTTGTAAGAAAGCCCTGCAAGTCAGGGCTTTTTTTATGAACAAACTTAATACATTTTGATTATCTTATTATGATACTATTACAACCTGTAACAAGTTCGCAAACAATTAAAATTGTACCTAGATCTTATAAAGCTGACAGTAACGTACAAGTTGTCATTACAGAAGATGGCACAAGAAAAACACAAACTCTAACAAGTTTAACATCATCTTATGTAGGTAACTTTATACAAATACCTTGTAGTTTTAATATACTATCAGAAGGTAAAATGTATTTACTTGAATTTACAAGGTCAGGCAATTTATTATTTAGATCAAAAGCATATTGCACTGCACAAACTAACAGAACAATACCACATACTTTAAATACAAGTGAGTATACAGAACATAGTGCTGATGCTGCAGGTCAAAAATATATAACAATATAATATGGCAAAAGATAAAAAAACATATAACAATAACATCAGAGTTGTAAATCTTCAAGGCTACACAATACCAGAAGTAAAAGAAGATTATAAGAACGATTGGGTTAGTTATGGAGAAAACAATGATTACTTTGACAACCTAATACAGTTGTATCTAAGTAGTCCAACAAACTCTTGTTGTGTTAATGGTATAGTAGATATGATTTACGGTAAAGGTATAGATGCTACAGACAGTGATGACAAACCTGAAATGTATGCACAAATGAAATCTTTACTAAAATCTGACCAAGTAAAAAAGATAGTCAATGATTATAAATTACTTGGACAAGCTGCAATACAAGTAATTTACAACAGATCAAAAACTAGAATTATGAACCTAGTACATTTCCCTA
>VTLG01013703.1_pt1 | contig 11895 bp, 14 predicted proteins | sample 4694571 | NCBI WGS metagenome assembly VTLG01 (sample SAMN12604809, study PRJNA352737) | marine metagenome | biome: ENVO:00000447; feature: ENVO:00000209|ENVO:00000569|ENVO:01000036; material: ENVO:00002151; isolation source: viral sequences binned using virsorter ... | reverse complement strand
AAAGTAAACCCATCTGTATTAAAACTTTGTATTCCTTGTGTTGAACTAGTATATTCTGTACTAGTTGCATCTGACATTAATCTTTTTGTGCTGCCTCTTGAAGAATCGTAAAGAGTATGTTGTTCTGTATCACTTCTTGATTTAATCCATAACCAATCGGGTTTTAAATCAGAGTTGCCACTATTAGTTATTGCATTACCACTGCTTCCACTACCTGTATATGTGGTTGTCTGAAAGTGTGCTGAAGGATCGTCTATTGTTGTATAAGCCATTATCCAAACTCTGCCAATCTTTTAGTACACAATGCATAATATCCTGATGGTACTGCATATTCAAAATTACCATACTTGCCGTCATTGTTACCACTTGATATGCTATATGCAGGATTTCCAAAATTAATGTGTGAAGTTCCACCATCACCTTCTATATGTGGTGACAATCCTTCAGTATAGTTTGTAGGTAAATTAAAAGCATTAGTGCCATTTGCAGGATCTGCACTATTATGAAATGTTCCATTTGTTCCTACATATAAATATCCATTGTCCATATCTAAGGCAAACATAATTATATCATTTGTTGATATTTGAGGTATTGAATTTGTGCCACCTGTAACAGTAGAATTATAATTTGATCCACCAGATTGATTTCTAGATTTCATAACAGTATTATTATATTGTCTATAAATCCCTGCATAGAAATGTGACATACCACCTACAGCAGGATCTACAACATTATCTGGATAAGTGCTTGGTACAATTAATCCAATTGTGTTTAAATTTACATCTTGTTTTATTTCCCAATACCATTTGCCACTTGTCAAAACAAAAGTTGAGTATTTACCAGAATTTTGTGCATCTGTTCCTGTCACTATTTTTGTGTTGCCTTCAGATAAAGTTATTGTGCCTGTGTGTCTTACGATTGGCAAAAGAGTAGCAAAATTATTAGTACAAGTATCTTCTGTTATATCTGTAGATGCAAGATTTGTGACTGCAAAATGATTATCATTACCAGATGTATCAGCACCTATACCACTTGCGTTTTGACTTGTTCCTGTTTGTTTAAACTCCATAAAGAAACCATTAGTGCCATAGCTTCCTGTATATTTAATAGGTTTCCAAACTCCGTTATCATCAAACTCTCCAAAGTCTGTAGGTGCAAGTTGTGAGCCATCTACAAAATGTGTTTCTGTCATATAGCCATCATAGTATTGTGTATCTCCGGGGTGTGTGCCTAACTTTGTTGGTCTGCTAGTATCATTTAATTCTGTATCAAAATTTTGACTTGGATAAGATGAATTAGTAAATGAAGAAACTTGTACACCATTAATATATAATTTAACTCTATTAGATGCTGTTCCTTGTGTAGTATCTACTGCACCTACTAAGTGATACCATGCAGAGGGATCTCTTAATTTATTTAATGATGTCACTTGCCAAGTATATCCACCATGATATCTTGATATTTCAAATTCATCATCAGGTGTAAGTTTAATTAGTGTATCTGGAGTGCTACTTCCTGCACCAAAAAAAGTTTGTAATGCACCTAGTTTACTTCTTTTTATCCAAGTTGAAATAGTCCATACTCTTTTATTACCATCACTAGACGGGGTTCTTTGTAGTTTTGCACTATCATCATCATTAAACCTAAGAGAATTACTTACTTCATAAGCACCAGATACACTATTAGCACCAAGTATGGCAACCATCTATACTACCTCGTCTGGAAACTCACCTAATGGTCTTGAACTGACTCCTGCATCATTTGTAGTATATGTAAGCAAAGTGATAAGTTCTTCAACAGTAGAACAATCATCTATATCTGTTTCCATAGAATTTACTTTTGCTCTTACTTGTGATCTGTAAGTTGTAATATTACTAGGTACTGAATAACTTTCTACATCAGTAGCTTTGATGACATACCAATCTGTTTTTTCTAATAACCCTTTTGCTTGTGCATTGAATTGATTTTTGTACTTTGTTTTTAATCCATAATTTACTAATTGATCTCCGTTTTCATCAAGCAAAGGATCACCATTTTCATCTACTGCATTTTCATCATTTAATAATTTTGCAGTTGCGTTCCCATAAGAAGCTGTGACTTCATCTTCTGTATCATCATAAGATATTGTTTGATTTGTATTGATGTAAAATTCTTCTGACTTCTTTTTTGAATTATCTTCAATAACAGTATAAATGCCTATTGCATTTCTTTCTGCCTCTGTCCATAAAGTAAATATTGATTGAGGATATTGAACATCATCTATTGTAATACCTTTGTTTCCTTTTGGGTATGAAACTATTGATCCTTCTTGTACTAATGCAAACATATTATGATAAAGTTAAATTTAAGTTCCTTCCTACTTCTAAAAATTTTGATCCGTTATATCTAAATACAAATAAATCACCCTTACTTGCTGTTGTAGTAAGTGTAGGCGCTGTATCTTCTGAAAATTCATATACTGCGTTGAAACTCAATGTTCTTGATCCTGTGCCATCTTGAATTACTAACAAACTTACGAATTGTCCTGCAACTGCATTTGATCCTGCACCTAATGTTCTATTATCTGTAAGTGTCACTTTTGCTACTGGTGCTGCTTGTGTATCCCATGAAATAGTAGAAGCATCTGTCAATGTTGCCTCTGGAAAGTAAGCTGCATCATTAAATTTTACATTTCCTGTGCCATTGTTGGTAAACTCAATATCACCATTCGCACCATCAACTATTGTTATGTTTGAAGAATTAGTACCAGAATTTGTATCTAAGATAAGATTATGAGTACCATTACTTGTAAGTGTTGCATCTGCTGAACCTGTGCCTATTACAATCTCTCCAGAACCCTTAGGTAATATTTTTAAATCTACGTTTGTTTCACCACTAGCACCCAAAGAAGGTGCGTTACCTGTAGCAGCATTTGTTATTTCTAATTCGTTTACTGCTGATGCTGTTTTTTGAAATATAAGTTGTTCATTCCCATCATCATCTGCAATAAAGTGTGCATCATCTATTTTAATATTAAAACTATTTGTATCTAAATCTCCACCAAGTTGAGGTGTGGTATCTCCAACAACATCTGTTGCTGCATCTGAAAAGTTAATTGTATTAGCAGAGGTATCTACAGTAGCAAAGGTAATATCATCTGATCCATCAAAAAATTTAATTTCTAATGAATTAGATCCAGAATTTGTTGTATCTAGCCACATTGTGCCTGTGGTTGCTGAAGATGGTCTTGATGTGCCAGAGTGCATTGAATTTAATGCACCTAAAATATTGTTTAATTCTGTTCTAAATGCTGAAAAACCTTGATTAGCTATAGAAACATCTGATACTTGACTCATGTTTTATTCTTTACCTCATTATGAAGAACTTTTCAACCCATGACCTATTGCAACAAAGTCAAAAGTTCTGTTTATATTACTACCACTTGAATTTTGAAATACAATATCAAATCCACTAATTGACTTATTACTTATAGAAAAAAAATCTCCTGTTGCCATGTTTTGAGCAGCTATGCCAATGCTTGGTATTGCAAAAAATGGATTTGTAAATGCAACTGATTTTGTGCTAGTTCCAGATGCAACATCTTCTCCTGTTTCTGTTCTTTTTTGCATTTTTACATCTATAGAAATACCAGATACAAATGCTCTGGTTTTATTATTTTTGTTTGCCAATCTAAGTCTAAATTTGAAATACCTTCCTTTAAATGAAGTAGATGTATTCATTGGTTGAAATGATGTTGCATTATCCAAAGATGTTGTTGATGTAGCAATCTGTAATTGTGCTGTTGCATTTGTTGGATCATTACCATCAAAAGGCGCAGGTGCATCATCAAATAAACTAACACCTCTACCACTATCAAATAAATCATATGGATCTTCTATTTGGTCTATTGTAATGCTTTTTATAAAAGATGTATCAAAAATTGCTGATAAACTTAGTGTTTGTGCAAGTGTATAAAATCCCTCATCATCAATATTATCATCAGCACCACCCAAATCAAAATTACCTGTAGCATCATCAAAATTACCTGTTAGATCATCAAAGTCATTTTTTGTATCTAAAACAATAGAAACTGTGCCACTACTATCTGTCAATGCCACATCTCCATCAAATGTTCCTGCTGTGATATCTTCTGTAAGTGTTTGTATATCTTTGAAGTTTTCTGTTATCTGTGCAATATTTGAAAATATTACTGTAGCGTTGTTGCTTTCATTACCTAATTTATCTACAGCTTTAATTAGAAAAGCACCACTTCTTGTATTTGTAGTAATTGATGTACCAGATGTTCTGGGAACTTGTAGCCAATTTACTGACTTGTTCCATTGTGCATTTGATGTCACATTTTGATATCTTATCTCATAAAATGATATATCTAAATCTGTGTTTGCATCCCAATTCAACTGCATCTGTGAACTACCAAGCATATTGACTGAAAAGTTTTGTACATCATTTGGTGGCTCTGTTGCACCCACAATTTTTCTACTTGCTGTAATAGATGATGATGAGATGCCAAGTGTATTGATGGCTCTACATCTTACTTCATAGGTAATATCATCAACCACATTTAACATTTCATAATTAAGTTCTGTGCCTTGACCAATAATCTTAAAATTTGTTTCTGTGCTTTTTTTTGCTTCTACAACATAATATTGAACAAAATTATCTGTAGATGCACCAATAACTATATTCAATCTTGTAATAACAATACCTTCTGAATATTCTATCAACTCGTCTGATAATGTGATTGATGCAGGTGCTTGGACTGTAAATGGATCTGGTAAATTAGTATCTGGTATCGTTGCAGGTGCTGATTGTGTTTCAAATGTGTAAAAGCTATCTTGATACTCTGTCAAGCCTAAATCAACTGTGTAATCATCATTGATAGCCATATTCATAATTCTAAATTTTTTGGTACTCATACCTGTCACTTCTTCTGTGACAGATACAATATCTCCAACAATTAAATTAAGTGCTTGATAGTTTGCTTTGAGTGATACTGATAAACTATTTCTTGATCTAAGTAATGCAACTCTACCCATCTCTTTTGCTTGATGTATGTTTGTAATTGTTGGAAGTTGTAATCTACCTTCTTGAAGTAAACTGTTATCTTCTGTTAAAAGTGTTGAATGGTTTGTATCGTAAACAACTGTATCACTTTGAAAGTTTTTATCTGGGTTAGTAAAATCTATTAACATTCTATTAAATTTATTATTTTTTCTTTCTGATGATACTTTGATGCCACCAATCGTGTTATCTTTGGTAAGTGTTAATTGACTTGTTCCTGTTGTTTCAACAACAAGTTTATATTTACCTTGAGAATAGCTAAGTAAACCTCTCATTCCTGTAAGAAGTTTTTTTACATTATCTATGACTTTCGCTTTACTATCTAATACTGCATTACATTCAATTAATTTACCTGTTGTAGAACCATGATAGGTGACTGTTGCATCACATACTTGTGAAGCTGTAAAAAATGATGGAATATCAATAGATGATAAAGCTACACCTTTTCCAAAAGTAGAATTTCGTAAATAATCAATCAGTATAAATGCAGGGTTGCTTGAAAATTGTCCTGTTGTTTCATTATCACTTCCATCAAATGTTGATATTTTTCTACCTTGAACTTTTGCTTGGATTTTTGGTATTCCTGTATATTTGTCATTATCCCAAGTAATTCTAAAAGCTAAATATGCAACTCCTCTTAATCTATGATTAGATCCCCAATTTGATAAGGTTGTTAGCAAAGAACTTGCAACTTGATCGTCTGCACCAAAAAAAGGTTGCACTTGTATTGTAGTACCAAATCGTGAGTCATTCGAAGTTATTGTTGTGCCATTAGCAATACTTGCAGAGAATGTGACTGCACTATCATCAACTCTTATTTCTGTGATATCATTTATTTCACCTTCGCATAAAACTATAGCACCATATAAATATTGATTATCTGTACCAGATGTTTCTAAAAAAACTCTTGTGCCACCTAATAATCTTGTTCCATAAACAACAGGTATGTTAGCATCATTTGATTGTTTATTAACAAGTATTCCTTTTTGTTCTTCTTGATTAAAGTTTGATAGATCTGGAACATCTGGTGTTGGTATAATCCATGAAATAAGTTTTGTGAAAATCTTATTGATGCCTTTTTTAATGTTATTAAAAAAACCCATTACGATCTACCCCACTTTAAATCATCCAATGTCAAAGCAGCAAACTCAAATCCTACATCTCCTGTAAAAAATCTTTGCTGTGAACCTGTGTTTGTTTTTCTACCTTGCACTCTTGAGAAGTCTGCAAAATGTGAAGAACAATTTAGTATCAAAATAGCTTTATCTGTATCAATACTAAAACTATCAAGAAAACCTTTATCATAAGTGAAACTATCTATAATGGCATCTGAACTATCAAGAAAAGCAATATCAATATTTACATTATCATTACTGACAACATTATTAAGAACAATGGATATGAAAGCATTATCTGCACCAGATAATTCAATTTGAAAATTACTTGTATCAACTTCTGCGTTTTCTGCTTTTGTAGTAATAGAAAGTAAATGTCCACTTGCTGTGTATGTGTTTGAATTAAATGTTATATCTTTGTAATGGTTTGTAATTCTTTGTGGTGTTGGAAAAAGTATCTCAACCAAAACAATAGGTTTAATATTTTGGTTTTGTAGTTCAGTTGTAATACTACTTGAAAGACCTCTAGGCATTAGAGAGCCTCAATAAAATCTACTTCAAATCTAAATGTATCAAGATCGTTTGTTGAAAACTGTTGTAAATCATTTGTAAGTCTTACAGTAAATTCAACACCATCATAAGTCACAGAAGCATTATCTGATATTGCAGATCTTAGGGGTGGCTCAATAGTAAGTGTTGCTTCATTACTTCCATCCGCTGTCACATCTGAAACTACCATGTAAACTTTTGTATCACCTGCAAACTTTACAAGATCACCTGCCTTCAATGTACCTGTCATAGCATCTACAGTTATGGTTGTATCACCTGCTGTATGTGCGTTTTTTACTAATACTGATCCAGATACATTTCCTTTTGCATTTTTAAGATCTGGTAAAGATATTTGGAATGTTTCTTTTTGTGATCTTTGTTTCATAATAAAAGCAAGAACAGGTGCAAAATCTGACCTGCTCATTGGTGGATATGTTGCAGAAAACTTAAATCTTTGACCATCAACTTGTGTGCTGAACATTTTACCACTATCAGTTGTTGAAGTTTTTGTTTTTTGTTCTGATGCAAAATTAAGAGATCTGAACTCTGGTGATGTTGGATATGTGCCACTCATTAAATTATTGCCTCTTTGCCTTGACTATTTAAAGCATCATTGATTATGTTTACAACAGTTGCCCTTCTGCTTTCAAGTAAATCATCAAATCCTTCTGTATCATTTGCCATAATAGTAATATTTACATTTGTTCCTGTAAGTTGATTGTTGGGTACAATAGTTCCAGAAGATTGTGGTACAAACAATTCTGGTTTGCCACCCTCTCCTACCATATATGGTTGTCCTTCATTTACTCGACCACCTGCAATTCTTGGTGGTGCAGTTGCTCTTATTGCCGCTACTGTAGCAAATCCCCTAGCTGCCTCACCTGCTGCAACAGCAAGATTTAATGGAAATGGGAATTGTTGTAATGCGTTTGAAACTGCTCTGAATGTGTTTACAGTTGCCATAGCTATTTGAAATGCTTGATATGCTCTAAAAGCTGTTTTATTGATGCCAGATAATTTTTGTAAAGCATCACCTGTAGCATCAAGAATTTGACTTTGTGCTTGTTTTTCTAATATAACTCTTTTTGATAATTCATCTTTTTTTGCTTTAGTAATTCTTTCCTCAAATAAAGTATTTAATCTTTCTCTTTGTAGTAAAAATTCTTCTTCTGATAATAAACCTTGTTCTCTTGCTTCTCTTAATACATCTAATTCAAGTCTAAATTGCCTTTTGATTTGAAGCATAAGACCAACACCTGTTTTTTCTCTTATTCTTTGCAACTGAGTAAAAATATCTTCCTCATCATTTACTACAGGAACAACTACAAATGGTTCTATTGAATGTGTGTCTTTTGCATTTTCAGCAAATTCTTTAAATCCACTATTAGCCTTTGCCATTTCCTCATTGAATTTTTCTAATTCAATTCTACTTTCCATATCTGCATCTCTGAACAATCTTAATTGCTCGGTTGTTTTTGAAATTGATATGGTTGTATCGTCTAAATTTTTAATTAATGTCGGTAGAGTGTTATTAAAAATAATGTCTGCAATCGTCAAATTGCTTGGTAAAAGAGAATTAATTTTTTCTACTGTTTCAAATAATAAAGCAAATGTTTCAATTAATTGTTGTGTTGAATCTAATACTAACTCTATTGCTTTTCTTAATGTATCACCTAATGCAACAGCAACAGTATTAATTACTCTTTCATTCTCTTCCAATATTGTATTAAGGTCATTTATTTCTGATGTGAGAGATCCTATAAATTGGTCTGATACTATTCTTTGAAAATTAAAAAATTTATCTTGAACCATAGACACTTGCCCTACAAGTGTTTGTGCTAAATCTCCTGTCACATTTCCTAATCTTCCACCTGCACCAAAGGTTTGTTCAAACGCTTTTATTGTTTCTTCAACTGATACTTTTGCACCTGCTTCAAACCCTAAAACACTTCTAAGTCCTTTTTCTCTAAAAATATCTGCTGCTGCTATACCACCTGCAAAAGATCTTTGTATTTGTGATGCAGTTGTTTCAAAATCTAATCCTGTGAATGCAGCAACATTACCTGTTATTTCTAGGATTTTTGTTAAATCTTCTGCATCTTTTGCTACAACACCCAAGTTTCCTGATGCAGCAGCTATACTTTCTAAAGAAAATGGTACTGTACCTGCAAATTTTGCAAGGTTATCAAATGCTTTTGCACCTTCTTCTGCTGATCCAAATAAAAATTTAAATCTTATTTGTAAATTTTGAACCTCTGCACCGACATCAATAAAACCTTTAACTACAGCACCAACACCAAGTCCAACTAATGCGTTTCTTAAATTTAATACAGATGTTTTTGTTTTTTCTAAATTATTTTGAACATTATTAAGTGCTTGTTTTGATTTGTCTTTAGCAATAATATCAATATTGAGTTTTTTGGTAGCCATTATCTTCTTTTACCTTGCATCTTTGCTTTATTCAATGCTTTTTGTTCTTCTTCTGATTTTAAATTGTAATATGCAATCCACATACTAAATTCCTCTACAGGAATCTGTAGTATTTCACCAATAGTTTTGTGTAATTTTTCTGCTAGGAAAAAATAAAATCTGAAGCTGTAATCAGAATTTAGTTTTTTTTTAAATCGTTTGGATTTGAATTTTGACCAAGAATTTCTGTTGCAACCCTGCTTATTATGTCTGGATCAACAAATCTTTTCATTTTTATCTTTGCTTCAAGATCAAACATTTTATCACCATCTTTTGTCAATGCTTTTTTGACAATGACATCAATAAGAACTGTTAGACTATTATCTGATGAACCTTTGAATATTTCATCTTTCTCAATGAGAGTAAAAGGTTTCACATAGATAGCATCTTCACCTACTAAGTTCCATTCTGGAACTTCAATTATTCTTGTTTCTTGGTGCTTGAAATGTGTTATAGCACCTGCAAGAAAATCTTTTTTTGCCATATAATACTAGATATTATACAGATAAGTGAGATATGCCACCAGAAATTTGAAAGTTAAAAGTTCTGGAAATAATACCATCAAGAGTCACAGCTATAGAAGCACCTGTCACGATACCACTACCAGAGTAGTATTTATCGCCACTATCTGCACCTTCTGGATATAATTCTAGAGTTGCTTGTGTGCCTACATCTAATGCTTCTTGACCACTATCTGTTTCGTCAAAATGACATTCGACAGTAGCTGTAGCATCTCCCCTTAAAACTTTGTAAGTCTTTTTTGAGTCAGTTAATGTTGTATCTTCTACAGTATCTTGTGTTTCATCAATAGAAAAACCGATTACTTCACCAACTGTAGTGCCACCAACTTTAACTAATCCACTTGTTCCGACATGGGTTGCCATTCTTCATTCTCCTTTGTTTGATCCTCTACCTTTTTTTTCTTCTTGGTAGATTTTTTTTCTTCATTAAGTGTATAACCTAATGAAAGAAACTTGTCTAGTTCGCTATCCCAAATTTCTTTAGAATATCCATCTTTCCATAAAGTAATTCTTTTTGCCATTAAGCTGTACCTCTAGTAAAACTATATAAAACTCTTACCACAATTCTCACTCCACCCAAAGGATAAAGTGTTCCCTCATCAGAAGAAACTTCTACAATTTTTGTTTCTAATGCGTTCCCACCACGAGTCCTATCAGCATCTAAGGTTTCTTCAATTACTTCTATTAATTGATTTCTTTTTGTATCTATGTTTGTATCTGTGCCTTTTGCAAAAGCAACTATTACAAAATCTACTGTGCCACTTCTAGTTCCTGCTGATGTGTCACCAAGACTAAGATCTTCTCTAGTTTCATCTCCTGTGGAAATAAACATGGCAGGGAACTGTGCGTTGGATAGTTCCTCTGGATCAAATGGCTCTCTTGTTAGTTTTTTAAATTCTATAGGTGAAGTAATAGCATCTAATACTGTTATTATGTTCCCTGCAATATTTTCTCTTTTACTCATTTCAATATCTTTTCTAGTTTTATATCAAATTCTTTAAATATCAAATCTTCTTCTTTTTTGTTTATTGAGAAAAAAGGTCTTACTACTTTGCCTTTTCCTGCACCTTCAACATCATGGAAAAATGCTTTTCTATTTTCTTCTTGCCTACCAAAAAATATTGATCCTTTTGAAGATGTGACTTTTGTTGTCATGGCAGATAACATATTGCCTCTAAAGTTTAGATCTGGCTTTGTATTCCTACCTGTTGCACCTCTAAACTCTCTATAACCACCCTCAAAAAATTTATATCTAGGGTTAGACTCTCTCCCTATATTGAAAAAAAATGGTTTTGTTGAATATGGTGCAAATGGTGATCCATGAACACTTTTACCTTTTTCAGTTCTTATTCTTATTCTTCTTAACTGTCCTGCTGAAACATTAGCAAGTATTTCTTTTATTTTACTTGGAAACCTTTTCTGTATTGTTGCAAATTCTTTTCTTAATTTAATTGAATTAGATTTGATGCTAACAGAAGCAACCATTATCTACATACGCATTCGCCATTACAAAATTCACACATTTTTTACCTCTGCAATCTTAACATATGAATTGGCTCTTTCTCACTAGCTTGGATTGTACCACTACTGTCCTCATCATACTCCACACCATCTCGTAATACAGCTTGAAACTCCTCTGAATACTTCTGTCTATAAAAATCCATTTTGTTTTGAAAAGTATCTTTACCATCTCCACCATCTGGATCTTTGAACTTAGATAGTATTGGATAAATATACTCTGCTAATGTTTTGTAAACCACGCATCTTTTCCATTGTGCGTCTGTTAATTTATTGCTTTCTAATTCTAATGTTGTGACTTTTGTAATATCTTTATATCTGACTGTGTGTCTGTATCTCTCCCACCATTCTTCTCTAATCTGTCTGATGACATCATCTTCTCCAAATTGTAGTTGAGTATCAAAATCTGTGATACCAAACTCTGCAATATCTGGTTGGTACTTTTGAACCTCTGCTAAATTGACACCAAACTCACTTGTTGCCATTATTTTTTACCTTTTTTTTTGGTTTTTTTTTCTTCCTTTGGTTTTTCTTCGTAGGGTTGCCACCCTTTAAGAGTCCAAAGATTTTCATTATTTTCATAATCATGTTTGTTTCTCTCAATGATTTTACCATCTTTGTTTGTAAGTTTTATTTTTGACATAATTATCTATAGCATATGG
>VTLG01013702.1_pt1 | contig 11899 bp, 11 predicted proteins | sample 4694571 | NCBI WGS metagenome assembly VTLG01 (sample SAMN12604809, study PRJNA352737) | marine metagenome | biome: ENVO:00000447; feature: ENVO:00000209|ENVO:00000569|ENVO:01000036; material: ENVO:00002151; isolation source: viral sequences binned using virsorter ... | reverse complement strand
ATCTGAGTATGTAATAGTTTGATAAGGCACAGGGTCACCTAAGTCTTCCATACCAATAAAAATACCTACTACTAATCCAACCATAAACCCAATCATCTTACACCTAGACTATCTGCTGTCCATACAACTTTACGCATCAAGCTGTCTAGCTCAAACATTTCCTGTACCAGTTCTTCTTCAGACTTGCCTATGTAATACTCTTGGCAACTAAAGATGCTAACAATAAATGCTAAGACAAATCCAAGTATTACAAACCCATGCAATATTCTACTTGCATCAGCCCATTCGTTTAATCTTTTACGCATTTTCCAACGCTTCTACTTTTGCTGATAGTTCTTTAACTGCTTGAATTAAATAAGGGACAAGTCTTGGATAATCTACTTGCCAAGGTCTATCCACCTCATCTTCTCCAGTTCCTTCCACAACACGACTTGGTAATATATCGTATAATTCTTGTGCAATAAGACCTACATCTTTTTTATTGTGTTTTTTCCAAGTAAAGTTTTTTACTTCCATTTGATTAATTATTGATAATCCACCTGTATAACTTGAGATGTCTTTTTTAAGTCTTTCATCTGAGGTTCCACCATAAGTTAAAGCTGAACCATTGTATGTTATTTCACCGATATTACTACCACCATCAAAAAATACTTGCATAACCCTTGTTCCTGAACCATAATCTGCCCTTACTCCAAGAGCGGCAGATGTTCCACTACTACTATCAGAAGTAAGATATGCTGCATATTCGTTATCATCAACAAAAGAATACAATCGCGGCCCGAAAGAAGCCGCTCCAATACCTACGTTGCCAGAGCTGTCTATACGCATTCTTTCAGATACACTTCCACCACTTGAAGAAGTAAAGAATCTCATATTTGCATCCCCAGTACTTGATTCTCTATAACAGCCTATTAAAGCATTTTGACTTGTGCCATCATGAAATCCTATAAATCCAAGACCTTGGTCATTACCAGAAGTTCCATAACTTCCTAATTGGATTTCAGCGTAATCAGCAGAGCCTGTTCCTGCTATTGAAAAAGTTGTTCTACCATCACCAGCACTTCTAAGAACAGAAGTTCTGCCCATAACCATATTACCATCAGATGTAATACGCATTCTTTCTGCAAGGCTTCCAGCTTCTGGTTTTGTAGCAAATTGTATAAAACCACCAGAATCATCGTGTGCATTACTATCGCTTGTTACAGCTCTAGCTCTCATAAAAGCTAATAATTTTCCATCAGCATCATTGTTTGAGTTATCTGCATTTGCATCATTAACAAAATCAATACCACCCATAAATGCAGTATCTCCATTGTTAGAAGTTTTACATTCTATCACACCACCATTGGAGCCACCATCTAAACAAAGATATGTTTCATTTGGTCCAGCAGTTGAAGTCGTACCGGGTGTAGTTGTATTAACACCAATACCTCTGTCTGTTACTGATAGAATATTAGCGTCAGTTGTAATGGACAGTCTAGTGTTACTAGCTAGGTCTCCAACACCTGTTCCTATTTTAAATTGGTCACTATCACTATTATCAACACCCATAGTAAACCCATAAGGGCTGTCAGGCATTTGGAATGCTAATGAGGAATCACCTGCCCCAAGTTGTCGTATCACAAGTCTTGGTGTATCAACTGTTGTATCATTAACTCTTAGCTCAGTTAAATAGCCTGGACTTGAAACTCCTATACCAACATTTCCACCATTAAAATAACTTACATTATTTCCAGATATTTGAACATTAGCATTTCCACTTCCATCATATAAATACATTTCAGCATCATCACTTGCATCTTTTGAAAGGGTAAGCAAAGCACCATCATCATCAGCGATTACTCTAAATATATCAGCAGCATCTGTATCAGTAGATTTTATAGTCATAGCATAATTTGTAGCTGTGGTTATTGTAACTGCACCTGCAAAAGTAGTATTTTCAGAACTATCTATTGTAATTGCAGTTGTATTGCCTACTCCTAATTGCAATGTACCATTGTAATGATTGTAAATTTTAGAGGCATCACTACTATCTTGAAATATTCTTAATCCATTGCCATCGCCAGTAGCGTTTTTAATTGTAAGAACTCCAGAGCCTTGCGTAATTGCATCTGCTACAGCCAATGTACTTGCCATATCCACAGCACCATCAATATCAACTACATCTAAGTTAGTTGTGCCATCTACATCTATATCGCCACTAATATCTAAGGAAGTTGCCTCAATCTCACCACTTGCTTTCATCGTTACACCATCTCCACCTGCAACCCTGAAGATTATTTGGTCATCTGTGCTGAATTTTATTTGGTTGTCTGCATCTCTACCTGCTACTAAACTTGCGTTGAGTAATGATGTGACAGTTGTTTGTGTTGCCCCTAAAACAAAATCAAGGGTGTTATCACCATCTTCATAAGTAACCGCTATTCCAGTTTCAGTGTTTGAACCAACCATTGCACCAACTGTGTCTGCAATAAATTCATCTAAAGCTTTGGTATCTACTGTTATTGCATCTGCTTCTAAAATTCCATCTATATCTACATTTCCTGAAATGTCCAGTGAGCCAAAAGCACCAACACCAGTTGTTGTTATATTGCTTGACCCTGTATCTATTGTTCCAAAACCGCTTGTAATACTTCCACTATTAAGTGCAGAAGTTTGAACAAGGTTAGGCATAGCTGTAATTTCATCATCAAAATAAGCTGACAAATCTGTCATAGCCACTTGCTTCATTGTGCCACCATCATTCATAACCACCCTGTCTGCATCAGCTACTGTTGTGCTTGTTGCACTGGTGTCACCATCCATAATATTTAGCTCTGCAGTTGTCACAGAAGCACCATCTAATATTTCTAATTCAGCTTCACCAATATCTGCACTGCCAATTATAAAGCTTGTTCCAGTAATTGCACCTGCGCTTAAAGTTCCGCTAGTTGATAAATTTTCATCATTAAAAGACAAAGCACCTGACCCTGAAGTTATTGAACCATCAGCAAGTGTCAAGTTTCCAATAGTTGAACCTGTAGCTGTAGAAATTGTGCTTGTGAATGTTGAAGCATCATCAGCAGTTAGTGCGCCAATCCTTAAATTTTCATAATCTGTTACAGTAATATTTCCTGCGGTTGTGCCATCATCATCTGTGTCAACCAAGCTAAATGTGTTGGCTGATTCATCCCAAATAATTGCAACATTTTCAGGTGCTGAATCTGAAGAACCTCTTTTAATAACAATTCCTGCATCAAAAGCATTATTGCTTGGCTGTGAATCATATTTGTTTAAAAGAATTAATGGGTCTTGCACATTTAGGTTTGTGGTTGAAACTTCTTGCACACTGCCTGTTGTGGTTAATGTACCACTGACAGCCAAATCAGTTACAGATAAAGTTGACCCTGAAAAAGTCAAATCTGAATCTTCACTTAATAAACCATTTGTGCCATAAATTGCAACCCTGCCTGAAGTCTGACTGTCTGCAGTTAAAGTTGAAGCCCTAAAGCCATGTGAACCAATATCAATATTATCACTTGCGCTAATGCCTGCGGTTGTAAGTGCTGTTATTGTTGTACTTGCAATGGTTCCGCCTTCTACCTTGTCACCTGAAATTTGATTGTCAGCAAGTGTTAATGTTCCTGCACTAACATTTAATGTTTTGCCACTGCCAACTGTTATGTCAGAAGTAGCAATAGTTGCACCATCTATGGTCCCTGAATCAATATCCACTTCAGTCATGTTTTGACTATTAAAATCTATAGGGCTACTAAATTGTATTGAAGAATCATCTGCGCTAATACTATCTAAGGAAATGGAACCTACATTGGTAATATTTCCATCAGATACACTTAAGCTATCTACAGTTGTTGCGCCTAAATCTACTGTCCCTGTAGTTGTTAAATTGCTTGAACCAATATCTATTGCACCAAATCCTGAAGTAATGCTTCCTGCGTTTAATGCGCCAACTGTTGTGACGTTTGAAAGTGTGTCAAGTGCTGATTCAAAGTAAACTTCAAAATCTGTTAAGGCTACCTGAACCATTGTCCCATTATCATTCACTACAACCCTGTCAGCATCAGCTAATGTAGTTGAAGTGGCTGAAGTGTCACCATCTATAATGTTCAGTTCTGCGGTTGATGTGCTTGCCCCATCTAGTATTTCAAGTTCTGCTTCTGTGATTGTAGCGGACCCAATGTTAAATTGTGTGGTTATTACAGGGCTTGCTAGTGTTTTATTTGTAAGGGTTTGTGACCCTGTCAAAGTTGCTACTGTAGAATCTATTGCAACTGTTAGTGTGTTGCTAGACCCTGAAGTGTCAATTCCAGTGCCACCTGCAATATCTAAAGTTTCACTATCTAAATCAATATTTAATGCACCGCCTGAATCACCTTGAAAATCTAAATCTTGTGCTGTGACTTGTGCATCCACATAAGCTTTAACTGATTGCTGTGTTGGCACTAATGTAGCAGAATCAGAATCCATGCCATCTTCATCAACAAATGCTGTGATAGTAATGGACCCATCAGATAATGAACCATAAGTCATTGTGCCTGATGAAGTCACATTTGTTGCAGATAATGTTGCACCGCTAAAAGATAAATCACTGTCATCAGATAGGACCCCATTTGTTCCTGCAAACACTACCCTGCCACTTGTTAATCCATCCGCAGTAAGTGTTCCTGCCCTTAAATCATAAGAGCCAATGTCCACATTATTTGCTACAGTTAGGCTTGTAATCGCATCTACTGTTCCACCATCTATATCAGGTGTGTTTATATCAGGTGCTGTTAAAGTTTTATTTGTTAAAGTGTCTGTGGTTGCCCTGCCAACTGATGTGTCTGTTGCATCAGGAATTGTCCAAGTCCTATCTGCAGTTGGGTCTGTGATTGACAATGTAGTTTCATAAGCATTGTCTGTGGACCCTTCAAAGACTAAATTAGTTGTGATTGTAGAATTAAAAGCCACTGAATCATTAGCAACACTGTCACCAATGGTGGTGTCACCTGTGGCTGTAAAATTAGCAAACTGCGCTGTGCCAGTTCCAGTAAGGTTTCTAATTCCTGTGACATCTAAATTGCTGTCTGTGGTTAATACCTTATTGCTTTGGGCGGTTCCAATAGTAGATATGTCTAGGTAATTAAGCTCACTTGCGCTTGCGGTGACCAATGTTCCACCAAGCTTAAGACCATTTGAACCATCATGTGAAGCTATATCAAAATCATAACTACCATCTATTATCTTGACCCCTGTAGTGGCAAAAGCCATTGGGATTAAAGTGCCATCCCCATCATACAAGGTTGTGTAAGAAGTTGAAACCCCTGCACTTTCTTCAGTGTGAATTAGTGTTGCATAGCCACTAGAAATGGCAACATTGGTTAAATCAGGTTGACTTGCCATAGTATTTCCTTAAATATTTATAGTTATTTTATCTGCTTTTTTCAATGCAGACTTAATTTGTTTTTTGTCACTGCTATCATGTGCTGTTGTTTTACCATCATTGGTCTTCAAGTAGCTTTTTTTAGCATGCTCTTTCTTCATCTCTTTTATTGAATTAGACACATAGCCATCCCATGTTGTCCAACCAGTGCCTTTGAATACTGACATAGGCGCACCCATACACTTTTTAATTTTTTTACTCTCACATTTTGGACATGCTGTAGGTTCTTTTTCTTGGGGAAGTGTTATTTCTTCCCAAATATTTCCACAGTCATTACTGTCTTCACATTTGTAGTCAAATATTGCCATTGGTTTCTTTCAAGGTATGTGGGGGCTGTTTAAACAACCCCCAAGCATACATTTTTAATGGTTACCCATCATTAGACATTATGATATTCATAAAGCCTGTCAGCAAAAGCCAAAGCACCGCCATAAATTGTATGAGCTACAACTCTGTCCGCTAATGCACTTACTGAATAGTCCATTTCCACCTTTACATCCATTGCCCTTGCAAAAGCAATAGCACTTCTGTGATACAGGTAGCCTGCTTCATCTCCATCAGCGTTGCCACTGATTGAACTTGAACTTCTGACCTCAATGCCATATAGCTTTCCAATGACACCAGTTTGAACAGGTGCTGAATTGCCATATTTGCTTGCATCAACAAAATCATCAATAGCTAATATTGAAGCATAGCTGTCAGGGTTTACAGTTAAAAACACATTGCCATCAAAAGGAACGTCTGCACCCATCAATGAAGCCATGCCAGTTCTAATTAAAGCACTGGTGAATGTGTTATCAGCACCTAAGTCTGAAATTGACCCAGTATCAGCTTCTGCAACTGATTCTAGGTAGTCATCCACAGCTTTAGCTAGAGCATAACCAAATTGGTTGGTTTCCATAGAAAACATAGAAGGTTGAGTCCATCAAATGTTGTAGTGAGTTTTTTATCTCACATCTTGCCATTTCTAGCAAGTATCGGCATATCTTTTCAACTCTTTTGAGTTGTTGAAGTCTCTTGGCTAGGTTATATCTTTTCACTAGCTATGCTCTGCCCCTGACCATACTTAGTATAGCCTTCGGTTCGGATTGCCTTATGCTTTCGCAATTAGGTTTCCCGCTTAATACTTCAATAATAATAAGCATAATCACTTATGCAAACGGCATGTCTGTTAAGAATACCTGAGAACTTGTTTCTATCTGTTTTGCTACATATTTATGTTGGTCCACAGTGATTGTGAAACTGCCATGTGTATCTGCACCATAAGTAACATCAGACCCTGCGCTTTTAGAAGAAGCACTTGGTGTTGTTGCTTTTGGAACTGTCAGAACTTGACCGCCACCGCCCTGCACCAATGAAGAAAAAGAATTGTCAACAGTGTTTTCCCACACCATCTGCCTTTCCATTGAAGCAAGAACAGCATCAGATAACATGGCTTTTTTATTAACCGCACTAGTGGTAATAGTTACGTTTGCCATTATTAGTTTTTCCTAATCTGCTACCTACTTATTCTGATACTTAGCCATAATAGCATCCCACTTTGAAGTGAAACCGCCCTTGTGGTCAGTTTCTTCAAAAGGATTGTCCGCCAAATTTGGCATCCCACTTGCAGGAATTGAAGCATCAGTTTTAATAGGTTGCTTATTTTGTTTTGTGGTTAAATCACTAACATAAGATTCTAATTCAATCAAGTCTAACTTGCTTGCAATCTTTTGCTGTGATTCTGTTAATTCAACAGCTTGTATTAGCTGTTCCCTTTTTTGTGATTCATAAGCTTCCCATTGTTTTGCTTTAGCTTCTAGCCTATCCATTTCAGTTTTGCTTTCATCAAGCAGGGCTTTATATTCACCTTGCTTTTCTAGTTCAGCTTTTCTTTTGGTTTCAGCTTTTGACTTATAAGCATCCAGTTTAGCTTCTGCTTCTTTGCGCCTAGCATTAACTTCACTGAATCTTTGATATGGTACTGAATCACTATTCACTTTGACACCTTGATTGGTGGTTTCTTCTTGTGCAGGTTCTTTAACACTGTCCTCTGCAACAGTGGATTCAGCCTGTTTTACATCTTCTGACATTTGATGATTCTCCATGTTTGTTATTTGTTTTTACTCATGTCTATTATTTCATCCTGCGCTTCATAGATTAAGATTTTTCTTTGAATCTCATTTTCCATGTGGGTGGCTAAGAATGACATATTTTTATCAGATAACCCATAAAGGTCATAACCCCTTTTAGCATTACCTTCAACTATTTCCCCATTAGCGTAGGTGATTGCAAAACCATTCTTGGTCCCTACACCTACAATTCTATTTAGTGTGTCACCAGTTAAGCGCATATTAACAAAGCTTGTTTGTGTATCTGTTGAAACACCTTTTTTGCCTGCCTTGCCTGCTTTTTTTCTAAGCTTATATTCTGCTGACTTGTACTTTAATTTTTTCTTATTGTTTTGGAACTTGCCATCATCCGCATCCAATACAATCCTGCCTGACATTATTTCTGCGGTCCTGTCCATAAAACCTTTTGTGAAAACTGCTACTTCTTGTGCCTTCATGCTTTAGCCCTAGCCCTTGTTCCAACTGGAATAAAGCGGTGTCTGCAATTTGGTCCTCCGCATTTGACTTGGTCAAACTTTGCTTCAACATATTCTGCAACAAACATTCTTTTTTTATTATTCCATACTGGCAATGGTATTTTCTTTTGACCCATTTTCTTTGCCAAATCTTTTATCTCTTTTGCTGTGTAACCCTTTTTATTCTTTTGATTATCTAAAAAATATCTACATGCAGGTCTGTTCTTTTTGTCCTTGCTTCCACTGTATCTGAATAACTGGTTTGGATTCTGTTTAAACACATTCATTGTTCCAGTTCTTGAAAACTGTGCAAATGAATCCCTTGCAATAGCTTGTGACCTAGTGCCAATTATTGTAGGGTTGCCATCAGCATCCATCCATTCATTTCTTAATCTATCACCAACTACACCTGCAGGTTCACCTGCTATAATCCCTTTAAGCAATTCAGACTTCAGTCTTGTGGTTTCCTGTGCAAATCTTCCTAGCAAAAATTCACCATCCAAATCCCTAAGTAGTTGTAGCTGTCTTGCAATGACTTGTGTGTTCTCAGGTGACAATAAAAGTTCAACCGCCTTGCCACCTGTCCTAGCCCTAATGACTTGCTGAAAGTTTTTAAGTATGTCTTCAGCTTCTTGGTCATAGCCATCCATAAGCTTTGAAAAACTTGTGTTGAATCCTGCCTGTTGTAATTCTTTAAAGAAGTCAAGTTCCCTAGCGACTCTAAGTATTTCTGTGTCTGTAAAGCCTTCAATGGAATCACCCATCCTGACAATATTGTCAAATAAGTTTTTACTAATCTTATTAAGGTCATTATAGAATTCATCAAATATGTCTTTGCTGACTGCCATTAAGCATTAATCAATCTTTCTACTAAACTGCCTTGTGCTTCAGGTTGCGCTGTAGCTTCAGCTTCCTGTGTTTTTTCTTCTGCAAGTTCACCTAGCTTTTCATTTAGCTCTGCTTCATCCATATCTTTATTAAAATGCAACAACATTTCTTTTTTAGTTATCAAGCCCATGTTGTGTTTCTTTTCCAAGACATTTAATTCATCCATTTCACTTATTGGAAATGATAATTCAGGGAAGTCAACATAATAGTCTTCTGTTATATTTACATTAGCATCTTGGCTTAAAACCATCCTATCAACATCAAATCTTTCTTGCTCAAACATGCGCCAAGTGTCTTCAACACTGGCTTCCCTTTGTTCAATGCTTTCTATGTTTAAAATCTTTAATGCTTCACCACTTATTGCACTGTTGCCTACATCAGCAAATGTGATATTTAAATGATTGTTGCTTGCTACTGATTCAATAAAGAATTTGGTGGTGTCTATAATTTCTTTTAAGCCACCTGAAGGTGCTGTCATGTTGAAGTCTGTGTCACTAGGTAAAACCAAAACCTTATCCACACCTATCTTGATTGGTTCACTAGGGTTTACATCCAATCCGCTAATCCATTTGACACCGCCTGTTGCACCCATCCTAACAGCTAATGCTAATTCAGTCATTGCTAAGTCCAGTTGCTGTGAAGCTTGAATCACATCAGAAGCATTGCCACCAAAGAAATCCCTGACCCTAGATTGTCTTCTTGTAAATGTAAATGGCAAGGCACTTTGCCCTGCGCTGTCTTTGTAGGGATTTATGTCACCTTCATTTACGCTGTATATCAAACCATCAGAATCAATTAAGAAATGGTGACCTAGTTCCCCATCCATTCCTTTGGACCAAAATGCAAACATTTCCTTTTCCATCTTACCATAACCACTGCGCTGTATTGGGTACATGATTGCCATTGGTTCATCTTGCATGCCATCCATAAAATAGACATGATAAAATGGAATTAAATCATATTGCAGTTGACCCTTGTTTTCATTCCATCTAGTTCTAAAGCACATATTGCCTAACAGCCATGTCAATTCTTCTAGCTGTCTGCACTTATTGTTTAGCCCTTTAGTATAATCTTTGTATTTGTCATCAGTGATTCTTTCTATGTTCAAAGACTTGCCATAGACTAAACTAGAAGCCTTGCAAAATCTTCTGACAATGGACTGTGTGAAAAGCGGAACAGATGACAGTGTTTCAGAATCAAAATAAGGTTTAATGTATTTATCAGTTTCAATGTTTTCATAATAGTCTAAAAAGATTTCTACTTCTTGCCACCTTTCAGTTTCAATTCTGTTTAATTCTTTTTTAAGTGTTTCTTGTATTGTCTTTAGTGAAAGGTCAGGTATAATCATTTTAAAATTCCAGTTGTGTTGCGGTGCGCCTATATGCAGGTTCTACCAAATCAATGTAATAGCTTGAAGCATCTAAAAAGTGTGTTAGGTTTTCATCCTTCTTTGATAAAGACCCATTTGATTCCCTTTGACATAGTTCATAGTCCTTTATAAGGTTCACACATTTAGGTGCTACTGTCATTCTTATTTTGCCTTCACTGTCTTTTAACATTCTATTTAAACTATAAAGCCTGTCCTTTGTATGTGGTGCTTTATTCTTTGCATAGACATTGAATCCATGCTCACGCAGTATAGAATGGTCACTGCGGTTATTCACACTGACTGTTGACCTAGATTTGCCTGCAGGGTCAGGATAACAATCAGTCACTTGTGGATATTTCTTTTTCATTAGCCTAGCCATTTCATCAGTGTTAGAATTGTTTAAAACTAATTCATCAACCACTGCTAAAGTTCCGTCACTGTACCTGCCCATAAGTACACATGCCATTGTAGCTACATTAAAATCTAATCCATAAAATAATTTAGGTGGCATGTCCTTTATTGCTCTGACATGCTCATTCCTATCAAATTCCCAAACTGCCTTATTGCCTGATGTAAGAAATGTGCCTAGCATTTCCTGCTTGTACTGGTCTTTGGTCATTGTCTTTTTTGCTTCAAGCACAGCTTGCTTTGGAATCATGCCATGTTCAAGCGTACTAAACTGCCAAGACTTATATCTTGGATTTTTGCCTAGCCCTAATAAGTAAGTATTGTATAAATGATTATAGCCATTTGGTGTTGAGGTCAAAAGGGCTTTTGCATTGTGGTCCAGTAACATTGGTGTTATCACTTCTTCAAAAAATCCTTCTTTAATAAATGCCATTTCATCTAAGACAACCCCATTGGACCCACTGCGCCCCAAGCTAATTCCCCTAAGACTGTCAGGATTATCAGCACCTTTAAGTGATAGTTCTGCACCATTGTCAAATCTGAATGATAATTCTGTTTCATTAATTTTTACGTTTCCAAACTGTAGCATTAATTCTTTCATCAATGGAAACATTATAAGCTTTGCCTGCCTGTAATAAGGGGCTATATACAATCTGCGTTCCCCTGCCTGAAAAGGTTGGTGCAGTAGAAACACTGCTGACAAAACTGACTTGCCCCACCTTCTGCCAGTTATCAAGACTTTCACATCCGCTTTGTGATTTAATATTTCCCATCTAGTCTTGTCTAGCTTTATATTCATTTGCAGTCTGTTTAAACAGTTTCATCTTGGTCCACTATTTTTAAAACTTGTACTGGTTCATTTGTTGTCACTGACATCTTTTGCAATGCGGTCCCTTCAGTTCTATCTGCAATAAACTTTGCACAGTTAAGGTCACCTGCTAATGCACTTTCATAAACAACTTCAAGCACCTTTTCTTTCATGCTTTTATCTTCACTATGGGACCTTGCCCCTATTGATTCTAATATATCAGATATAGCTAAACCCTTTTTTGGTCTGCCATTTGGATTACCTGATTCACCCTTTTTGAACGTACCATCCCCATTCCTGTTATTATCCTGTTTATCAGGTTTGGTAGGGTTAGGCATGCTTTAGACTAAAAAAGTGCTGTTTTGGGGCTAATTTGAGCGTGGATTCATTATTTTTTTCTTCTAATGTTAACTTTCTTCTTCTTCTTCATCTTTTTCT
>VTLG01003170.1_pt1 | contig 11901 bp, 9 predicted proteins | sample 4694571 | NCBI WGS metagenome assembly VTLG01 (sample SAMN12604809, study PRJNA352737) | marine metagenome | biome: ENVO:00000447; feature: ENVO:00000209|ENVO:00000569|ENVO:01000036; material: ENVO:00002151; isolation source: viral sequences binned using virsorter ... | reverse complement strand
AGCTGTTGGTGGTTTAAATGGTGCGTTAAAAGTATTTGCTGGTGTTTTAGCTGCTGGTGCTTTTACTAGATTTATTAAAGGTGCAATAGATAGTGCTGATAGTTTTGGAAAGTTAGAAGATCAAACAGGAATTGCTGCAAATACATTACAGGCATATGTTAATGCTGGAAAATTAGCAGGTATAGAACAAGCAACTATTGATAAAGGGTTAAGGCGATTAAGTCAATCAATGCGTGAAGCAGATCAAGGTGTTGCTACATATAGCGATAGTTTTAATGCTTTAGGTTTATCAGTACGTGATTCTGAAGGCAATTTAAAAAGTAATGAACAAGTATTAGGTGAAATTGCAGATAGATTTGCAGATATGCCAGATGGTGCAACAAAAGCTGCATTAGCTATGGAAATATTTGGTAGAAGCGGTGCAAGTATGATTAATATGCTTAATGGCGGTAGTGCAGCAATTAAAGAACTAAATTATGAAGTTAGTGATAATTTTGCTCAAAATGCTGAATTTTTTAATGACCAAATTGCACTTTTAACAATTAAATTTGACGGATTTAGAAAACAACTAACTGATGCTTTATTACCTACATTAAATAATTTATTAAAAATGTTTAGTGAAATATTTAGTGCAGATCAAGATTTTGATGCGTTTTTTAGTGGTGTAGAAGTAGGTTTAAAAATTATATCTAGTGCTGTTTTTACAGTTGTTGCTGGCTTTAGGTTTTTAGCATCAACAATAGCTGCAATTTCTGAATCAGTAAAAGAATTAACTAAAGGTAATTTTGGTGCTGCTGGTAGTGCTATTACAGGAGGTTTAAATAAAACGAATGAGCAATTTAAAAAAGATAAAGAAACATTTGACAAGATTTGGACAGGAACAGAAAATGCACCATCTGAATATTTTAAAGAAGGTACAAATGAAGCAAATGAATTTGGTAAACAGTTAGATAAAACTTTTGGTACGCAAATGAATGACAAAATAGGTAAATTTAAAGATTCTATTAAATCTGTTGGTGAATCTATGGCAGATGTAGCTGTTAATTCACTAAAACAATTAGAAGATCAGTTAGTACAATTTGTAACTAAGGGTACTTTTGAATTTAAAAAATTAGCAGATTCAATAATTGAACAATTTGCAAGAATAGCAATACAACAAACAATTATTAGTCCTTTAACTGGTTGGTTTGAAGGTTTATTTAGTGCTAAAGGTAATGTTTTAGAAAACGGTAAACATTTAACTGCATACGCAAAAGGCGGTGTAATTGATAGTCCACATTTTAAATACATGGCAAATGGCGGTATTGCTGTTGCAGGTGAAAAATCTGCTGAAGCTATACTTCCTTTAAAACGTGGTTCTGACGGTAATTTAGGTGTAGTAAGTCAAGGCGGTGTTGGCGGTATTAATGTAGTAGTAAATGCAGAAAATACATCAGTTGAAGGTGATGCAGATAGAAGTAGACAATTAGGGCAACTTATTGCTGCTGCTGTTCAACAAGAATTGGTAACGCAGCAACGTGCAGGGGGTCTACTCTATGGCTGATTTTAATAATGATGTTGGTATTAATCCTTCATATCCATTAACAGAAGAAACATCAATAGCTGTTACTAGAGTCAAATTTGGAAGTGGCTATGAAATGGCTGTTCAATTTGGCCTTAACCAAGATTTAAAAAAATATAAGGCAATTTGGACTAACATTACTTTGGCAGAAAAAAACTCAATACAAAATTTTTTAGAAGCAAGAAAAGGAACAGAAGTATTTACATGGACACCACCAAATCATAGTTCTGCAAAAAAATATAGATGTTCTGATTGGCAACATACTTTAGTAGCAGCAAATATTTATACCTTTAATGCTGATTGGGTTGAGGTAGCAATACCATAATGGCAGTACAAGCTTGGACACAAAATACTGGTTTTTCAGTTGGCGATATAGTTAGGGCGGTTGCAGAAGAAGAAACTGGTTTATTTTTTAAATGTAGTAATGCTGTAGGTAATTCTTCTAATACAGAACCAGATTGGCCTAAAGAAATAGGTAATACTGTTGTTGATGGTGGTGTTACTTGGATAGCTATTTCTAGCGTTTATAAAGATGTTGCTTCATTAACACCTAATGCAATAATCGAATTATTTGAATTACATTTAGATCCTGAAATTCATGGTAATACTATAGTTTCACCTGTTTTATGGCATAACGGATGCAATGAAAATGTAAATGGAAATATTGTATTTAACAACAAAACTTACAATAGAATTGCAATAGAAGCTGCAGGTTTTAATTATAGTGCTTCAGGCACAATACCAAGACCTACACTAACTATTGCTAATACAGATTCATTAATTACTTTTTTATTGCGTGATATAAATTTATTTAATAATGGTAATGATTTAAATGGTGCAACAGTAAAAAGAATACGTACCTGTAAAAAATTTTTAGATTCAGAAAGTACTGCTGATCCAAATATAAGATGGCCTGTTGATATTTATGAAATAGATAGAAAAGTAAGTGAAAACAGAAGTGTTGTAAGTTTTGAATTAATAGGAAAAGTTGATAAACCAAATGATTATGTACCTAAAAGACAATTAATTGGTAATTGCTGTCAATGGAAATATAGAAGTGGTGAATGTTCTTATGCTGGTACAAATTATTTTGACAAAAATGATAATTCTGTAAGTTCTGCTTCAGATGATGTTTGTGGTAAAAAATTATCTAGTTGTAAAAAAAGATTTGGTGAAAATGGAGATTTACCTTTTGGTTCTTTTCCAACTGCAGGTAAAACACAATGAAATTAAGTGAAAACATAAAAAAATTAGCATTGCAACACGCAAAAGATGAAAGTCCTAGAGAAAGTGTTGGTTTAGTACATATTGTTAAAGGAAGAGAAAGATACTATAGATGCAATAATTTAGCAGAAACACCTGATGAACATTTTGTATTAGATCCTGATAATTATGAAAAAGCAGAAAAGCAAGGACAAATTGTAGCTTTAATACATAGTCATCCTAGAACCAACCATAATCCTAGTCCTGCAGATCTTGTAGCTTGTGAAAAGTCAGGACTGCATTGGTTTATTGTGAATCCTAAAACAGAACTTTGGGGAAGCTGTAAACCTTCAGGGTATGAGTTACCTTATGTTGGGCGTAGCTTTTTTCATGGGGTTGTAGATTGCTATACCTTAGTGCGAGATTTTTACAGGAATGAATTTAAGATACAGTTAAATGATTATTTTAGAAGAGATAAATGGTGGGAAAAAGGCGAAAATATGTATTTAGATAATTTTAAGAGTGAAGGGTTCTATGAAATTTCTTTAAAAGAGATACAATATGGATGCGTAGTATTAATGCACTTAGAAAGTAATGTACCAAATCATGCAGGTATTTATTTGGGAGATAATGTTGTACTACATCATGTGCAAGGAAGGTTATCTTCAAGAGATATATATGGAGAATATTACATACAATCAACAGCAAAAATATTAAAACATGAAAAAAACAATTAAAGTTTATGGTGAATTAAAAAAGTATTTAGGGCAAGGTACTTTTGAATTTGATGTTTTAAATGCTGCACAAGCTATAAAAGCTTTATGTGTAAATTTTAAAGGTTTAGAAAAATGGTTAATAGATAATGACCAAAATGGTATTGCTTATAAGGTTAAAGTTGGGATAGAAGAAATTGGTGAAGAAAATATAGAAGATTTAGCATTGCCATTAGGAACTAAAGAAGTTTTTTCTATTAGGCCAGTTATTACAGGTGCAGGTAGAGGTCTTGGGAGAATATTAACAGGTGCTTTATTAATTGGTGCAGGGTTTTTAGTAGGTGGTGGTTTTTTAGGTGGTGCTTTAGCTAAAAATTTAGGAGCTATAAAATTTGTAAAACAAATGGGTTTATTAATGACAGTACAAGGTGTTGCAGAAATGCTTTCACCACAACCACCAATACCTGAAATAAATCAGGCTTCAAGTTTAACAAATTATAGTTTTAGTGGTATTAATAACGTTAGTCAAGTTGGTACTGCGATACCTGTTGTAATGGGTAGGGCATTTTGTGGAAGCGTTTTAATAAGTGCAGGTTTAGACGTAGATCAGGAGTTATAAAAAAATGAAATATATACAAGGTTCTGGTGGTGGTGGTAAAGGTGGCAATCAACATACACCTATAGAAGAAGATGATTCATTACAAAGTATCCAATATGCTTCTGTAATTGATTTACTTTCTGAAGGGCAAGTACAAGGTTTAGATGATGGTTATAAAAGTATTTTTTTAGATGGCACACCTATAAAAGATGCTAATGGAAACAATAACTTTAAAGGTTATAGCGTTAGGTTTAAAAGTGGTACGCAAAATCAAAGTGCTTTACCTAAAACATTTAATGAAATCCCACAAGAAAATTTTGGTTATATTCCTTTACTAAAAAATAGTGCAGTTATACGTCAAATATCAGCAGGTAGTGTTGCATCAAGAGCAAGAGTTACTATATCTATACCTATTTTAAGAAAGATAGAAGATGATGGAGATATTGTTGGTAATAAAGTTAAATTTGAAATTTGGATTGAATATAATGGTGGTGGATATAATCGTATAAGAGAAATTGAAATAAAAGGTAAATCTTCTAATAATTATCAAAAAGATTTTGTTTTTCCATTAACAGGTGATTTACCTGCAAATATAAAACTTATAAGAATAAGCAACAACAGTACTTCAAAATCAGAAAATCAAACTTTTTGGACAGGATTAACAGAAATAATTGATGAAAAACTACGTTATCCAAATAGTTGTTTAGCTAGTTTAAGATTTGATTCTAGACAATTTGCAAACATACCAACACGCAAATATTTACTACGTGGTATAAAAGTAAAATTACCAAACAATGCTTCTGTAGATACAACTACACATATAGGAAGAGTTACATATTCAGGAATTTGGGATGGTAGTTTTGGGGCTGCTACATGGTGCAATGACCCTAGTTGGCTGTTATTTGCAATGCTGACAAACAAAAGATGGGGGGTAGGTTTAGAAGAAGATTCTTTAGATAAATATAATTTTTATGAAATTAGTCAGTATTGTAATTTTTTAGTTAATAATCACAACAACGGATTAGAACCACGCTTTTCATTAAATTGTGTTTTAAATACTAGGCAAAATATTTATGACGCTATAAAAACTTTGACTGCTTGTTTTCGTGGGATGTCTTACTACGGATGTGGCAGCGTAATATTGTCGCAAGATTCAAAACAAGAAAGTAAATATTTAATTGGAAATTCTAATGTTGTAGATGGCATTTTTGAATATACAGGTACATCACAACAATCAAGGCACACTACTTGTACTGTTGCATATCAAAGCTATGAAAAATTAGGTGAAGTAGAATTTGAATATGTAGAAGATGTTGATGCTGTAAGTAAATATGGTGTTATTAATAAACAAATACGTGGTATTGGCTGTTATTCACAAGGTCAAGCACACAGATTAGGTAGATGGACTTTGCAAAGTGAACAAAATTTAACACAAACTTGTAGTTTTTCAGTTGCTATAGATTCTGGAATTGTTTTAAGGCCAAATATGGTTATTGATATTGCTGATGAATTAAAAAGTGGTTACAGGCATACAGGAAGAATTAGATCAGGTTCTACAACTAATGTAATTAATATTGATAGTGGCGAAAATATTTCTATTGATGAAACAAAAAATCCAGAAATTCTTATACAGTTATCAACAGGCTTGTTAGAAAAAAAACCTATACAAAGTGGTGGTATTAACCAAAATGCAAAAACTATTACTGTATCAGAAGCATTTTCAGAAGCACCATTAGCAGAAACAGTTTTTATTTTACAAGCTAGTGATGTGCAGACACAGCAATTTAGAGTTGTAGACATTTCTGAACAACAACAAGGAGTTTATTCTGTAACTGCACTTCAATACAATGCTTCTATTTATGATGCTGTAGATAGTGGTGATCCTATTGAATTTAGACAAATTACAAATTTAAGTGCTGCACCTTCACCTGTTACAGATATTGAAACTTCAGAATTTTTATACTCGGATGGACAAGGAGTTTTTGTAGGTTGTGATGTAAGTTGGCAGCATGACAAAAAATTAGTTACAGAATTTAGAGTAAGTTATAGAATTGATGATGATAATTGGGCGGTAGTAAGCACTTCTTCACCATCAGTTTCTTTACGTCAAGGTGGTAATTTTGGTGCATTAAGGGCAGGTTTTTTACAGTTACAAATACAAGCTTTTAATTATTTAGGTCAAGGTAGTGTTATTGCTTCAGCTAATGAACAATTAGCAGGTAAAACTAAAGCACCTGACGCTGTTCAAAATTTTACAATGATACCTACAAATGGACTTGCAAGGCTGCAATGGTCACAAAGTCCAGAACTTGACGTAATCGTAGGCGGTCTAGTGAGGTTAAGGCATTCTCCTGATTTGCAAAATGTCACATGGTCTAATTCAATTTCAATTCACGAAGATGTAACTGGTACTGCTAAAGAAGCATATGTTGATTTAAAAGAAGGTACTTATTTAGCAAAATTTGTTGATTCAGGTAGTAGAGAAAGCGTTGATGCAGCGTTAGTAGAATTTGATAAACCAGATTTAGAAAATTTATTTAATGTTAACGATCAAGTTGAACATAGTAGTTTTAGTGGAACAAAAACACAAACAAAAGTTACAAGTGGTGAATTGGTTTTAGACGATAATGGTTCTGTATTACATACAACAGGAAGTTATTTATTTGCTAATAACCCTATTGATTTAGGTGATGTCTTTAGTGTGCAGTTAAATAGCACAGTTAAAGTTAGAGCATTTTTTACTAATGCTTTACAAATGGAAAGTATGGGTTTAGATTTTGACCCTGACGCAACACCTAATACAACTGGTTTTGCTGCTTTATCTTCTTTTGCTGGAAGTACACCAACAACTTGTGATGCAAAATTATATTTAAGAACAACGCAGACTGATCCTAATAGTTCACCAACATGGTCATCATGGAGGCCATTTAATAATGCACAATTTAAAGCTAGAGGTTACGAATTTAAGTTAGAAATGAGTAGTGGTGGAGATAATTTGGCACAAATCGCAATTTCACATTTATCTGTTAAATCTGATATGCCTACTAGAACTATTAATAGTACAGGAACTTCATCAAGTACTGATGATTTAACAATACCTTTTGCAAATAAATTTTACTCTGCACCAGTAATAGGCATAACATTTAGTGCATCTAATTCGGGGGAGTATTATACTGTAAGTAATACGACAGCATCACAATTTAAAGTGTCTATTTATAATTCATCAGACCAAAGACAAGCAAAAGCTTTTTCTTGGACAGCAACAGGTTATGGTAAGGGTTAAAAATGGGACAAGTTAATTCAGGAAATTACCCAATACCAAACGATACAGGAGCTAATGTTTTAGCTGATATAAATGAAAATTTGAATGCTTTAAATTCTAATAATTCTGGAACAACTGAACCAAGCAATAAACAGGCACATCAATTTTTTGTTGATGAATCTACTACACCAGATACTTTAAAAATAAGGGATGCTAGTAATGCAAATTATATTGAACTAGGTAAATTAGAAACTGATTTAGGCCATATGCCAAAAACAGGCGGTACTTTTACAGGTAATATTCGTATAAATAGTGGTACAAACTTAAGTCCATCTTTACAGTTAAATGATGATAATACTGGTTTATATTTACCTTCTGCAAATGTTATAGGTTTAACTACTGACGGTACGTTAAGGGCTGAAATAGGCTCTATAGGTTTAACATTACATTCAGGGGCAGCTTTACGTTTAAAAGATCCTGAAAACAATAATTACATAGATTTAAAGTCACCTGCTTTATCAAGTGATTTAACATTTACATTGCCTAATAGTGATGGAAATAATGGTGATTTTTTAAAATCAGATGGATCAGGTGCATTATCATGGGCTGGTGTGGCTGGTGTACCAACAGGTTCAGTACATTGCATGGCAACAACAAATATTCCAGATGGTTATGCAGAATGTAATGGTGCTACGGTTACTAAAGGTGCTGCAGGGGATGAATGGTACGCTTTATGGTTAGTAATAGGTTATACATGGGGTGGTAGTGGTAATAGTTTTAATTTACCTGATTTACGTGGAAGATTTATAAGGGGTTGGGTAAATACAAAATCAGGTGATGATGATAGTGGTAGATCATTTGCAAATTATCAAAGTTCTAGAAACAAAAGCCATAATCATAGTATTAACGTAAGCGTATCACAAAGTAATCACAGTCATAGCTACTCAAGGGCTGTAAGAACAAGTTATGCAGAACCAAGAAACTTAGGTGTTGGTACTGATGGTAACGCTAACAATTCTGGTACTACTAATGGTGCAAAAGCTAATATTTCTGTTTCTGCTACTGCTGGTAATCAAGGTGGTGATGATGCAAGGCCAAATAACTTATCAATGATGTACGTAATTAAAAAATAAAGTTTTTTACTATTTCTACGTAAGCGTTATAATAAAAGAAAAGTGAAAAATGGCTTCCACCCCTTTACCTGCTTGGTATCCCTTTGATTTAAGACGAGGACAGGATTGGATTAAAGAAATTGAATATAAAGATGATAATAATACTGCTATAAATTTATCTGGATATTCAGCAATATCTCAAGTGTGGAACAAAGAACGTAGCAAAATGTACGTACAGATGGCAGTAACAATTACAAGTGCATCAGAAGGGAAAATAGAAATGAAGTTAACTGACTCACAAACAAGCATTTTACCTGATTTAAGTTACTATGATTTAAGAGTAACTACTGGTACTACTTCCTATTATGTTATTGAAGGTACTATTACAGCTTATGGAGGCTATTCAAGATGACAGTTAATGTTACTGAAGAAGTAAATACCATAACTGTTAATGGTAAATCTACGCTTGTAAATGCACCAGACAATAGAAACAAAGTAACTGTTAATGGTTCAACAAAAGTTGTAACTGTTATACGAAAGGGAGAGCAGGGTGCAAGCTTTAGTGGTACTAACAAAAACATGATAGATACTGATGTGGTTGATGGTTCTGTTCCGTACTATCACGCTGCTTCTGGTACTTATCGTGCTGACCAAACAACTACAAAGCTTTCATTAGTTGATGGCGGAAATTTTTGAAACCATTGCTATTACTAACTTTTTATTTTATCTAATTTAAACAAATGGCTAACACAATCAGAATAAAAAGAAGCACAGGTTCTAGTAACCCTGCATCATTAGAAAACGCTGAATTAGCTTTTAGAGAAGGTGATGAAGTATTAGTTTACGGTAAGGGTAGTGGTGGCTCTGGCGGTAGTGCAACTTCAATTATTCCTATTGGTGGTAAAGGTAAATTTTGGGATAAAGAAACAAGTTATGCTGCAAATAAAGTACTAGCTGCACCTAGTAATGGTGCTGGTGCTAGTGTCATGCGAATTTTAGCTGACGCTGATATTCCTTCAATTCCGCATACTAGGATCTCTGATTTTGATTCTGGTGTTAGGACTAATAGATTAAATGAAATGACTGTACCTAATGGTGCTGTTAGTTTAAATAATCAAAAAATTACAAACGTTGCTGACCCTAGTGCTGATTCTGATTGTGCAAATAAAGGATATGTAGATGGTGTTGCTCAAGGTCTTGATGTAAAAGATTCTTGTGTTGCTGCTACTACAGGAAATATAACTATTTCAACTGCACTTAATAACGGTGATTCAATAGATGGTGTAACTTTATCTACAAACGATAGAGTTCTTGTTAAAAACCAAAATACAGCATCAGAAAATGGTATTTATATAGTAAAAGCATCACCTACAAGGGCTGTTGATTTAGCTACTGGTGCTGATGCTGCTGGTTTCTTTACATTTGTTGAGAAAGGTACAGTAAACGCAGAAAATGGCTATGTTTGCACTTCGGACAAGGGAAGTGCTGTTGTAGGAAGTAATAACCTTACTATTGCTCAATTTTCTGGGGCAGGTCAAATTATTGCTGGTAATGGTTTAGATAAATCTGGTAATACTCTTTCTGTTGACTTAAAATCTGATGGTGGGTTACAGATTGAATCTACTGAAATTGCTGTAAATTTATCGGCTGGAAGTATTACAGGAACTTTACAAGTTGGTGATGGTGGTACTGGTGGTACAAGTGCTTCTGCTGCAAGAACAAATCTCGGTCTAGTAATTGGTACTGACGTTGAGCCACATTCAGACAAGCTTACAGAGCTTGCAACAATGAACCAAAATACTGCTCAATCTTTAGCTGATTTAACAAGTGCAGAGGTACAAATATTAGATGGGGCTACAGTTTCAACTGCTGAATTAAATAGAGTAGATGCTACATCAAGCATACAAACACAATTAGATAACAAACAACCACTAGATGCACAATTAACTGAGCTTGCAACAATGGCTGCTAATACTGCAAGTGCTTTAGCAGATTTAACACAGTCAGAAGTTCAGATTTTAGATGGAGCAACAGCTTCAACTGCTGAAATAAATAAACTTGACGGACTGACAGCATCAACAACAGAACTAAACAAATTAGATGGACTGACAGCATCTACTACAGAATTAAATAAATTAAACGGTGCTACTGTTACTACAGCAGAAATTAATAAATTAGATGGTGTAACAGCTACTACAACAGAAATTAATTTTATAGATGGTGTTACTTCTAATATCCAAACGCAGCTTAACAATAAACAGCCTTTAGATGGTGAATTAACAGAATTGGCAACTATGGCAAGTTCTACTGCTAGTGCTTTGGCCGATTTAACATCTGCAGAAGTTCAAATACTGGATGGGGCAACTGTTACTACTACTGAACTTAATAAATTAGATGGCGGTACTGTTGCTACTGCAACAACATTAGCTTTAGCTGATCGAATGGTTATTAATGATGGGGGTACTATTGTCCAAGTTGCATTATCAGACCTAGTAAATTTTTTAGAGAATGGTTCAGTTTCTGGTTTCGATATTAATGGAGGTTCTTATTAAAAACTAATTGATATTTAGGAGGTTTTAACATGGCAACAACAATTAAGCATAAAACAGGTAGCGGAAGTGATCCTAGTGCTAGTGATTTAATAGTTGGCGAATTAGCAATTAGAACCGATCAAGGAAAAGTATTTACTAAAAAAGATAATGGTTCTGTTGTAGAAGTATCAGGTAGTGGTGATAGCGGTGTAGGAGTAACAGATGGAGATAAGGGAGATATTACAATTAGTGCAGGTGGTGACACCTATACCATTGACAATGGAGTTGTAACATCAGCCAAGATAGCAGACGGAACTATTGTTAATGCTGATATAAACGCAAGTGCAGCGATAGCTGGAACAAAAATTAATCCTTTATTTGGTTCGGGGGGTGATCTACTTACCCACATTGGCAGTAGAACAAGGCTCGCAATTCGTGGCAATAGTTCTAATGGATCAATGTTACATATCAGGGGAGGATCACCTGCAATATTTTTCGATCAAAGCGGTGGAAATATTAGTAAAATTTTTCAAGATAATGTTAGTTTAGCTTTTCATGCTGGAACACCTGCTAGCGAAGGAATAAATACATTTTTACTTGGTGCTGATGGTACTGCCATAATTAGGGGTGATACTGAGATTCAAGGTAATATTTCACTTTCTGGTGATGCAACTACAACAAACCAAGATAGAACTATTAGTTTTACAGGTTTTGATAAGGAAGGAACAAGTGATTTTTCAGACAACGCACTTATAAGACATACAACTAATACTGGTGGGTTATCTGGCTCTGTTTTATTAATACAAAGTTTAAATGACAGTAATGATGGAATTGCTTTTAATACAAACAACCACAATAACAATTTAACGCTTAACAGTAATATTATTTGGAACGCTGGAAATGACGGATCTGGATCTGGCC
>VTLG01007339.1_pt1 | contig 11904 bp, 4 predicted proteins | sample 4694571 | NCBI WGS metagenome assembly VTLG01 (sample SAMN12604809, study PRJNA352737) | marine metagenome | biome: ENVO:00000447; feature: ENVO:00000209|ENVO:00000569|ENVO:01000036; material: ENVO:00002151; isolation source: viral sequences binned using virsorter ... | reverse complement strand
TTTTAGGTGGGGTATCACAACAACCAGATTTTATTAAATTTCCAGGTCAGCTTAGAACCTGCCATAACGCACACCCTGATGTAACCTTTGGATTACAGAAGAGACCACCTGGTGAGTACGTTGGTAAGCTTGCTAATGCTGTAGATGGAGGTCAGTGGTTTGATATCATCAGAGATGATGATGAGAAATATCTAGTACAAGTTACAACTACAGGAACACCTGATATTCGAGTGTGGAGTTTATCTACAGGAGTCGAGCAAGGTGTAGTCTTCGCAACAAATGGGCCACAAAATTTTAACTACCTTTTAGGAGCAACAGATCCTCTAGGTAAACTAACGATTAATGATTATACTATTATCACTAATCCTCAGAAGACAGTTCTGAAATCAGATGGAGTAGGTGGAGCCTCAACTAGGAATACAGCTACAACAGTTTCTAACTATGGATTCATTTCTCTTAGTGAGATTGGATATGATACAGAATATGTAGTATCACTTGATAACCCTACTCTTACAGCTACTACCAAGTATCGTGCACAAGCACTTAAAGTTGTTAAACAAGGTACATCTAGCTCCACATTTGAAGAGTCAAATGCAGATGGAGATAAGGTAGGTACTCAGCATTATGTAGGTACCAGTGGTGTCTGGGATGAAGTAGAGTTTACTGTTACAGTTAACGGTACTACCTTTGTAGATAGTCATACTAAGTCAAATATAGGATCTGGTACTACAGCTTCTCACCAGTATGTTCCTAATTACCACTCACAGTACACAGGTACTGTCACTTTACAAGATAGTGGTAAGGATGTAGGTAGTAACTGGGCTAATGAATATAAGGATATTGATATTAACGGTATTACCTGGAGAGTAACTATAACTAATGCATCTACATATCAGTCATACGCTGATACAAAAGGTGCTATTTATACAACTCCAAAGAATATCAAGAAAGGTTCAATAAATATTGACAGTGTTCTTGGTGGATTACGTACTAAAATGTTAGCTGCTTACGGTAATGGAGGTAGTTCAACAGTTCAGAACCTAGGACTTACAGCTACTGTTACTGGTACTGGTATATACTTTCAAACTACTACAGCATTTAATACCGTAGCAGTACGTGGTGGTATAACTAATGATGCTTTATATGCATTTACAGATACAGCACAGAATATATCTAAACTGCCAGTACAATGTAAAGATGGATATATAGTTAAAGTAGCTAATACAGAAGATAGCGATGCTGATGATTACTGGGTTAAGTTTCAGGTATCTGGTACAGCAGGAAGCGTAGGTGCTGGTGTCTGGGAAGAGACGGTAGCTCCAGGTATAACAGCAGGGTTTGATTACTCTACTATGCCTCATACTTTAATCAATAATCGTAATGGTAACTTTACGTGGACTACTCTAGACCCTGACGCTACTCATCAGAATTTAGATGACCATAGCGGTAGTGTACTAGGTAGGTCTATGAATCCCACCAGTAATGGTAGGGTAGCTAACACTGCATGGCAAGGTAATAAGATAGATAACTATTGGGTAGATAGAGTTGTAGGAGATGATGCTACTAATCCTATGCCTACATTTGTAGGTCAATCAATATCTGCGTTATTCTTTGTACGTAACAGATTAGGTCTAGTATCAGGAGAACAGACTGTTATCAGTCAACCTGCTGATTATTTTAACTATTTTGTTGGTTCTGCTATTTCATCAAGTGATGCTGACCCTATTGATATGGCTGCAAGTGACGTTAAGCCAGCTATTATTCGCCATGTCTTACCAATACAGAAAGGTGTTATGCTTTTTACCGAAGCAGCACAGTTCATGTTATTTACAGAATCAGAGCAGTTTAGTCCTAAAACAGCCCAGATCAAAAAGATGTCAGCCTACGACGTTAGTCGAGAACTGATACCTGTGGATACTGGTACATCAATTATATTTGCAAGTAATAAATCCTCCTATACTAAGGTGTTTGAGCTGATAGTTCAGAATGAGAACGCTCCTCCAAAAGTTGTAGAACAAACTAGAGTAGTACCGGAGTATATACCGAATGATATTGATGACATTAGTAATTCTTCTACTAACGGTCTTGTTACTTTTGGGAAACTAGGTGACAGTACATTATATACTTATAAATATTTCGATGGAGGAGAAAGAAGAGAACAATCTTCATGGTACTCTTGGGAAATAGAAGGCGCGCTAGTACATCAACTTTACACAGGAGGTAATTATTTTACAGTTACTAAACAAGGTTCAGAATGGATTGTCCAGCGTCACGAGCTTGTGGTATCCTCTACTGCTTCTCGTAGTTATACTGTTGGTACTGGCACAGTAGGATCACCTACAACTATATCTAGAAAGTTTGAAGCTTGTCTAGATAATATGGTTGATAGAAGTCAGACTACAGAAAGCTACAATAGTACTACAAAGAAAACTACTATTACTTATCCATATGCCATACAAAATAGTACTACTAATCTAAGACTGGTAGAACTAGCAGATGGTAATGTAAGAACGCCAAGCTCAGTATCAGGTTCGCAAGCTGTTTATGATAATGTAGACTTAACTTCTATTGAGTTTGCTTCTGGTTACAAGTATACTATGGAAGTATCTCTACCTACTTACTACTTTGGTATTAGACAGGAAGGATCTGGAAGTTATGATGCTAACGCTGACTTAAGAATCCATAGAATTAATTTCGAACTAGGTATATCAGGACCAATGGAGTTCCATCTCACAGGTCCACAGACAGCAGATTATATACACTATGAATCAGGTATCATTAATGATATCAGTACATTAAACAAGGTACCTTCACAGCTTTATAAGCAAGTAAGTGTACCAGTATATAGAAAGAATAGTAAATATGATATGACCGTGAAAATTCCAGCACCATTTACAGCTACGCTAGTCGCAGGAAGTTGGGATGGTCGATACAACACCAGACGACATGTACGTAGATAGTAAATTCATCAAACCATGCACCCCTCAACTAGCTCTTGAGGTAGGCTTGAATCTCCGTCAAGATGACGCGAGAGAAGTTAAAGACACTTTAGGGCTCCATCCACCAGTTGGAGTCCTACAGTCTTATTATAACTCTGCCTTTACGGTGTACTTCCACGATGCACACGGCAAGGCTGCCGGAGTAGCAGGAGTTACACCAGAGAATATTATTTGGATGTTATGTACACCCGTAATAGAAACCAAGCCTCATACATTTGTAAGGGAAGCTAGACGATGGCTAGATAGTTTACCAAATCCTTATGTATATAACCATGCAGACATGCGTAATGAAGTTCACATAAAACTACTAAAGTTTATGGGATTTAAATTCATCCAGTATTATGTTTACAATGGTGTTCCCCTCATATCATTTATAAAATTATGTGTACTGTAATGGCGGCAGCTGTTGCAATAGGTGCAGCTCAAACTGGCATTGGTATAATGCAAGCCAAGGAAGAAGCTGCATATGCAAATGCTGTTGCAAAATCTAAGTATCTACATGCTAAGCAAGCTGCAGAACGTAACAATCAACTTGCAGTTCAAAGTTACAACAATCAACTAAGGATTGCTGAAGAAAAAGATAGAGTTAAAAAAGAATCTTATGAAGCTGAGCTTAAAGCATTTGAAGCAGCTTTATTAGCTAACAGAGATAAGAGTAAAGCAAATGCTCTAGAAGCTAATAGAGCAGCAGCTGAAGTTGCAGCGAAGAAGAAAGGTGCTGATATTGAAGCAGCATTTAAAGTAGAAGAAAATGTCGCACAGATGATTAAAGCCCAAGGTGAGCTTTTAGCTACTGGTGGGTCAGGTCAATCTTTCTTACTTCAGACTGAAGATCCGTTAAGAATCTTAGGTATGGCTCAAGAACGAATTGGTGAAACTTTATATAATACACATCAGAGATTAAATCTTGAACTCCAAGGAGTAGGTATGGATTATGTATCATCTGAGTGGGCCGCGTTCAACAGTCTACCACCAGCTCCTAGAGCACAGAGGGCTAGTTTACTACCATTCGAGCCTATTATGGATCCAGGACCAGGTAAGCCAATTAAGCGTAAAGCTAATTACTCAGCTGCAATTATGTCTGGTATAAGTACCGGAATTGGAGCTGGATTTGGTTTATCAGGAGGCACCGCGCCTAGTACATGGTCCACCCAGACTTTATAAGGATACGTTCTTATTAATTAATCATGCCATTTAGAGATAGATACGCACAGGATAAATCAAAACGCCTGTATAAAGACATTCAAGTCCAAAAAGCTCATGGACAACAAGAAGTTGTTGAGCTAACAAACCAACTCAATGGCCAGCAAGAGGTCATGAGTAATAATAACAAAGCTGTTAATGCAAATTATTCTACGGCATTAAATGATTATATAGCTTGGACTGGCCGTGAATTAAAAGAGAATACTAAAACTCGAAAAGCTATATCTGAATTCATCAGTGGAGATCTAGTTAAAATAACTAGAGCTGAGATGGATAACAATCTTCTCGAAGCGGATAATAAATACAATACTTCTACAGAAGGAAGTAATGTTAAATTAGAAGTAGCGAAAAGAGAAGATGAACGAGCTAATCAAGGCGCTAGCGTTAGCTCCACTCTTGCACCTACAGACCAAGAGTCAGTAAATATAGATAGCTCAGCTGCAGCACCTACCTTATCCCCTAGCACTGCTTCTGGCGGTGGTACAGTAACAGGAGGTGTACCAGTTGTAGCATCTGAAAGTAGCGGTCAACCACAGTCTTCAACACCTGTAACTGAGCAAGCAATAGTAGCTGAGTCAAATATTAAACAAGCTACTACTCAGTATGTTTCTACTATATCTGATAGAGTCACAGCACGTACTACTAAACTTAAGAGGACTGGTTTATTTAAAGGTTCCTATAATAGAGGTTTAGCTAGAGCTGCTTATGCAGATCAGGTTCATAACATTGAGTCTACTATAACTGGAGCTTTAGAGAGCGATACTAGACGAGTATCAGTAGATCTCGGTAATGGTCAAACATGGACAGGTGCTATTAATAGCGTCACAATGGATGATCCTGTTGAAGTACGTGAAAGTTTAGTTAACTTTTTAAAACGTGAACAGCTATCAGAGCTAGGTGTAGCACATGGGTTAAGTTCTAAATTTGTATCAGAAAAACTTTTGTCAGTAGCGAACGAGAAAGTTCGTGACATGAATAAAAGGTATCGTACTGCATGGCTTCTTAATGATGCTACTAACCAAAAGAAAGGTGCTTTCGCAGATTTATTATCTACAGCAAGATTAGGTACAAGCAATGATGAAACCTTACAAGCCCTTGCTAAGAATACTTTAGCTGAAATAACAGATGCTAATCAAGATTTAATGTCAGCTGGTTTTACAGCCAAAGGCGGTAAAGATACTCTACAAGAATTTAAAGATGGTATTGAAAGTATTATAGAGATTCTTCATAGAGATGGTCAAACAGCTGAAATAGACAGACTTATTCATGCTGTCTCTAATACAAGAGCAAAGTTTCCTTGGCTTGGTAAAAAGCAGGGTGCAAATGAAAAGGGAGAAGTATTACTTGGATATGCTGACAAGGATTTAAGTTTAAATGGTTTAAAGGCTTTACGTTCTCGTGTAGAGTCTAGAATATTTAAGGAAAAAGAAGAAGCAAAAACAGTTAAAGCCACCGGATTTAAAAACGATTACTTCAAGGCTGTCCTAGAGGGTGATTTAGACGGTCAGTTGCAAGCAAAAAATAATATGAGAGCAGCTAGTTTGCACCTAGATAGGCCACTAATCTGGGCGAAAATGACTAATACAGAAGGTATTAAAGTAAAAGGGAGTCAGGTTGAGGCTATAGCTAGAAAGGAGATAGAAAGATTTGGTACACTAACTCATAAAACAATCTATAGTTTTGATCCAGCTGAATGGGCAGCTGTCAAATTAGCCTTAGAGAAAGAAGGTATAATAAAAGATGATACGATAGTTGAGTTTCACTATGGTGATAATATAAATACACATAAAGACCAGATTCAAACGGCTCAGGGTATAGTTAAAACTTTCTTTAATGGTAAAGAAGGAATTAAAATAGCAAACCAGCTAGGTAGTGGTAACATGCAAGCTGCCCTAGAATTAGCTTATGACAGATTACCATATTATGCAAAATTAGCTAAAGGCGTACGAGAAAGTGGATCAGATAATCAACAAACTCTCACTGGTGATGAAGGGACAGATATTATTAATGGTGCAAAAATGTTCTTAGCGGAACTAAATAATAAACAAGAGGCTTATAAAAATGCTTTAGCTGAGGATCCTAACTTAGAACCAGGAGAATTTGAGTATCATCCTACTAAAGGCTTTGCTTTCCATGGTTTTAAGCAAAGTAAATTAAAAAATTTCATGGATAACTTAAGTACAGCAAAGCAGATTTATACTCAAATGGAACCTATAGCTCGTGAGGATCCTTCAGTACTCCTTAACCTACCATATGTCCCAGAAGATTACTATAAATCAACTGATGTCAGAAACGCACAAGGTACTTTTTTAAATCCTTTTTGGTATAGAATGGCTGAGTTAAGTAATGGTAAATATACTGCACTTACATTAGCGAGAGCTAACGCTTTAAGAAGTGGGAACACCTTAGATTATTCAGGTAATGAAACTGTTGAAACATTAGAAACTATAGAACAAAAACTTAGAACTCGTAAGGATGGTAGTATCATACTTGAATTACCGAACCCTGGAACTAAGGCTATGGATAACCGTTTAGAATATGGTTTAGGATATGTATCATTCCGAAGGCAGAATACCGTATATACTACTTATGGAGCTGGTTTTGGTGGAAGCGGTGTAAATTTTGGTGGAGTATTCAAACGTAAGGTTACTAAGGCAGATTTAGAAAGAGGTTTTAAGAAAATAGTAGATGTAAATAACCAGCTAGAAGCTGAGAATATATCTGCTCAAGCACGTATCAACAGATCCTGTATAGCAGGATTAGCAGAAGCACAAGGAATTAAAGAGATTAAAGGTAATTGGAAAACTGGTGATGGTTTTGGAATTAAAGGTGATAAGGATGTTAACGGAAGACCAGTTGTATTTGGTAATAATGAAATAGCAATAGGATATTCTAGAGCTAATAATGCTTACGAATCTTTAACTGGAAAACGTTTTCAAGTTTTAGCATCCTCTAAGAGTGCTTCTAATATTAAACATACTGGAGTGGTAGATGGTACTAACTATGTAAAAGGAGAGACTTTAGATGTTGGCCCTGAAACAAAACAGTGGCTTATCGAAAACGATCCTTTTGGTGAACAGTATGGCTGGAAACAACATACTATCCCAGACCCTAATAATCCAGGTCAGTATCTTTATAACCATTTTATATGGATAGGAAGCAAAGACTTCAACCCTTACCACCATTGTAAAGTAGGTATCTAATGGAAAGAGAAATCGAAGAACAGGAAAACCTTCAATCGGATCCGTTAGAACCTACTGTTCGAGGTGAGGAACAAGATTGGACAAGAGCTAATTTAGCTGATCAAATATTAGAAGATACAGGAGCAGGTGTACCTGATGTAGGTGCAATGGTCCAACAAGCTGGAGGTCCAATAGCAGATCAAATCCAGCAAGCTTCTGATAACATACAAGATGCTGCTGCAAATGTTGCAGACAATCCACAGGTACAAGCTGTTGCTGAACAGTATGGATTAACCCAACCTCAACAACAAGAACAACAACCAAATATATTAAGTGAAACTGGTGCTGCTTTAGCTGGTGGAGCTGCTGATGCTGTTGAAAGCGTAGGTAGCTTTGCTGAATTAGCAGGTGATACAGTAAAAACAGGATTCAATACTTTATTTGGACAACCTATTGACCAGACACAGAATCCATTTAGTGATCAGTATGAACACAACGATGCTGGCTGGCTTGATATACCTGATTATTTAGTACCAGAAAATAAAACAGCTTTAGGTAATTTAGCTCGTGGACTCGTTGAGTTCGGTCTACTAACAGCTGCTACAGGCGGTGTTGGAGGAGCTACAGCTGGAGGTGCTCGCGTAGGTTTACGTGTAGCTGCTACAGCTAGAGCTGCAGGTATAGGTGCTAGAGGATCCAGGTTTATTAGATTTATACCAAAGGTTGCAACTGAAGGTGCTATAGCTGAATTAGTCTCTAGTGCATCAGAAGACGCAAACTTACTTAACCTAGTAGATCAGACTACACCTTGGATGTCTCCTTGGATGAAGAACGTCGTAGGTGTAAATGCTCTTAAAGTTAATCCAGATGATAACCCTTGGCTAGCACGTATTAAAACTGTAGCTGTGGGAATGGGTATTAACTTAGTAGGTTACGGAATATCAGCATATGCAAAAGGTAGATGGTCAGCGCTAGAAGCACGTAAAGAAGGTAAGTCTATAGATGAAGCTAATGAGATTGGTAATGCAAGGATGGAAGAGGACTTGCAACTACAACTTGATTTAGACGAAAAGGCTGCCACTGAGAAAGCTATAGATCAATATACTCAAGGTAAAGGTATTAGTAATGCAGATCCTAGAGATGAGTATCTACGTAAATACCTTAGTGAAGAAGAGTATGCACAATACAATTCACGTCCACTAGCTGATGGAGAAATACCAACAGGTCCACAAGCTCCTGAATTAGCAGATCTTGCAGACTCTCGTGGTGCTGCAGCGGGTGATATATGGGATCCTGATGGAAGATTTAGTACCCAACAACTTGAATTTAATCTTGATAGAGAAGTTGATCCATGGGTAAACCCTCGGAAATTTGATGATGCAGAGCGGGCTATGTTCCGTCCTGAGAACACCAATCCTACAATTAACAATATAAAAGAAAGTATTGAAGATCTAAAGGCAGGTGGTGAAGGTCGTAGTTATAAACCTTTATTTACTGAAACTGCATTAAAGCAGATGAGTAGAGGTGATGCTAATATACGTCAGTATATAGTTGAAGTAGCTGAAGATATATCCAAAACAGCTTTTAAATCTTTAGATAATAAGCTTAATCATAAAGAAGTTCAGGCTCTGATTATCAAGCAAGCCAGTGATATGCACCAAGCCTTAGAAAGAGGCGGTAACATGGCAGATAATCTGAAGCAATACTTTAAAGATAGTAAAGACTTCAATATGTTTATGGCTGATGGTAATGAAATAGTAACTGGAACAGCATCACAATATGCAGGATTACAGCTAGTTATAAATACATTAGCTAAACAAGCGGAAGGTATAGCACTTGGTGCTGTTCATTCTGCAGATGAAGGTATGAGGATCACACGTCAAGTAGAACAAGTGTTTGATGCAATGAAAGTTGCTATGATTGAACACAAGAAGATCGGCTTTATGGCTGGATCTGAGTTAGCAGACTTGAAGAATGTTGTTCTTACTCCTAATAGAGCTAGAAAGATTGGTAGACGACTAGAAGAAATTACTAAAGAACAAGAGGAATACTGGGAGAATCTACATAAACTAAATAAAGATGGTAGATTCAACGAGATGCGTGATCTAATGGAGATCAACGCCTTATCTAAAGGTGATGTTAGAAGCCTAGAAGCTGTTCATGACTGGTTACAAGCTAAGTTATATGGAGGTGATATAGGTGGAGGCAAGATTCGCGGTAAGTTACGTCAGGAAATACAGGGCGTATTCTATAATTCTATTCTAAGTTCATTAAAAACTCCTATTGATGCTGTTACAAGTACAGTACTTATAGGTACTTCTCGTCCTATGATGCAATTTATAGGTGCAGCTGTAAGGCGTGATCCAAAGCAAATGGCAATTGCCGCAGCTGGTATGGACGCTATAGGACAAGCTTATAGAGAATCTCTTGATATGGCTCTTCATAACTGGGAGCTAGGATTACAACGTAAGAATATGACCTATCAAGGTAGGTATGACGTTGCTGGAGATTTAGCAGAATGGAAATCTCTAAGAAAACAGTACGAGAAGTTTGGTACTGAAGGACAGCTAAGAGCTTACGGGCAGCTTGACAGAATTGTTAATATGAATTCTAGTCCTTGGATGAAGTATAGTGCTAATGCTATGGGAGCTGGTGACGCATTTACTCGTACCATGTTAGGTAGAGTAACTATGCGTATGAAGGCTGCTCAAGCTGCTATAGATCAAGGAGTAGATTTAAACGACGTTAAAGCATGGTCTAAAAAATATCAGGAAAATTTTAGGAGAGAAATTTTTAAGAAAGATGCAGAAGGTAAGTGGGTAGTTCATGATGAGGCAGTTAAACTAGCTGGTGATGAAGCTACTATGACTAAAGCCCTTGAAGGGTGGCCAAAAGCCTTCGAAGCTATCCAAGAATGGCCTATTGCAAGAGCATTTTTCCCCTTTGTTAGGACTGGTGTGAACGCTTTAGACCTTACATGGCAGAGTAGCCCCTTAGCATTTACCCATAAAAAGTGGAAAGATCTCCATAATGGGATACATTTCGAGAAATACGGTCTAAAACCAGAAGATGTAGCTGGTGAAATAGCTATGATGGAAGGTCGTTTAGCTGTTGGTAGTTCTATAACAGGTTTAGCTTTCATTGCAACCATGTCAGGTAACATGACAGGTGATTATCCATACGATAAGGAAGGTAGAGACTTATGGAAAGCTGCAGGTATACAGCCATTCTCTTTTAAAGTTGGAAATGCTTGGGTATCTTACAAAGAACTAGAACCTTGGAACACTATTTTTAGTGTATCAGCTAATATGGTACAAAGCGGTGACATACTAGGTGAAGAAACTATAGATCATTGGCAGGAAAAGTTAGCTTTCATGGCTTCTGCTGTATTAATTGATAAATCTATGCTTTCTGGGGTAAAAGATCTTACAGAAATATTTAACCCACAACGTTCAGAAGGTGCTCTTACTAGAGTATTCTCTAAATATGCTCGTGCTCATATACCTTATCAAGGTTTAATGGGTCAAATGGGTAATATAATTGATGGTAATGCTAAAGAAGCACAAAGCTTCATGGAGATGATGTGGAAACGTGACGTTGCATTTAAGTCCTTGATGCAACCAAAGTATGACATATTGAGTAAAGACCGCTCTGGTAAGAAACTTAACTTAGCAGCAGAGAGTCCTTTACTACGATTCATGAATGCATTCAGTCCTATTGCTGTGGTTCCTATTAACAACGATCCTATTAAACAAGGATTAGTTGATATGCATTATAACTTACCAGAAGTTATGTCTTCTTATGAAGGTATTCCTCTTAATTCTAAAGAGAGATCAGAACTACAAAAATACATGGCTCAAGGTAATCTTCGTAGGGATTTACAGATAATAATGAATTCTAAAAAATTCAAAGAAGGTATAGCATTGTATAAAAACGGAGGATATAGAGAAACTCAAGGTTATAGACTTACTGACCAAGCTTTCTATATAGCAGTAAATGATGTATTTAGAGAAGCTAAAAGAGAAGCATGGCAATTAGTTCTACTTAATAACCCTGCATTAAGAAAGTCTATAACTCAACGTAAAGTACAGAAAGAATTAGGTAGATCAGGATTAACTGGCAAGATCGATGCCTTACAAAACATGGCCTATTAACCCCTATTAAATTATGGCACAGACTTCAAATACATATACCGTAGGCGGTTCGGGTCAAGCTGGTCCTTATCCCTACGCTTTTCCAATCATAGCCTCTACTGATATTAGAGTTTCAGTTAATGGCATAGTAAAGACTGTTACCACACACTACACCATTGATACAGCAAATACTCGTATAACATTTGTCAGTGGACAAGAACCGAGCACTGGTGATAAAGTTATTGTTTATCGGGATACCGATGAAGATCCTATTAACGCTACTTTTGTATCAGGGTCTACGATCAGGTCTAATGAGTTAAACGATAATTTTAAACAACTTTTATATATCTCTCAAGAATCAGATAACCAGTCCATGAGTACCCTTGG
>VTLG01002046.1_pt1 | contig 11905 bp, 7 predicted proteins | sample 4694571 | NCBI WGS metagenome assembly VTLG01 (sample SAMN12604809, study PRJNA352737) | marine metagenome | biome: ENVO:00000447; feature: ENVO:00000209|ENVO:00000569|ENVO:01000036; material: ENVO:00002151; isolation source: viral sequences binned using virsorter ... | reverse complement strand
ATGTAAATCTGCAGTTGGATTTGTTTGGTTTATACCAAAACCATCTCCATCACCAGACATGAGAGGACTTCCATTTAATTGAAGAACACCAAACGAACCAGTTGAGGATGATGAACCACTTATATCACCAATTACTTCTAAAGCAACTCCTGGATTATCTGTATTTATACCAATCCTATCATTTTGTGAATCAATTACTAATATATCAGTACCAGTATCAATTGACCTAAATCCCCATCTGTATGCGGCAATAAGTTCTTGATTAAAATATAATCTATTACCTTGATCACCAGTAAATGTAATCCAAGGTTGTGAGGTAGTTTGGGAATCTATCTCCATTATACCATAAGGAGTTTTTGTTCCAATAGCAATTTGATGAGCTGCATGAACTTCACCAAACGAACCTGTTGAGGTTGATGAACCACTTATTAATCCATTAGCCGTTGCAAGTTCAATATTTCCAGAGTTTACGATTATACCAGTTTTACCACTATGAGCATTTTTTACACTTACTATATTAGAACCACCAGCAATAAGCGCCATATGATTTCCACCATCTTGACCAATACCTGTATCAGTATCATCTGCAAAAGTAAATGCTGGAGTGGCATGACTTGGTACATTTTCATTTAAATACCATCCACCATCTGAAGTTCCTCTTATATTACCATACAGAGTAGGAATTGTAGCAGAAGTAGCTTCTACTGTACCAAACGAACCAGTTGAAGTTGATGAGCCACTTATGTTAATATCCGGTTCTATATTTATTGAAGTATCAGTTATCACCATCCTATCAGTATTGTTTGTACCAATGTTTAGATTTTTGCTAGCACCATAAGTAGCAAATTGTATTGCATTGGCACCAGCGTATATAAAACCTCTTACTGTAGTTCCATTATAAAAATCTGTTTGTCCTTCAAGTGAAGTTCTGCCAGTTGTAGGTGGAGCACTTGTTCCAAAATGGGAAGTTATCGCACCTTTTACATCTAAATCGTCAGCTATAAAACCTTGACCAAACGAACCAGTTGAGGTTGATGAACCACTTATGTTACCAGCTATCTCTAAATTACCACTACCTGTTATATGTGAAGTAACTTTTAGAGAATCGTAGAATATAGCATTACCAGCTGATTCTAATCTAAATCTTTCGTTAGCACCATTTGTATAAAATTTTAGTTTTCCGTTTGTAGCTTCTGATGTAATCTGTGATAACAGAGTACCACTTGATGCACCATTGTTTGCCCACTTAACACCTGCACCATTTCTAAGATATAAACTATGTTCTTCTGATAGAGCGATATGACCATGAACATCTAGCTTTTCGTCTGGAGCCGCGGTGCCAACACCCAACTTGCCACTAAAATAACCACCACTACCAGTAATATTACCAGTTACAGTTAAATCATCTCCAACAGTCATATCATCTGTTGAGTGTATGTGTTCAGCAGACACATATCCAGCTACTTCTACTCTACCAAACGAACCAGTTGAGGTTGATGAGCCGCTTATATGACCAGATACTTGAAGAGAACCACTTACATCTAGTTCTGATGTTGGGCTTGTAACGCCAACACCAAATGTTCCTACATTTATAAATGATGCATCAGCACCTGAAGTTACATTAAATACTGTAGCACCACCGCCTTTTAACATCATCCTTCCAACATTAGTTGATTGTTGGAACACCTTAAATAATTGATTGCCACTAGCATCATCTAACCGAATACCATCATCGTTATCGGAAGCTTTTACATACAATCTTACATCGTCTATTGGTGTTACATTTATACCCAATCCATGTTCGTTTATTATTGCAATATTACTATTATTTATATTAAAATTAATTTTTTGTCCACTTGCAGCATTAAGAGCAGTTATACCACCATTAGATTGAACTAAAGCATAACCACCAGATGACAATGCTTGGTCTACATGAGAGAATCCAGCATGGTCACTATGAGTAGTTCCAATAAATGTTCTACCTATTTTAGCAAAACCAGAATCGGTATCAGGTTGTATCTGTAATTGACCAAACGAACCAGTTGAGGTTGATGATCCACTTATGTTTCCAACTTTAACTTCCATACCAGTTGTTGAGTTTAGTACAGCCATTACTGTTGAACCCATTCCAAGATTTAAAGTAGTACCTGTACCACCAATTGCTAAATCTCCAATAGAATGAATAGCAAGTTTACCACTTCCATAAGCTGGGCTTCCGTGAGCTAATTCTAGTCTGCCATAAGTTCCGTGATTTAATCCTAATACTTCAGTAGCTGCTCCTGATTGACCACTTACATCAAGAATTGATGTAGCAGAGGGCGATGCAGTTCCGATACCTACCCTATCTGCACTTACATTAAATGACTTATCGTCTACACGAAGTGCACCAAACGAACCAGTTGAAGTTGATGAACCACTTATGTTTCCAGCTACTTCTAAATTAGAAGAAGCAGTTATTGGTAAACTTATAGTAATATTAGACCCATTGTCTGTAATATTACCAGATTCAATTCTACCATTTCCTTGTGCAATTATAACTTTATTATCTGTTAATGCTGATGTAGAGCTTTGTATTGGAACTCTGTATTCAGAACCTGATTGTCCAGCTACCCAATAATCATTTGAACTATCCCATACCATAGATCCTGTTTGACCAGAATTTACATCTTTTACTTGTATACCACCATATCTAACAGGATTGACGCTGTTAACCTGAATAATATTATCACCAATATCTAATTGAGAACTAGATATAAAAGTTGTTGTTCCATTTACTGTATAATTTCCAGCTACAGTTAAATCACCTGAAATATCTGCTCTACCAATTGAAGCAGTTGCTGTAGTTGTAAATCCACCAGCAGTTATCGTACCAGTTGTCGTATCATCACCACTATTAATTAAAAATGCATCATCTACATTTAAAGTATCTCCACTTAAAGTAATATTAGTTCCACCAACTAAATTAGTATCAGTACTAATATCTATAGAACCCTGCCACGAACCACTAATGTCACTAGCGATTTGAGCAGAACCACTTATTAAGGTATTTCCTAACTCACTTTCTGCAGTTGTTAATCTTGTTGATATTGAAGAACTTGCAGCTGTAAATGAACCACTAATACCAGTTGCGGTAAGACTTCTTATCAGAGTAGCATTGGCACCCAATGAACCACTTACAGCAGCTGCATTAAATGGTGTAGAACCACTAATGATACTAGCTAATTTTGTTCCAATACTAGCAGCTTCTAACTCGCCGCTTGAGCTTATATTACTACCAGTAATATTTCCCGATACATCAGCACCATCTACTATCGAAAAATCACCAGCTGGTTCAAATTGTCCTGTTACTTTTACGCCCATTTTATATTCCTACACCGAATCTATCAAAACTGTTAAATTCGTCATTGTTAATAAATTAGTTGATCTCCAAACATGATATGTTTCTCGAAAACCAACTGCATTGGTTATTACTTGGTCTGATTGTTTTGTTACATCAAACGGTAAACCTGTACTATTATCTTTAAACTGAAATTGTGATTCATTATCTCCATATCTATCTGGAAAAGCTATTATAACATATTTACTTGTAAATGAACCAACACTTAATGTTTGTCCTGTTACTGTTCCATCATCATATGAAGAATTTGCATTATAGGAATCCCAATCACCTGAAGTTTCTAAGAAACTTTCATCATAGGAACTTGCTTGTGAATCGTATCCCCAAATAAAATAATTTTTCTTTTGTGTAGATGTTAAAGTATTAAAAGTTGTTGAGTGTGCATCTACATTAACTATTGCACTAGCATACACATAAAAATTTTCTGTATATCCAGCAGTATTTAAATAACTTACTTCTTCTTTTAATGGTGTTAGTGCAGTAGGATCAGACCTGTCCATACCAACTGTTAATATATTAGTACCAGTACCACATTGTACTTGTGCAACATTAGTATCACCAGTTCTATGAGCAAAACATAAATAATTAGAGCCACCGACTGATACTGTAAGTGTTCTTGCTGTGGTATGATGAGTAATAGAATTATCAGCTGCTAATGTTCTTATATCAGCTTGATTAAATCCATTATTCTTACTTAAATCACCATAAACAAATTGATTTCTAAAATATATTCTTTGGGATGTATAAGAAGTATCAGTATCACTTCCAGCAGATGCTTGTAATAAAAATCGTATATCATCACCACTATCAGGTGGAAAACCTATAACCATAGTATTTGTACCTGATGTAAAACTTGAACTTAATGGATACATATCATAAGAACTACTTACCGAACCATCAACATAACCTCTAATCCTTGGTGCTCCTTCTGCACTTCCATTATATCCATCTGGTGGACCATTATTGTAAGCTGCAGTAAATGTTAGTCCACCTACGGATTTCCAAGAACCAGAACCAATTAATACTGGTGTGGATGTATGATTCATAGAAAAAGATGATATTGAAAATTCAAAAGTAGCATTATAAGCAGCTGGAACAAAATTAGTTCCATTAAATTTTAAAACTTGATCACGAGCAACACCAGTTGGGTCTATATCCATACCACTTATTTCAACTAATCCAAAAGAACCAGTTCCAGAACCACTTATGTTGCCACTACCAGTTATATTTCCATCAATAGATAAAATTCCTGAACCACTTATAGTTCCATCAACTTCTAACTCATTAGATGGTTGTTGATGGTTATTAGCACCTATAAAAACTTTAACACTATTACCAAATACTGCTCTATTACCAGTATCTTGGTCTAATAAGAACATTTGACTATTACCAGCAACAATTCTAAATGAATCTGACATATTTGATTCTATATAAGTAAGTTTGTCTGCTTCAAAGTATATTCTTTGGTCTTCAGTTAATATAATATCACCACCATTACCAATTTCTAATTGACCAAATGAACCAGTTGTAACAGCTGAACCACTTATTTGTCCATCACTTGTAATTCTGAGTCTTTCAAGGCCAGTAGTATTAAAAGCAATCGTATCAGCCTCAGGAAATCTTATCTTTGTATTTGTATCTGATGCATGAACTATCGAATCAGGAATATATAAATGATCTTCCAAAGTTAAAGCATCTCTAAATGTTGTATCACCAATTAAAGTAGGTATTGTACCAGTTGTGGTTTGTATCGTACCAAATGAGCCAGTTCCTGTGGATGAGCCACTTATATTCCCATCAACCCTTAATTCAGAACCACCTATGTGGAAAGCAACTTCTGGTGTACCTTTACCATGTGTTCCTATTCTATTTGCAGAAGCATCGGTTTTGAATAAAGGATTATTAGAACTACCTTTAATGGTTAAATCTACATTATTACCACCATCATTGAATGTAATATCTCGTGGAGGACCTGCATTATCATTCATATCAAGGTAACTTATACCACCAGCATTAATTCTAAATCTCTTATCTGTTATTCTAATGTAAGTTTGTGTAGGTTCGCTACCATGATAAATGTATTCATCAAGATATAAATTACTCGCACTTATGTTTCCACTTGCAGTTATATGAGTAACTCCCATTAAAGCACCACTTGCACTTATATTACCTTCTACTGTTAGTGCTTCGGGTGGAAAACCATTTGTTTTTATACCTACTGTATCTGCACTTGCATCAAGATATAATAATTTATTGTTTGAACCATTAGCTGACCTAAATACAATATCAGTATCAGTATTATCGTCATTGAAAATAAGTTTATTAACATCAGCATCTTTCTGCCATGCATATATAAAATTTACATTACCAGCATTAATCTGAACTTTATCACCAGTTGGAAATTTGAGATAAGTGTCGTCATTACCAGTATGATAAAAACCATCAGCAGCATATACTTTAGTTGCTTCTGTTCTATCAAATGAACCAGTTGAAGTTGCAGAACCACTTACATTACCCTTTTTAAGTTCAAGGGTGTGGTTTAAAACATTTTTACCTATGTATTTTAGGTTGGACATATTACGTCATTTCCAATATACTTGCAAAAACATCTATATCACCATTTGCAGAAGCTGCTGTTTCCAATTTATCCCCAGCACCTAAGTTAATAGGTTTCTCAATTACTACTGTTGAGTCTGCTGGTACATCTACAGTCTTTAAAATATAAGACCTATGGTCAAAATTAGCACTTCCACTAACAGATAAATTTACGGTAGCGTCATTTGTACCATCTATATTACTTAAATAAACTGCGTGAACCACCGCTGTTGTGGAAACAGGACAAGTATATAATGTTTGTATACTTGTTGTTGAACCACTTGCTGCACTTTTAAATGTATTAGCCATTATTATCCTCCAAATACTATTGCCATCGCCGTAGCGTGGTCTATTACTGATGAACCTGCTTCATAAATTCTTCCACTAGCATTGATTTCACCACTTGTTTCTAATGTTCCAAATGAACCAGTTGAGGTTGATGAGCCACTTACATTACCTGAAGTGGTTACAGTTTCACCTACAAATTGTTCTATATATCCATATCTCCAATTTTTTGCAGAAGTACCTAAATCATATGTATTATCTGCGTTTGGAACTAAATTAGAAGTTAAATCGGCAGTTATAGTGATAGAATCACCTGTAGAGTCACCAATTTGTATATTTCCACCTATAGTTAGATTACCAACCATATTTGAATCGCCTGTTACATTTAATCTACCGAATGAACCAGTTGAAGCTGAATCACCAGCCAAACTGCCTGAAAGGGTAAATGAACCTGTAAGTCTAGGATTTAATTGTTTACTGTCTAGTAAAGCCATATTCTTTCTCTCTTCTCAAAGTTTCCCAACGTGTCTTCATAGAACGTGAAATCTTTTTTTTATGTTCAACAGTCTTCGGTTGTTTCATTTTTTCCAATGTTTCCATTGTTACTTTTCTATCCATTTGAGCGCATGATTTACAAACCGAATTATTGCCTACTGCTCTATCAAAGGAATCTTTACGAGAATAAGTCAATATCCGAGTACAAGTTGGACATTTTCTATTTTTTCTGTTTTTCCAATGACGTTTTCTCATAACTATAAATATAAGAAAGTAGTAAAAGAAAGGTGGAAGTGAGGGTTTTTTATGAATTAAATTTACCAGATGCTATTATTTCATCATCTGATTCTAAACTATAACCGATACTATCTGTATCAACCAATAATAAAAGAGAAGAACCAGCCTGCTTTATTGTGAGAGCATCATGCTCCATATATTGTCCATTTATGAAGAATATAAAATCATCTTCAGAAGTAGCAGTTAATCCTGTTGGAGCAGAAGCAGTTACCGCAGTAAAACTAGCAGTTGATGGTACTGATATTGAAGCGGCTGACTTAACATATTGTTTTCTTAAATATGAATCTGGAGTTGTTACGGTTGTTGATGTAATACTTTCAGCGCCATTTACAGAAAGAGAACCTGAAACAGATAATGAACCAGTAAATTGGTGTGTATCATCTATCGTATCACCAAATATGTGAGAGCCACTAGCAAATGATTGAGTCATATATGTTACAGAAGAACTTACTATATAATTTTCTGCAATTATATCACCAGTTGCTCTAATATCACCCTTTACAACCCAATCTTTATTTACTTCAGCCTTTCCCTCATCGTTCTGTTTTATAGTAAATGAAGTAGAACCAATATGAAGTGCACTTGAAGCACTAACATTAGCAAATTGAACTGTACTTGAAGTACCAACATCTTGCCCTATATTAAATGTAAATGTTTGAGCAGCAGTTCCATCAAACTGACCAGCCCCACCAATAGACAAACCTGTACCAGCAACTATGTTAAAAGGATTCTCTAATTGTCCACTACCACCAGAAGTATCTTTAGAAACAGTTATTTTTACATCTCTTTGATCTTTAGTTCCAACTAAATCAGTAAGATTTACACTAACACCATCACCAATCAATATTCTTTTTGGTGTTAATGCTTTTTGAGTTGTAACAACACTATTAAATTCTTCAGGTATTAAATAACCCTTTAAAGTAACAGAAAAATTTGTTCTTATCAGTCGTTCTGAATTTACTGTAAATTCACTAGCATCTGTATAACTATCTATAGAAGTTCTAAACTTAAACTTACCATCTTCTCCCCAATAAGAACCTTCACTCCAAATTATCTTTTCAATTATCTTGTTCATTTGTTCAGTATAAGAAGTCCAAACAATAAATTCATATTCTAAATTAACATAATCTGGCACACCAACTGTATACAGCTCTTTTGTTTTATTTAATCCTTGCTGTACAGCAAAATTATCATATCTATTCTCTTTTGAATATTTCTTTTGAAAGGTATAAAATAGTTTTGGATTAAGTGGATCTATTTTATCTACTGATAAATTCTCATCCTTTGATATAGAATTTCTTTTAAATACAATGAGTGGTATTATAAGTTGTTTTTTATTATCAACTAAATAACCATTCTTTTGTATACTATTCCATCTTTCAGGATTAGAATACATAAGAGGAACTTTTACAGTTTCATCATTTTCCAATACAGTTGGTTTAATAACATTATTAAAGTAATACATAATAGCTGCATCGATATCCATCAATCCAACTGATATATTTTTTACTTCATCTGTTCCTCTTGACCTTAACGTTCCACGATTAATTGCTTTTCTAGCAGAACGAGGTATTGGTTTTTTACGAGCCATTAAATACTCCTAACTCTTTCTATCTGTATTGAACTCTTTCTAATTAAGAATGTTGTAGCAACCACAGAAAGATTTTGATCATACATTCCACCAACTAACTGATTTTCATTTATAGAACCAACTTCAAAATAACCATAGTTCCAATCTATTAAATCTCCCATTTCTAATACCATTGAAGCATCAATAAAAGATTGTCTTAAAAATGAAAATGTAACTGATTGATTAGCATCAGGTCCAAACTCATCTGTATTAAAATCGAAATCTTCAGCTTCAACCAATGCATTCATTTGAACTCCATTCTTATACACCTTTTTACCACCAGCCGATTCACCATACATATTAACAGCCGATTCTTGTAAGGATGGTTTGTAAATAACACATTCTTGATTTATTAAACCATCTTTACTATTCTGTTTATCTCCAATTAATTCTTTACTAACTCTTGTAATTAGATTAACATCTCTTTGAGGTAAAAATCTACCAGCCATTTTATTATCCTATGTAAATTGGGTATGGAACTTTAGCTAATTTTTCTTGTAAAAACTCAGCTTCATCTTTATCCGCTTCTAAAAGAGCTTTTCTACTTGTTTGTTCTAACATTTCTCTAAGTTGAGTTACTAATATTTCTTTCTCAGTAGCGGCTTCAGTTCTTAATGTATCTCCATCCAATGTTGTTTCTGCGTTCGGTATAGGTAAAGAGGCATACTTACTTCTTATAGTACCTAATAATTCCTTACAAAGTGCTAATCCATATTTCTTTATCCATTGTTTACCTACTTCATTAATATTTTTAAAAGTCATATTATTAAATGGAGCGTTTGAAAAATCAGTAATTACACCATCCGTAGTTCCTTGTAATGTACTATCTCTATCTTTTTTAACTAAATATTTAAACCATAAAGTATATGTTTCTGTCGGATCTGGAAATATTCTTAATTTATTATTCACCAATTCAAATGAATAAGCAGACTTTCTTATTTGATCATTAAATTCAATTGCCTGTACTTTTAATATATCAGCATACATTGGCATCATCATAAAAGAAACTCCTGGAGATTTATTTCCCCAACCAAAATTATCTAACATATTATAACTACCATCTCCTGTACCAGCGTAGGGATCAAAATATCTAGTAATTGCTGGACTTGCTTCATAAAATACTTTTCTAACTTCAATAGCATTACCACTCTCTGAAACATTAGCCCATAATGCAGTTAAATCATATACTTGAGAACCACTAGTTATTTCTATAGAACCACTTTTAAAATCTACAGTTCCACCAACTCCAGCTTCTGTACCATATTGTTCAGCTAATTGTATATTTCTACCTATTGTTGGCGTTAATTTTTTATGTGTTAAATCTGTTTTTGTATCACCAGAACCTGTTTCTTGACCCTGAAGAGCTAACATATTATCTTTTATATTAAATTGATTTACCTGCGCAGAATATTCTGTAATAGCTTCTTCATAACAAGCATAAAATTGTTCTTCTTGTAATTCAACAGCCACTATTGGATATCCTAATCTTTTAGCAGCCCAATCAGCGAATTTATCTACATTATGATTTCCTGAACCTGAAAATTCTGTATCACTATCGTAAAACCCATACGGAGTTTCACCAGCTGCAAATGAACTACTACCTGGCCAAATTGATTCCATTATTTTCTCCTAAAAAGATGTATTTATTCATTAATAAATATATAAGATATAAAAAAAGGGGAGTAAAACTCCCCTTTTTTAAGTTGTTCAATTGATATTCAATTAAACTTGGTTGATATGTGATACGATCACTTTACCATAGAACTCAGGACGAACCATCTTCTTAGCATAGCGAGTCATTACACCCTTACGAGGTGTAAAGTTCTTAGGATCGTAAACCAATGGAGTCATAATCATCGGTACATATGGAGCATATACAGCACCGGTTTCAAGGAAATTAGATCCTCTGAAACCACACAGTATAGCATTATCCAACATGTAAGGATTCTTATAAACAGTATATCGGTTATTAATCGAACCAACGGCTTCTACACCCATAGCATAGGTTTTAGCAGAAGCATCACCAGTGTTAGCAACATATCCGCTGATAGATTCAATTATAGTAGCAGTTTCAGGTGAAACAACTATCCAATTGGCACCACCACGAAGTGTCTTCTGATGAATTGCGTTAGATACAGATTGTATCTTAATTCCAAGAGTCTGGAACCAAGATGGTTTAGTGTAAGCATTAGACTGCCCACTAATTTCTGTCCAAGCAGGTTCACCAGTACCAGAACCATCATACTCAAAACCAACTTTCGCTGACCAGTATTCAGTTTTAGCAGAAGCGTTAGCTTTTAACATATCAAGGATTTCTAAATCGATTTCCATAGCTATGTATTCACTCAACATCGCTGTAAGTTCAGCTTCAGCGTCAACACTGTGATAAGCGTTAAGATCCTGAGCAAGCTCTGGAGTCCAAACAGCTTTCAATTTACGTGTCTTAGCAACGATAGCTTCACTCTTTAGCGAGATGTCTACTTCTGGTATATCAATATCAGTCTCAGGATTTGCATCAATCTGAGTTGTAGTAGCTTCAAAATCACCACGTGAAGTAGCGGTTGGAGCTTTATGATATCTAATACCAAATAAGTTAGCTTCAGCTATAGCAGATACTTTACAGAAAAAACTAGCAGTAGTAACGTTATTCACATCATCCACAACTGTGTAAGCAGGATATGTAGCGCTAATTGTAGAACCACTAAGTTCGAATGCACGAACACCATTCCAATCTGGATTAGTAAATTGACCAGCACCAACTGATATCTTAACTATCTTGCCAGCGGCAGGAACAGTATCAGGTGAAATTGAAGAACTCAAATCTGGCTCAAACTCAACTTCTTTCCAAGTTGCAGAACTTGAAGCAGCCGTTGAAAGTTTAAGACCAGTTACAGAGTAATCGTTAATTGAATATCCGAATTTTCCACCACCATATAGACCGCCAGAAGCATCACCAGAACCTGAAGTATTACCAAATACATCAGTATTTTCTGTATGATTAGCTTGATCAGCAGTACCATATTTGAAGTCCAGGAAGAAAATCAGACCTGAAGGTAAGTTCATAGGTTGAACACTTACAAACTCTTGAGCTGCTAACTCACCAAAGATTCTACGAACCAATGGTAAAGCAACACCACTCCATTCCTCTTTATTAGAACTAGTGCTTGTTGCAGAAGCTTCTTTAATCAACTGCGTAGCCTGGTTCT
>VTLG01015400.1_pt1 | contig 11906 bp, 17 predicted proteins | sample 4694571 | NCBI WGS metagenome assembly VTLG01 (sample SAMN12604809, study PRJNA352737) | marine metagenome | biome: ENVO:00000447; feature: ENVO:00000209|ENVO:00000569|ENVO:01000036; material: ENVO:00002151; isolation source: viral sequences binned using virsorter ... | reverse complement strand
AAAAATGGAAACGGAAAATGATTGAAGCGGTGATAGGATTATTGATGTTCGTAAACGGGGAAATTAAGGAACACCGTATTCAACCCTCGATGGCAGTTTGTTTACGCGGTAAGCGTGAAGCGGAGAGGACCTACAGTGAAAGTGTGTCTTATAAATGCTGGAAGGGTAAAGCAAAGACAGAAATATACATGGGTGAAAAATCCATAAAAGCAATAATTCTTGAATAATTATGAAAAAAAATAACGCAATACAAAGAATAGATTCACATGAAAAACTATGTAGAATAATGCAAAAACAAACTTACGATAAAATACATAAATTAGAACACCAAATAAATAGGATAGAGAGCATTTTATTAGTATCTGTAGGAGCCTTGATTACAGGTATGGCATATGTTATATTTACTTTAATTATAAGGTAGGAAATCATGCAATTATCAAAACATTTTAAACTTGAAGAGATGACTAAGTCGATGACCGCGACTCGAAAAGGGATAGATAATTCTCCAGGAGCAGGTGATATTAAAAATTTAGAAAACGTGTGCTATGAAATACTAGAACCCGTTCGTGCCCATTTTGACAGGGCAGTTACGGTGACCTCGGGCTACCGCAGCGAGGCGTTGTGTGAAGCGATCGGCAGCAAAAAAACGTCGCAGCATGCAAAGGGCCAGGCGGTTGACTTTGAAATAGCAGGTGTACCTAACATTCAAACTGCATATTGGATTCAAAATAATTGTGACTTTGATCAATTGATCCTTGAGTTTTACAAAAAAGACGATCCCGCGGCGGGTTGGGTCCACGTATCGTACAATGAAGCGGGTGCTAATAGAAAACAGGTTTTAACTTACGATGGAAAATCATATGAGAACGGACTTCCAGATATGGAATGGAAAGGTGGAAAAGTAGTAAGATGATGGCAGCATTAAAAAGATTAAGAAATTTTGTTAACAATAATCAAGGTTATATACTTTTAGCAATACTTATTGTAATTTATCTAAAATAGTATATATATAGAGTAAGGGTGCTTTAGGAGGCCCATTTATTAATCGTCTAAACAAGGAGGTTAAATGACTAATCTAATAAATTTAAAATATTTCCTAAAAAATAACGCAATCGGATTCGAAAGTTTTTTCGATAGATTCGAACGTTTGCCTGAAATAAACTCTGGCTTTCCACATTATAATATAAAGAAAGCTGGACAAGATGAGTACGTCTTGGAAATGGCTGTAGCTGGTTATAAAAAATCAGATATGGATGTCCAAATTCAAGATGGAGTTTTATCTATTAAGGGCAAATCTACGGAAGAGGAAGAAGACTTTGTTCATAGAGGCATAGCAAAACGTGCCTTTAGTAAGCAACTTCAATTGTCTGAATACGTGGAATGTAAAGGTGCAAAACTAGAAGATGGAATGTTGAAAGTGGAATTATTATATAATCCACCTGAAAACAAAAAACCTAAAAAAATAACGGTAAAATAGTAAATTTGAAAATTTGTGCGCGCTACGCGTATAGTCCTACGTTTTACTGGACTAAATCCAGTCTTTTAAGTCTTCTCCTAGTACTTGAGAGGCAATATTGATTTTATCACGAAGTGCTTTGACAATTTTTTCATCAACTGTGTCTTCTGCGATAATATCAACGTACGTGACATTTTTCTTTTGACCTATTCTATGCGCTCTATCTTCTGATTGAAGCCTTTTCTCTAAATCATAGCCATTAGAGTAATAGATAACAGTGTTGGCTGCGGTAAGTGTTATACCGTAGCCACCTGTAGCAGGTGTTCCAACAATAAATCTACATTTATCGTCATTTTGAAATTTACGAATATTATTTTGTCTTTCATCTTGAGGTGTAAGTCCATAATAATCAACAATAGATCCTGGACCATGGACCTTAATAACTTCTTTAATAATACTTGTAATATCGTGTTGATAATTTGCCCAGATTATGGCTTTACCTTCTAATTCGTCTAAAACATTTATTAGTTCATTAACTCTATTATTGGGAATTCTTTGAATACTACCGTCATCTGCAGTAAAGTGACCACATGTAATTTGATGCAGTCTCATTAATTGAGTCAAAACAGTCATGGTGGATGTAACTTTACCATTTAAATGAGCTAAAGCTGTTTCTTTCATTTGAGTATAAATTTTTCTTTGGTCGGGAGACAAAGTAATTTGTCTTTTAGTCCAATTCTTTTCTGGTAAGTCTAAACAATCTTCTTTTAAAACTCTATAAGAAAAAGGTTTAAGTTTTTCTGATAATTCCCCTAAATGCTTAAATCCACCCACAATTTGTATTGTTCTTCCACGTACATTTATTTTTTTCATAGTAGCATATCTCATTCTAAATGAATAATAAGATTCATGCTCTAAATGAAATGGATCTAAAAAATAACATTGACTATATAAATCTAATGGATTTTTAGTAACAGGAGAACCTGTCATAATTCTTCTATATTTAGTTCTAGGTGCAAGTCTTAGAATATTTTTAGTTCTTTGTGCTTTAGGATTTTTAATAGTAGTAGCTTCGTCGATTGCCATTAAAGTATTATGTGAAGATATAAATTTAGAAGCAAAATCAACCCCTTTAGTTGTGCTAAAAGCTTCAACATTCATAATTAAAATATGAAGTTCTTCACCAGTATTAAATAAAGTGCCTAGTTTTTTAGACTGACCTTTAGTAATGTTTGGTTGCCACAAAACTGACACATTTTCTATGTGGTTTGGTAAATGTGTAGGTATTTCTTGTTCATACCAAGTTTTAACAACACCTTTTGGTGCCACAATTAAGGCACCATCTATTTTACCTTTGTCATAAAGCATTGCAGCATTATCAATTAATACTTTTGTTTTACCTGTACCCATTTCCATGAAATAGGCATAAGTTTCCCTATTCCACGACTTTTCTAAAGCAGTTAATTGATGCTTATAAGGTTGTGTTTTAAATTTATAATTCATTTTTTTCTTCTGTATGGGTTGACATATAATGCATGATGAACTATATGTCAATACAGGAAAGATAAAAATATGAAATATGAAGAAATAAATAAGAAGTTAAATAAAGAACCAATTGTTTATGTAATTCAAGAAATACCAGGAACACAAGCAGGTAATCCAAAAATAAATATTATGGGTGCTTCTCATTATGGAAGATTTGAATTTCTGCTACCAGAGTTTTCACAAATAATATTTTCTCCAGGTCCTTTAATTTTTAAATTAAGAAAAAGTTTAAAAGAGTTTAAAGAAGGAGATTATTTATTATTAACAGGAGACCCTGCTATAATTGGTGTTGCATGTTCTATCGTTTCTGATATTACAAACGGAAAATACAATCTATTAAAGTGGGATAAACAAGAAAGAAAATATTATCCTATTACAATTAATTTATACGAGAAAGGAGACATTAATGATTGATTTTGAAAAAGACCAACAGGAGGTCGTTAAAAAAACTGACAACATACAATCTTTAGCTGATCAAGTTGAAAGATTACAAAATATACAGTCGAGACTTGAAAATGAAGAGGAAGCTGTAAAAGATACTAAAAAAGAATTAGAGCATATATCAGGGGAAGTTATTCCTACCATGATGGCAGAGATGGGTTTAGCTCATCTTAAACTTATGGATGGATCTTCGGTAGATGTTAAGCCGCATTATAGTGCTAGCATAACTATAGCTAATAAAGAAGCGGCATTCAAATGGCTTCGTGAAAATGGACTAGGAGATATAATCAAAAACGAGATATCCGTATCTTTTGGTCGCAACGAAGATAACAAGGCAGCTGATTATGCTGTTCTTGCACAAGAGCGTGGGTTTCAGCCAACACAAAAGTTGAAGGTTGAGCCCATGACTCTTAAAGCGTTAGTCCGTGAGCGTATTGAGGCAGGTAAAGAAATGCCAACGGAACTTTTCAACGTATTCGTTGGAAATAAAACAACAATAAAAAGGAAACAATAAACATGAACAATGTAACAACTAAAACAAATGCAGGTGCATTAGCTACGAATCTTTTCGAAGCAGATGCAAATGCTGGCTCTCAGAATATGACGCAGGAAGATCTTGCGTTACCATTTCTGAAAGTCTTGGGACAACTATCTCCTGAAGTAAATAAAAGAGATGGTAAATATGTCGAAGGTGCAGAACCAGGCATGATCCTTAACACTGTCACAAATGAAATTTTTGATGGTAGTAAAGGAATAAATGTATTGCCAGTATTCTATGAAAGAAAATACGTAGAATGGCAAGACAGAGGTGAAGGAAAAGGTTCTCCAGTAGCAATTCACAGCGCAGATAGCGATATTGTGAGTACAACTACTAGAGATAAATCTTTTAAAGATCGTCTACCAAATGGTAATTATCTAGAAAATACTGCAAATCATTTTGTAGTTCTTTTAGGTGATAATCCATCAACTGCTTTGATTTCTATGAAAGCTACTCAATTAAAAATTAGTAGAAAATGGAATTCAATCATGATGGGTATTAAACTAAATGGTAAGAACGGTATGTTCACGCCGCCAACATATAGCCACATTTACAATCTAAAAACTGTTCAGATGTCTAACGATAAAGGAACATGGTTTGGATGGGAAGTAACTAAAGTTGGTCCCGTATCAGATAAAGGTGTTTATGAAGTTGCAAAAAGTTTTGCTGAAAGATTAAGCAAAGGCGATGTGCAAGTTAAACATGGATCTGATGAATCAAAAACAGATTCTCCATATTAATCACTAACGCAAGTTAGTTCCTAGGATTGGGCGTGGAAGCGAGAGTGGAAACGCCCAAGACAAAATTATGATAGAGAAGTTTAAAAATATATTTAAAGGCCTAGAAAGAGCTCATGGTTGTACTAAAGTTGGTCCTATTAATAACAACGGAGAAAAAGTTAAAGGACAATCTTTTGTAGTAAGAGAGCCAGTCACAGATGAACTTTGGACGAAACATTTACAAGGTAAACAAAGTTTAGGAATAATTCCAATTAACGACGACAATGAGTGTGTGTGGGGATGTGTAGACATAGATTCATACGCAGGATTTGATCATAAAAAATTAATCAGTAAAATAAAACAATTTAATTTACCACTAGTGGTGTGTAGGTCTAAGAGCGGCGGTGCTCACGTGTTTCTATTTTCAGAAAAAGCGGTATCAGCAGAAAGAATGAGAGATAAACTTACCGAGATAAAAACACTACTAGGATATGGTGGATCAGAAGTTTTTCCAAAACAAATTAGATTAAAATCACAAGATGACACAGGTAATTTTTTAAATTTACCATATTTTAATGGTGATGATACAACAAGATATGCTTTTCTTGAAAATGGAAACGCTGCCAGTCTTGAAGGTTTTTATGGATTGTATCAACGTAATGTACAGAAAGATGTTAGTCTTGTAAAAGTACAAAGACCTGAATCAGAATTTTCTGATGGGCCTCCGTGCATAGAATTAATGGCTATGAATAAAATACCTGAGGGTGGTAGAAATAATGCAATGTTTCATTATGGTGTTTATGCTAAAAAGAAATGGCCATCAGAGTGGAAAAGCAGAATTACAATGTTTAATATATCTGCATCACAATCTCCATTAAGTGAATCAGAAATAGATATAATTAAAAAACAACACGATAAAAAAGAATGGGGATATAAATGTAATGACACACCTATGTGTAATTTGTGTGATAAAAAATTATGTAAAACTAGAAAATATGGAATAGGTGAAGAATTAGTATTTCCTCTATTAGCAGATTTACAAAAAATTAAATTAGAAAAACCATATTATTATCTAAATGTAGATGGAGAAAGATTACATTTAGAAAATGTAAAATATTTAAAACAACAAAGTTTATTTCAAGAAGCATGTATGGAACAGCTAGATTTTAAACCACCAACAGTAAAACCTAAAGACTGGGACATGATAATAAACCCACTAATGAAGAATCACGAACCAGTAGAGCCACCTGAAGGTGTAACAACTGCAGATCAATTAAGAAATCATTTAGAAGAGTTTTGTTTAAACAGACACATAGGTTCTGATGTTAATGACCTTAAAAAAGGTGGAGTATGGACCAATGGTGGATATCACCATTTTGTTTTTAGTATGTTTTATAGTAAATTTTTAGTTAGACAGAGATGGGAAATAAATTATCAGCGTACAGCACAAATGTTAAAAGATCATTGTAATTGCGATGATAAAAAAAGAGTTGGAAAAGAAAGAATTTCTGTTTTTACAGTTAAACAATTTGATAAGAAAAAAGATGATTACACTCAAAAAGAACTTAAACCAAAAGATGTATTTTAATGAAAATAAGATGTTTTATAGAAAGTTTTATTGATGTTGGAAGTGGATTAATTTTAGCAATTTTAATTCAATTATATATCTTTCCATTTTTTGGACTATATCCAACTATATGGGATAGTTTGCATATCGCATTAATATTTACAATAGTTTCTATTATTAGATCAGCTATATGGAGAAATTTTTTTAGAAAAATATGAAAACAATAGTATTAGGACCACCAGGTACAGGTAAAACAACTACTTTATTAAATAAAGTAGATAGTTATTTAAAAGAAACTGATCCAGATAAAATAGGTTATTTTGCTTTTACTCAAAAAGCTGCATATGAAGCTAGAGATAGAGCAATGAAGCAGTTTAACTATACAGAAGATGATCTTCCATACTTTAGAACATTACATTCATTAGCATTTAGAAAACTTGGTTTAAAAAAAGATCAAGTCATGCAGGCAAGACACTATAAAGATCTTGGAAAAAAATTAGGATTTCCAGTATCTTATGCAGAACATCAAGAAGATCATGGTATATTTACTTCTGATAGTGAGTATTTACAAATAATTCAATTAGCACAATTAAGAAATATTACACCTGAACAACAATATAATAAACGAGAGCATACTCAAGATTTAGAATTAGATAAACTACATATTATTCACAACGAATTAAAAAGATATAAAAAAGAATATAACTTAATAGATTTTAATGACATGATATTAGATTTTATAAAGTCAGACAAATCTCCAAACTTTGATGTTGTATTTATAGATGAAGCACAAGACTTATCTCTTATGCAATGGGATATGACAAAAACTATTTGGGATAAAACAGAAGATACTTTTATTGCTGGAGATGATGACCAGGCAATATTTAAATGGGCTGGTGCTGATGTAGATTCTTTTATAGCACTTAAAGATCAAATGATTAATCTTCCATTAATACAATCACATAGAATACCAATGAAAGTTCATAAACTAGCTATGAACATAATTAATAGAGTTAGAAATAGAATAAATAAAGATTGGCAACCTAAAACTAATGAAGGTAGTCTGCATAGACATTTTGATGTTGATTCAGTTGATATGTCAAAAGGTGAATGGTTAGTTTTAGCTAGAACTAAACACATGTTAAAAGAAATAGAAGATACTTTATATCGTAAAGGTTTATACTATGAGACTAAAAACAAACGTAATTATGAGAAAGATTTACAAGAATCAGCAACAGATTGGGAACATTTAAGACAAGGACAGTTATTATCTTTTAAACAAATTGAAAAAATTTCTAAATACATGGGACCAAATCATTGGGAAAAAGAAAAAATAAGAGGTATGACTAAAGGATCTTTTTACGGAATTGATCAACTTACAAAAGAATATGGATTAAAAACTAAAAAAGTTTGGTATGAATCATTAGACGATGCAGGAACAAGAAGAGTAGAATATTTAAGAAAAATGAGAGCTAATGGTGAACAGTTAAATAAAAAACCAAGAATAGAATTGTCTACAATTCACGCTGCTAAAGGTGGTGAATCACAAAACGTAGTTCTTTTAACTGATCTCACTAAAACAACAATGGAAACATATGAAAGAAATGCAGATGATGAAAATAGATTATTTTATGTAGGTGCAACACGAACAAAAGAAAACTTACACATAGTAGAACCAAAACAATACAATAAAGGATTTATAATATGAGTAGTCCTAAATCTATTAAAGGTTCAATAGGAGAATATAAAATGATAGTTGATTTATTAGGTAAAGGTTATCACGTTGCTAAAGCAGTAGACCCACAGTGTCCATTTGATTTAGTAGCTGTCACTCCTACAGGAGAAATTAAATTAATAGATGTAAAGACTCCATCCTATCGTTTAAAAACAAAAGCAACATGGAAAAAAGCTAGAAAAATTAATAGAGTTTTAACTGAAACTCAAAAACAATTAGGAATTGAGATCATGGAAGTAACACAATGAGTGATAGAATATATAAAAAACAGGTAGGCGGGGATCACTACAAATCTATGGTTATTCAGCCATCCGAATTTATAAATAGAAACAATATTCCATTTGCCGAAGGAAACGCAATTAAATATTTATGTAGGCACAAACAGAAAAATCAAAAAGAAGATTTATTAAAAGCAAAACATTATATTGACATGGCTATCGATAGAGATTATCCTGAAGAAGTGAAAGAGATAAAAAAAGAAAAAAAGAATTCATGGGGTTTTGTTAAATGATACAAAAACCTTTATTCTCTCCACAAACAGAATGGCTGCCACCAGAAGATTTTCCAGATCTATCGAAACATGAAGAAATAGCAATTGACTTAGAAACTAAAGACCCTGATCTTGTAAAAATGGGATCAGGCAATGTAGTAGGTAGAGGAGATGTGACGGGTGTGGCTGTTGCTGTATCAGGTTGGTCTGGTTATTATCCAATTGCTCACGAAGGTGGTGGTAATATGGATAGAAACAAAGTTTTAAAATGGTTTCAATCAGTTCTGAACACAGATTCTATCAAAATATTTCATAACGCCATGTACGACGTATGTTGGATCAGAGCATTAGGTTTAAGTATTAACGGTAAAATAGTGGACACGATGATTGCATCGGCCCTAGTTGATGAGAATCAAATGCGTTATGACTTAAACAACTGCAGTAAAAGATACACTGGAAAAACAAAAAATGAAACAGCTTTATATGAAGCTGCAAAGAGTTGGGGGGTTGACCCCAAGGCAGAAATGTATAAACTACCTGCCATTTATGTTGGCGCATATGCAGAAAAGGATGCTGAACTTACATTAGAGCTTTGGCAAGAACTTAAAAAAGAAATTTTACACCAAGATTTAAACGCTATTTTTGAATTAGAGACTGAACTTTTTCCTTGCCTAGTCGATATGCGTTTTTTAGGAGTACGAGTAGATGTTGAAGCAGCTCATCAATTAAAAGAAACATTATCATCACAAGAAAAAGAATTGTTATTAGAAGTAAAAAAACAAACTGGAGTAGATACCCAAATATGGGCAGCGAGGTCGATAGCGCAAGTTTTTGAAAAACTTCGCCTACCATTTGACCGAACCGAAAAAACAAATTCTCCATCATTTACAAAAAACTTTTTACAGAATCACCCCCACCCACTAGTGAAACGAATAGCCCGAGCCCGTGAAATAAATAAGGCTCATACCACATTTATTGATACCATATTGAAACATTCTTACAAGGGTAGAATACATGCAGAAATTAATCAATTAAGAGGAGATAATGGAGGAACAGTAACTGGAAGATTTAGTTATTCAAATCCAAATTTACAGCAAATACCAGCTAGAGATAAAGAACTTGGACCTAAGATAAGGTCGTTATTTATACCTGAGGAGGGCCATACATGGGGTTGTTTTGACTATTCTCAGCAAGAACCTAGGTTGGTAGTGCATTATGCTTCTTTACAAAATCTCTATGGAGCGGGCGAAGTATTGGATGCGTATCGTGAAGGCGATGCTGATTTTCATAGTATAGTAGCTGACATGGCAGAGATACCTAGATCGCAGGCCAAGACAATAAATCTTGGTCTGTTCTATGGTATGGGTAAAAATAAATTACAAGCAGAGTTAGGTGTATCAAAAGAAAAAGCTGATAATTTATTTAGACAGTACCATAATAAAGTTCCATTTGTAAAACAACTGATGGATAATGTTATGCAACGTGCTCAGGATCGTGGACGTATTAGAACTCTTCTTGGTCGATTGTGTAGGTTTCATTTATGGGAACCAAATCAATTTGGTATTCATAAAGCATTACCACATGAAGATGCAATCAAGGAACACGGACCAGGGATTAAACGAGCTTATACTTACAAAGCATTAAATAAACTTATACAAGGGTCAGCTGCTGACATGACAAAGAAAGCAATGATTGAATTGTATAAAGAAGGAATTATTCCACATATACAAATTCATGATGAATTAGACATATCCGTCAAATCAAAAGAACATGCAGAAAAAATAAAAAACATTATGGAAGACGCTGTTTCTCTTGAAATTCCTAATAAAGTAGACTATGAATCTGGTCTTAATTGGGGTATAATAAAATAAAATGGAGGGAACTATGGAAATAGTTAACAATATAATTGCAATAGTTAAATCTGATAAAAAAGTACAAATCGGTGTAGCTGTTGCTATAGTCATTATCTTAATATTAGCTATCTAATACATATGATACATGGCCTATTTGAATGCAAACATTCCTGTGACTTACGCACAGATCAGAAGAGAATATCTTTATGATCTTAAAAAGCACCATGGAGAAGTGGAAGACTGCATTATTTTTGGCATTACATCGATTACAGGGCGTCCTATCCTCTTTCATTGTATTATGGAAAATGGTGCTGTATTCTATCGTTTGCCCATATCTGCGTTCATTCAAAGAGGTTTTAAACCAGAAGAAGTACCTAAATGTAGGCTTGACGAGCTGGAGTTATGGAATTGTTTTAGTTATTATCCTGCTGTCACTACTTACGATCTCTTAGAGGGAACCTCAGGAAAATATTGGGGTAAAGATAAAAAGTGGCATCACGGATCCTACTTATTCACAGTTGACTGGGCTCACCCAGATGCTAATATACTAGATTCTGATCATTCAGAAATACCGCACGAACATAAGTGCGCTCACATTCTCGCTCTAGAGAATGGAAATTATGCAGCACAACCAAACAATAGATTAATATGGAGTATCTCATCTTTTACTATGAAAGATGAAGTGCCTGATTGGAAAGTGCAAACAAGTGAGTGGAATGTAGAAAACACTCGTAAATGGAAAACAGAAGATACTGATAAGTACTTCTATGATATTGAGGAAAAAAATGAATAAATGTTCAAAATGTAATCATGATTGTCATTGCAGTGGAGATCTTCATGCAGATGAATATGGAACTTGTGTGTGTGAAAATTGTGAATGTAAAAATAAAGCTGAAGACTTAACTTATGAAAATAATAATGGCGGCTTAGTAATAGATGACACGGAGGAATGTGAAAGCTGTCAATAATTATGGAGAAATCGATGAACTACTATTTTACAGGTGTGTTAATTATTTTAATGTGTCTTTTAGCTTTTTGTGCAGGACCAGCACGTGCAGGATCTACACAAACAAACACATCTGGATCTAATACAGCAATTGAAGGTGGATATACATCAACTGCTACAACTACATATCAATCTGGATCTGAATCTACATCAACAACCAATAATACTACAAACTCAGATATAAGATCCTCACCACCATCAGCTGCAGCGCCTTCTTATAATTCTATGACACAAGATGTTTGTGCAGTCGGAGCTTCTGCAGGTGTGCAAACATTTGGTATTGGTGTGTCAGCAGGAAAACATTTTATTGACAAGAATTGTGAAAGATTAAAACTAGCAAGAATTTTAAATGACTTTGGTATGAAAGTAGCAGCGGTTGCTATTCTCTGCCAAGATGAACGTGTATTTGAATCAATGATACAAGCTGGCACTCCTTGTCCAATTGATGGAAAAATTGGTAAAGAAGCAAAACAATTATGGTCTAAATACGATCACGAAAGACCTGATTATGACATCTACGTAAAACGTATGAAGGAGCGAGAGAAAAAAGAAAAAG
>VTLG01003817.1_pt1 | contig 11909 bp, 6 predicted proteins | sample 4694571 | NCBI WGS metagenome assembly VTLG01 (sample SAMN12604809, study PRJNA352737) | marine metagenome | biome: ENVO:00000447; feature: ENVO:00000209|ENVO:00000569|ENVO:01000036; material: ENVO:00002151; isolation source: viral sequences binned using virsorter ... | reverse complement strand
GTTACCAGAGGCTGCTGTAACACGACCCTGTTCGTCTACAGTAAGACTTGGTATGGATGTTGATGATCCATAGCTACCTGCTGTTACAGACGTATGAGCTAGTTGATCAGCACCAACTGTATTGTCAGCTATTTGAGAGTTAGTTAGTTTATCTGAATTTAATAAGGTTTTTATTTCAGATGCTGTCTGATCATTCTTAGCATCTGTATCACCTGTGTAACCAAGGTCAGTAAGAGTTAATGTCCGTGTACTTACAGTACCATTCGCATCCGTAACGTGACCAGATACATCTGTTGTTACGTTTACATCTACATCTGAAACAACCACTGCTCCAGTTAGAGCACCAGTATCTAAAGAAAAATCGTCGCCCGGATGCGAAGGGTGTACGTAATTATTAGCACCAGTAGCTATATTATCTAACTTTGACTTATCTGTTGCAGACATAGAACCAGAAACACTGGAAGACGCAGCAACTAATTTGCTACCTGCTATCGCTGCACTAGCGTTTATGTCAGCATTGACTATCGTGCCATCGCTTATCTTTGCACTTGTAATTGCTGCGTCTTTTATGTCAGCAGTCGTGACTGTTTGGTTTTGTTCTTGACTTGCAAGTCTGACCATGTCATGACAAGCATTTAGGTCAGCAGCTCTAATAGATGAACCAGCAGCAAATGTAGCTGCGGCTGTATCTAAATCCGTTTCTCTATATATGTGGACGTTTCCTGTACCACCTGAAGCGGCAGCTCCTAACGTAACAGTAGTACTAACTACTTTGTATTGTCCTGAACTTGGGGAAGCGTTGGTTGTATAAGTTTGTGCAGCTCCATCAATCTTTACTTTGATGTCGCTGGCTTTTATATATTCAATTGAAAACGAATAGGAGGCGGACCCACCGTCTTTAAATTCTTCAGTTGTCGCCATGGGTTAATTACCACCGTTGTTTATTTGTAGATCTTTAAAATCTTGTCAACTGTTCGTTGATTTGCTTCTAGGTTTTGAATCTTTTTATCTCTTTCTTCAAGGATTAATTTCTCAACATTATTCTCTTTTTTAATCTTCGCCCAAGCCTTCTTCTTAGCTTTATCAAATAATTTTGCAATACGTTTGTAATGAGGGAATGATCTGGGTTCTGTATCGTTACGACCTATCTTTTTCTCATACTGCATCTCAGCTAAAGAAGTTTGCATTGCTGGGTCATTAGCCATGTTGTCAAATTGCTTTAATAGGTTTTGCTCACCTATAGCTTTTTGATACATAGACCTAACCTTTGGACTATCACTTAAATCTGTACCATCAGGAGCTGAATATGTAGATGTTCTAAGGTCATAACCACTATTAAATAGTAATTCTCTACCCGGTGAATAATCTAAGTTAAAATTCACAGGAGATACCGCATTAAACATACGAGTCATAAAGTTATGATCTTTAATCGGCTTGCCAGTAAGGATGTCGTATTTAATAGGTAGTGGATCAAAAGCTATATTCTCAGTAATTAGGTTTCTATTTCTGATTGAGCTTTGTATATCAGAACCTAACTCTCGTGTATAAGGAGTTAAAACCTTACCTATTTCATTTCTAAGACTAGATAAAGGTAAAGTGTTATTCATTAAGGCAGCAATGATTCTGTTTTGTTGTCCGGGTTGTCCAGAGAACAAGTCAACAAATGATTGCAGTCCAGCTAAATAAGACTTACTGGTAATAGTTCCTGATAAAGCTACAGCTAGTTTCTGTAATCTATCTTCAGCCCACTCTTCTCCCATCAGATTCATGTGATCTCCAATATCACCTACTAATGCAAGGATTTGGTTATAAGGTTCAAAGGCGTCATAGTTTACCCAGACATTTCCAATCTTAATTGTTCTTGGTTTCCAGCCTGCGTCTATCCATGCTTGTCTATCTTTTCTATCAGTTGGACCATTACCATGTAAGCCACCATTTAGGTAAGCCATACTAGCCATTGTTAATGCAGATCCACCTATAGCCAACCTTCCGTTAGCTACTGCCTTTGCATTCATTAAGTCACGAGCGTTATGTATTCCATAAACCTCTAGACCAGATAAATCACCACCCGGTTTTGCAAATGCAATGTCTCTATATTCCTTAACTAGTAAGTTAAAACCCGGAGTATGTTTAGCTGTTAGTTGTAATCCATTAATACCAGTCCTAGCAAATAAGAAGAATGGTCTAGCCCAAGGTGTTTCATTGAAAGCACTTTCTAGCTTCTTAGTAAAACCAGTTAAGTCTTGAGTAAGTGTTGCTTCTCTTTTGCTATAAGCAGCAGCCGCATCGGTTATGTTTCCATCAGCATCAAAGATTTCCTTATTAAACTTATCCTCCATATTCTTGAAGAATGTCTCATCTAAATTGACGAAATCTCCATCAGGTAATTGTTCAGCAGCTTCTAAGAATGCTTTCTCTCTAGCTCTAGCTCTACCAATGATTAGCCCGAAAGCATCATCAGTAGCTGCCATGATCTTGGTTGAGTAAGTTAAGAACTTATTATCGTTAGCTCCTCTAACTAGGTTAGCTGTACGGAATAAAGCCTTATCAACTTTAGTACCTCTAGTCTCAGCCCAGTGACCATACATTTCCCATTGATCATCTAGCTTGCTTCGTTCTACGAACCTAGTTTTATAGGTTGATATATCACCGTTCCAGTAAGAATTTAGACGTCTTTTGAATAATTCAAATGATTCTGGTATAGCTTCACGCATTGCATTCAATGCTGCTAATCCAGATCTAGAAGTTAACCAGTCACCTCTCATAGCACCTCCCATAGCCATAGCCATAGGTCTAGTAAAGGTTGCAGTAGATGTACCCATGATTGCTCTTACAGCAGTCTTGGGACCAGATAACACGCTATGTGTCATCATTGTTCCTAGCTCTTTAACTAAGGCTCCTACCTTCTTAGGTTGCCCCTTAAAGCTTCCACCTCTCATCTTCTGACGCATCCAAGCATCTAAGTCATCAAGATTATGAACATCCTTAGCCATAGATATTCCTTCAAATAGGGTTTTGAATAATTCATCACCACCGTCTTCTGGAGCTATCTGCATAGCCATACGGAACGCATCTATACTTTGTTGAACATCAGCGTCTACTGCCTCGTCTATTTGCTTACGAGACATCTTTACATTTGGCTGTAGATCTCTACCTTGTTGAGACCACTCAGCACTCATTTGTTTTCTGATTCTTAAACCAGCTTCAAACTTTTGAATTAACTGTTGTGCTGGTCCATCTGTATCTCTTAGATCTATATAGTCACTAACTAATCTTCCAGAGGTAGCGTGAGCTTGTATATCACTGAGCAAAGAGCCATTGATTAAATCAACTGTATTAGCAAATTCAGGTCTTGTATATTCAAATAGAACATTTCCTGCTTTGTCTGTCGCTCTAAACTTCTCCCCTGTAATCTCTCTCCAAAATTCTTCTACAGTAAAATCAGAAGTATTCCTACCTTCATAGATTCTCTGTGAAAGTTCAATATCAGCACCTAGTAATTCATCAAGTGTTTTACCTTGACGTTTAGCTGTCTCTTCTAATTGTGTAATTTTAGCTGCACTAAAAGCTTTCTTTACAACTTGCCTTACTGTTTTTCTAGCTTCACCAGAACTACGAGCAATGTTGTCAACTTGAACAGGACTTAGGAAAGATCCAGTAGAACCGTCTTCAGCTCCCCAGTTATCTTTCATGTCACGTAGACTTTTACGAATACTGTCAGAACTCTCATTAGAGAAAGTTGCACCTTGCCATGGGTCGGCTATGGGTTTATTTTTTGAAGCTCTAAATCCTCTTTCTTTTAGTTGAGTTTTACCTTGTTCAATAGTTTGACTGGCAACACTATTAAATCTTTTAAGCTTATCCTTACCTGATTGAATTAGGCTCTTTCCAGCTTCAGTCTTAGCAGCCCATCCAACTGATTCAAGTATTCCATCTACTTGTAAACCAATAAGACCACCTTCAAGAACGTTCTTAAACTTTTTGACCATTGGATGATCATGTTCTTTAGTAGCTAATGGTGTATCTAACAGTGGGATCTTTTCTTTTAATATTCCAGATACGTTGTCATCTAGTGAAGTTTTAGATAGTGCATCAAATCTAAATCCAGTTGCTGCACCTCTCCAAAGTCTTGTACCTAGACCAACACCACCTTTAGTTATCCCTCCAAAGCCACCAGTAGTAGCTAGTAAAGAAGTTACATGAGTAGCACCACGAACAAGACCACCTATAAAGGTTTTTGATTCATAAGGATTATCATCATCCTTATATAACCAGTCGTCCCACTCGGTGTCATAACCACCTTCTTTTGCTTCTCTAGACATCTCACCAGTAGCAAAGTCAATGATTTGCTCCGGTAATGTTATGAATGAAGATGCTGTATCTCTTAAGCCAACGACTCCAGAAACTGCAACATCTTTAACACGATCACCTAGATTAAGTTCTTTGTCCTCTGCCTCTTGTTCTTCTGCTTGAATAGCGGCTGCTTCAGCTTCTCTGGCTTGTTCTCTTTCTTGTGCAGCAGCAGTCATTGATTGAACTATGTCTGCTGTCTCCTCTAATGACAATCCGTCATCGTTGCTTATTTCTAAAATAGGTTCCATTTGTTACCACGGTAATAATGCGCGTCTTACTTGACGCGAACCGCAGTTACACGCCGGGAGTAGTCAACACTTTTTTGTTGAAAATAGAAGTTTTGACATTTGGATCTATGTTTTCGATTTCATAGCCATAGTCAATAAGTGATCTAATAACTCTAGATCTAGTTGGGTAGTGATATAAGAGTCTTGCTCTATTAGGTTTATTCTCTATCTCATCTACATCTCTATCTTTAACTTCTGACTCACCTTCAGAGATAATTGCTGCTTGACGTTGTGCTAAGTCAAATGGACTTACATTAATCCTTTGAGCAACTTCTTTATAATGTTCAGGTATTCCCCTAGTAGTTAAGTCTTTTGTTTTAGACCATCTAAGTAAATCGTTTTGATCTTCTATAGGAGCATATATTTTATTTGTCTTCCATTGACCTCCACCAGCTTGCCCTATAGCAACCGCCCATCCACGTACTTTTGCTTCAGAAGTTTTGAAATCATACTCTCCAAGTTGTAGCAAGCTATTAGTTTCTTCATCCTTTACAGCAGCCTCAACCTTCGCTCTAGCTATTTCAAATGCTGCTGGTTCTTCATTTACTTTAACTCCATTTTCATCATATAAAGCTTTTTGGTACTCAGCATTAAATATAGAAGTTAATCCTCTATTTAGATTGATCCACTCCTCAGTCGCTGCATCATGTGCCCCAACTGTAGTATTAGTACCTCTATCGCTATATGTTCTTATGTATTGTGTAGCTAGTTTTGATTGAGCAGTTCCTTCTACAAGAGCACTGGTACTTACAACTTTATCTTGATATTTTTGATAAACGTCATTACTGACATTATCTACTTGGTAGTCATATAAGACACCATTCTGACGTCTAAGTGCAAGACCTAACCGATCTTCAGCTTCCCAGTCTTCTTCGTGACCTAGTAAAGCACCTTGTAAATCAGAGGGTATAGAACCATCATATTTCTGTCTGAAGATTTCACGCATGTACTGCTTCTCTTCATTAGTCCAGTCATCTCTAGTTCTTATGTTTTCTATATCACCAGCAATCATAGATTCTCTTTTCTTTTCTCTTGCTTCAATACCTAGACTTGCCGCTTCAGATAATCTTTCTGGTAAATCCTCCCACTCTTTCCATGAGGTCATTGACTTCATAGATCCATCACGAGCTTGCTCTTCGTGATTGATGATAGACATCGCTTCTGGATATGTGATGTCATCATTACTGACTGCTTTAACAAGATAATCAGCAAATGCAAGACGACCTACTCCTACAGAAGTTCTCTCTCTAGCTGCAAATCTTCTAGCAAATTTATCAGCATTAGCAAAACCATCAGCAGGGTTAGCTGTTACAAAATTATTTTCAATAAATTGTTGATCAGATTCTTGTTTCTGTATTCCGTATGCTTTTTCTCTTTGTAAAGATTGTTTCTGTCTTCTCTTCTCATCGTATTTATCTATCTCAGGTTTAAGAACTGTAGCTATTAAACCTTCATTCAAACCTGCAAAACGCCTTGCAAAGTTGAATTTAATCTTCTCATCTAATGCTGCTTGTTCAGCAGGAGTTTCAGGTTGATTTCCAGATTGACCACCTATTTCTACTAGAACACCATTTCTATTTACAGTAACTGTTTCAGTCTCTAGAGCTTGATAATGATAGGCGTCATATCCCTTAGCTTCTTTTTTAACCCAAGCTTCAGCTAAAGCATACTGTTCCCAACCTGCCATATTACGGAACTCTTGAGCCGTAGTACTATCTCCTTCTTCTTCAATCTTATTAGCAAACTCTTGGGTTTTTAAATCATCTTCAAATAATAAATCTCGCTCACCTCTAAAGACAGCTTCAAGTTGAGGAGAAATACCCTGAGTTAAAATGTCAAAAGATATTTGAGCTTTTTTATCTTCTCTGTATTGATCTCTCCTGTCTTCAGCTATTTTTAAAACACCCTCTGAAATATTCCCTAAATTTGTTAATAGGGCATCAGTTTTTCTAAATTGACGTTCACTGTTAGTTAGTAAAGCGTTTAGATTATTTGTTTCTGAAGCTTGTATTTTTGCATTAGATGCAGCCTGTTCAGGTAGAACGTCTACTATCTTTTCTGGTTCAAACTTATCAGAAGCTACTTCGTATCTTGGTATAATTGCCATTACCATAAACCTCCTGTATTAGCAAAACTCAATTGAGGTTGAACATCTGCACCACCCGGTACATGCCTACCCGGTACATGACCCGGTGGAGTTCTACTTCCACTTCCAAATGAACCTGCTGGTGGTTTGGTAGGTACTGGATTACCCCAAGTTCCGGCTCCAAAAGTCCCATCTCTTCCTGTTCCTTTATTCATAGGTACTTTGTTGTTATTACCCCATCCCGGGTTGTCAGGGCTATAAGCATCTATTCCGGCTTTAGCTCCGCCTAATATCGCAGCTAACATTGCGTTCTGCATAACTGGTCTTGGTGGTGCTACGTCTGGTACTGGTTGAATTGCAACATTACCGAATGACTCATTTAAGAAACCTTTTAATTGTCTTCTTATAGAATCATTAGTTTCTTTAGCTTCGTCTTGAGCCATTGTTAACCCTCTAGTTCTCATAGCTTGAGTCATACCAAAAGCACCTTTATTCATTGCTAGTCCTCTTCCTATACCTTTACCTCTAATACCTCGGGCAGCAGCAGATACTTGGATATCCCCTTCGTCCCCTATCATCTTCAACCAGTCATTTTGGTTCTCCAAGATGGCTAAAGATTGTGCATTATTTAAAGATATTTGAGTTCTTGTATATGCTCTCTGTGCAGCAACATTAGCAAGATCTACTTGTTGAGCATGTTGTACTAACTTTGTTTGGTATAAGGATCTGTCTCCTAGCCATTTCCTTTCTCTTACTTTTAATTGGTATTGATAGTCTCTACTTGCTTTTTTATTAGCGGCTTGCGCCTGCATACCGGACTGCATTGCTCCGATTGCGGCTGACGCTGCTACGACTGGATCGCACACGGCAAAATTCTATAAAGGATAAATTGTTAGGTCCATGTATAAGTCTTCTCAAAAACTTGAACCCTAAGAATCGGAGTAACTTCAAATGAGCTTTGTTGCGTTCATCAACAATGTTCCATAGCAACTCTTCTTCTCTACTTTCTATAAATCGTCTCGCTTCTCTAGCGAACGTAATTGGATAATCATGGATGGCGGGTGTGCATAACATCCATATTTGTCCGTTTTCATGTACTCCAGCAAGACCTGCTAATCGACCATCAGGTACTGTGAAATATACGGACTCATCTATAAAAGAACATAAAGGGATGTGTACCACAGGATCATGTCCATGACCCTCTTTTACTTCTCTATAGTCATCTGGGCGTAAGTTAGAGGCTACTTCTTTAGCAGCCTCCAACGTAATTGGATGGATAAATTTAGACACGAGCGTAATTATTATTTGTATAAACCCCTTCCCATGTCATGTTATGTAGTGTTGCAGGGGCTGGATGTGTAGATTTAACTGTTAAAGTAACATTCTTATTACGGTCATATACAGGAACTGTCCTCACTATATTGTCATCAAATATTCCAGAAGTATTAGCTGAATAGTTATCGGCTGGAGTAACTTCAAATAACTCTGTATAGTCTCCTTTACCTACTCGGTTAAGGGTTGACTCATATACTCCAACGGGTCCGAAACCTAACTTAACTCTATGGATAATAGTGTGTGATCTGATATCAGAACTCCATGATTCACCACTTTGTTTTCTGTAGTAAATAGTTGGTAGTTCTACTTGCATAGTAAACAAGTAACCAATTAAAAATGTTTCACTAGACCAATCACCATCAAGTTCTAAGTTACTTCCATTGATTGTTATTAAGCCATATCTACCTAAGTTATTACCGCTATCTACATCGTAGGCTGCTAATTGATTAGTACTCTCTAAACCAGTTGGCTTAGCCTTTGTAGATTTGTTAGTAGTAGGATTATAAGACCAACCAGTCGTAGACATTAAATGATCTAAATGTACTCTATTAGTTGAATCAACAGTCAGAGTATTAGAATCCATCTTTAATGCATACTTTAATAGCTGATCTTTATTGTTATTCCTAACCACTACATATAGCGCATCGTCCTGAACACAGTGATATTGAATATCCCCTGTGACAGTCCACTTAAACCATGAAGCTAGTTTCCTATTGTTGATCTGATCAAAGTATCTATAGCCATATAAAGTAGTACTACCTTCTTCACTAAAGAAGATAACTGAGTTCTCTCTTGAATTAGAAATAAGTCTTAGATCTTTATTAAACAATCGTGAAACTACCGCGCTTTGTTCTATTACTTGTGGCTCACCCTCTCGGAGTATGTTAGCCATTTCAAAGAACCGTGAGTATTTCCCAGCATTGTCTAGGAATCCAACTGTAGTACCGAGAGAAATAGGATTAGTAGTAACGTTAAAATTATAGTTAGCTAAATTATTTATCTTTGCTGTTTGGATGCTGAATACATCACTATCGGTAGTCAACATAAACTGTTGATTTTTTGTAAATAATACGAGTCCAGTATTAACCTGTATCGCATCGTATAAAATAGCTGGGTATTCAGAACTAGCTGATATATCGACAGGATCACTAGCTACAAATGTAATTGCTGAATTAGCAAAGAAATTAAAAAACTTTCCGGGTCTAGATAAGATGATATTCTCATCAGATAGTAGTGCTAATCTGTTTCTAAAGAAGACCATCTTAGTTATTGGATGACCAATAAATGATGGCTCACCGTTTGTTACATCATCACCTACTAAAGCGTCATCCCATTGAGGGTGATAATGGGTATTACCTGAAATCGTATAAGAAGCACCATCTAATTCGGCTAACCTAAAATTACCATCAGCCGTTCTAATTAAAGTAACTGGCATCTTTGATCTTTTAAGTCTTATCGTCCTACCCGGCTTGGCACATTCTTCCCATACACCTTCACCATCTTTATCGTTATTACCATAGAATTTAACGTAGTGGTTATCTTCGTCGGCTGCACTATTAATTACCTCTACTACCATGCCATGTTTACATTGAGAAGGTAAGTCTCCAATGTCATTACATTTACCAGCCACTACGTTTAATAATTCTCCTACAGGAGTTGATCCATTAAATACGGATGATCGTTTTATATGTAACCCTGTACCGATCTGTGTAATAGTAAAACCATTTCCTGTATTAGCTGTGGCACTACCAGTTATACCTTCTCTTATATCTCCAAGAATACTTTCAGCCGTTATGGTTGTCTCTGTATCAAAAGGAGTTGGTTGTGGTCTGACTAGAGCTAGGTTTGCTTGAACAAGTGATGTACTGGTTGCTTCTATTATAACCTTGTATTCAGCATCCTTAAGCCAAACATAAAAGTAGTCACCCTCTTCCCAACCTTCTCCACCATGCAGGAGATCGTGTGTTGTTGAATATCGTGCTTGGTATGTAGTCGTTGCGCTACTACCACTACCCTCTGTATAAGGTACTGACTGACCAGTAGTCGCTATACGGAAGTAAAGGTTTTTTCTACCAGTTTTAGCACCACTACCTTGAGCATCATTTAATACGGTGACACTATATGAATAATTTACGTTTGTATTAGTACTGTTTGATTTAACACCACCAACGGCTCTATCATCCGTAAGAGATGTACCACTACCTACAGAAAAAATACGAGTACCGACATTAGGTGCAAATGCATCTCGACCATCTCCAGCATCCACATCACATCTTTTAGAACCACCTGCACGGCTAGTATGATCCAGCATAAAACCATTGGCATCACAATAGTTATTACTCGATAAGTTCATCTCAACACGAATACGTGTAGCTGTAGTAACTGTAGAAAGGTGAGAAGCCTGACTCCCATCTTGATCAAAAAGATTTAAGGCATACTGTTTTGCATAAGATATACTTTTTAATTCAAGAAAAATTTCTTTCCCAAAATCTCCAAGTGGTTCAGTTATTGAATCCATCTCAGTGTTGATGGATCTATTTGTTAAGTAGGTAAAGTCGTTAAGGGTAAGTGTTTGAATGTCGTCATCATTTGTATGAGTTAGATATGTGTTATTTCCTATTCCATTAACTACATTCTTTTCATCACCTGTTAAACAATCCCACATTCGGACTGTTCCGTCTCTATGTACCTGTCCTATGTATTGTTCGTTCTCATCTCTGTAGTAGTGAAACCACTTACCATTAGAAGAAGAAAGTTTATTTCTTGTAGAACCATCTGAATTTGTTCCATCACTCAAAGATCCCACAAACTTTCCAGCAGGTCTCTTTAGTAATCCTTGGGTAACGTCAGGATAGGCGTTAACCATATCCTTGACCTGTCCCGGGATCTTATATTCATCAGGTTGTTGTGAAATACCTTGAGTTAAATTAGGAATAGTTTGTGTGATATTTGCCATTAGCGTGCTAGTGCTTTGTAAGGTTGATAGGATCTATATGAACTTTCATGCGGCCAACCAAGGAATGTATGATCACCCATCTCGCAGTCATATTCAGTTGCGTTAGCTCTTGTCTTCTCTTGATTTAAAATTAATAATTTAACTAACTCTGCATTGGATACCAATTGAGTAGCAGCTCTAACAGCAGCACTTGCAATTATGTATCGTTGAATAACTGGAGGTACATCAACAAAATTATAAAGTCTGGTTATATCAAAATAAAAATCTTTTGTGAATACATCTGTATGTAGAACATTGTCATAGATCTTTCCATCTCGTACAACAACATCTCTATTCCGGTCTACTTGACCTTCATGGATATCCATCCTCAGATAGTCGGTTGGAACTAAGAACTGACCATTGATATCACGTTCTACTTTTACATGATCTTCTTTATTAAAATGCCATCCCTCATTCTGGACATCCTTATTAGACTCCATAAGGAGGTTATGTATTAAAGCAACTTCTGGGTTTCCTAAATTTAGATCCCCACTTGCGAGTGCTGTTATTGGCGATTGACCTATGCTACTCAATATTGAGTTAACGGCGGATAGTTCTGTATCGCTTGCTTGTATTGAAGTAGTCATAAAAAAAGGGGAGCCGAAGCCCCCCGATAAAACTGTATAAATTAAGTAGTTGCAGTGTTTGCAGGATACTGATCACCAAACTTAGCTGGAGCAGTAGCACCTGTATATAGCTCAACTGCGGCTGCTGGGTTTAGGAAGTCAGCTCCCATTGCCAACCTACCTAGAATGACATCCCCTTGGTAGACCACTGATATGTCTCCGGAAGTAACTTGGACTTGAGGACCAATAGCTTCTACAACACCTGCGGCTTCCTTTTGGAAGATAAG
>VTLG01001454.1_pt1 | contig 11910 bp, 16 predicted proteins | sample 4694571 | NCBI WGS metagenome assembly VTLG01 (sample SAMN12604809, study PRJNA352737) | marine metagenome | biome: ENVO:00000447; feature: ENVO:00000209|ENVO:00000569|ENVO:01000036; material: ENVO:00002151; isolation source: viral sequences binned using virsorter ... | reverse complement strand
TCCACCCGAAACAGTATAGACAAGCGCGGAAGGAGTGCCACCAGTGCAAATGATTAACTGATTAGCGTCTGTTGCCATTACAACAGGCTGAGGGTCATTTGCTACTTCGCCCCTAAATGTAGCGGTTCCGCTTGAGTCTATGCTGTACAGCGACGAGCCTGTAACCTGATACAAAAGTCCATTTGGGCCGTTTGCAATTAGTCCTCTGTCTGCGCCTCCGGGCGTTACTGAGACTAGAACCGCATCTCCTGCACTGTCTGTTATGGCACTTGCGTTTGCGTCTGTGAGGGCTTCTCCTGTTGCTTGGAACGATGCAAAAGTAACATGGCCGGGAAACTGCCTATATCCTCTCAGTGTGTGAGGAAACAGATTTAAGGTTTGCTGTCTATTTGCGTCTAGCCTTGTACTTTGATAGCTCGACTCTAAAGGTACTGAAGCTCTCATAGGCTATCGCTATCTATCTCGTACTTACCATGCGACCATCGGAGATCACTGGCATCAATTGACATATCTAAAGTAATTTCACTTTCGAGACGATCTTTTGTTTCTTTTGCTATCTCAAAGACTATCGGAGTTGGGTCAAGACCAAACTCTGCTGCCACTTCTACCGCTAGATTGTAAGCAAGTCCTCGAACTGATCCTGCTGGAATGTCTAACGTATCAGTTAAGCTGGAAGGCTCAGGAATGTTCACTAAACCGTCTTCACCAAACTCATTTAGCATATTCTTGAACGCAATAAATACGTCTGCGTTTTTGTTTGCGTCATCCGTTGAGAACGTAACGCCTGAAGTGCGGACACGCAAAAGACTCGTTGCTCGATCAATGATTTCCTGACTTGTTGCCATATCTCACCTTAAAAAAAAGCCGGGGTTTTCACGCCCCGGCTATCAGGGGGTTTAGTTGATACCAACTCTTGTAGCAATTTCAGGACGAATTGTTTTAAATCCGTACAAGATGTCTATTCTACAAGGGAAGGTGTCAGCACTAATGGAGTAGTCTCTGACGATTCTCATTGAGATACCGTCCATGACTTCTCTCGCACTGAAGTCCACTCCCTCCGGCATAACAAGGTCAGCCGTCGCAAAACAGAAGGCGTCCTTGTGATAAGCCAAAGTATCAGTCCAATCAGCTCCATTACCACCGCCTAACTTACTGACAGCAGCGTTGTCAGCAGGGCTACCGCTAACATTCTGATTGCCGCCTGAAGCAGTAATAGCGGGTGATATGGATAGACTTGTCGCAGAGCTACCTGAGTTTGCAGTCACGACAAAGTTTTGAAGAACGCCTGTATCTGCTTTAGTTTCAGGATGAACCCTGTTGACTCCTGCAATGGTGATAATGTCACCAACGAGGAAGGTGGTACTACCACCGTCAACGACCAAACTTGAGCCAGTTTGAGAGGCTCCGTTCACAAGATAACCTGTCGAGGCTGCTGCTGTACCAGTGGTATGAGTGGGGACAAGGGTATTTTCATAGTGATCGAATCCACTAATCCGTCCTAGCATCCCTTCTTTGTACTGTTGAGCAATCTGCCCTGAGTCTTGAAAGAGCCCTTTGGTATCTGCAAGCATATCCACAACACTTTGAGGATCGTGCATATACACGCGATCACCGTAAGGAGCCAGCCCAAGGGTCAGTTCCTTTTGTGCTTTGGTTATATTCGCAAAAGAGTTTGCAGAGCCTACTCCGTTGACAAAGTTGAAGACGTCCTTGGACATCGTAAACGCATCGCTTTCAATGTTCGCAGCCAATACCGCCATCGCTGGCTCGATGTATCGTGCTTTGAACTCGTCGATTGTGAGCGTTAGTTCTTGAGATGAGAACGTAAAGTCCACACCTTTTTGAGTGCCAACTGAAAGAGTTACGCTTTGCTCTGTTACGTCTTGCGACGAAAGAGTTGCGCCAGTTCTTACAGTAAACTCGTTAGGAAGTCGGATTTTTAAGTCCGATCCAATTTTTGCCCCGGTCTGAGCGTACTGGTCATCATATTGCCGATTGATCGTACCGATAAAGTTGAGCTTCTGATGGAGTATCGCAAGGGCTTCTTTCGTAATGATGCTCGGTGTGAGCAATGAATTAGCCATGGTATTTACCTATTTAATATAGCCCCTTGCTCTTCGATATTCTTCAGGAGACATCTTGTCCAAGTCCTTAGCGACTTTTCCTTTAGGTGTCACCGTCTTCGAGGGCGCAGGAGCGTTAGTTGTATTAGCACGACGTTTTCGAGAGTTCACTTGTAACGCTGTTGAGATTCTTATCAAATCATCTCTGGCGTCTCTATCACTTTTAGCGTTCAGAGCGTTGGCAATCTTCAAGTTCTTGCCAAGGTAATAGGCAACATCAGGGCCGTTGGGCAATTCAACAATCGTCCTTGCCACCAAATCACTTTGATGGAAATTAGGGTTAGTGACGGTTTCGTTGAAGTCCTTATAGTCCAAAGCAAAAGCGTTAGATTTCTCAACGAACTCTTGAGACGCAATTTGTGCCTTCTGAGCTTGTAATTGAGCGATCTGAGCTTGTTGCTGCTGTTGCATTACCTGCTGGACGTTCTGAGCATTAAGGTTTGAGGTGTACTGTAAAACTGCTTGTTGATGTCTTGCTTCGTCATAGTCGTAGTCTTCAAGTCTTGGATAGGCTTGTGGCGCATCCTGAGCTTGAGGCTGACTCTGAGCCTGTAAGAAAGCAACTTGCTGTTCTAGTTCTTGTACACGAGTGTTCGCCTCGTTTTTTTGTCGTGCCAGTTGTGAGATTCTTTCTTGAACAGAGTTACGCTTTTTCTGCTTCTCTTCTGCTACTTGTTCGGGTGTCTCGTCCCCGGATGGCTCTTCTGCTTTTTTCTCCTCGGTTTCTGGAGTTTCTACTGCTTCAGAGGTTTCGCCCTGTTCAGGCTCGGGAGCATCTTGTTCGGCTTGCTCGATTTCCGTCGGCAATATTTCAGCCTCAGCGATTGCTGCATCAGTTTCCATATGAGTACGTCTCCACGAATGTTTACCTTGCTCAGAGGGCAGCAAGTAAGCCCACGCTTTTACGGTGCGTTGAACCGAATTAAGCTATGTTCCTAAATCTTTGATCTAGGATGCTTGATAATATGTTTGAACTGTCTTTTTTTTCTGGGTCAAATTCTGCGTTAATGGATCGTAACTGTTCAGGTTTGAGAAAGATCCTATGTTCTGCGCCTTCTACGCCTTCCATTTTAAACGTATCAGCATCCATCTTTATTGTGTCAAACCCTGCCTCTTGCAAAGCATTACGAAAAACATCGCTGTTGACTATAGCTCCTGTTTCTGGATCTTCTGCATACATGGTGGATTTTCTCATCACCCTGTTAAGATCCTGCGCTGATATGCCTTCATCATCAAAGGCTCTCATTCCAATGTCTTGAACTAATTGTTCATAGTCCTCGTTTGACACTCTGTCATCTCTGCGAATTGCTTGCAAAAAATCTACTAACTCGCCTTCTGGCTCAAAGTTATAACTATCATCCCTCGCAATATCTTCTGCTTCCTCTCTTAGAGCTTCGTCATATTCTTCTGTTGTATCGTAATCGTTTTTATCGACTTTCAACTTTGCTTCGTCTAAATAATCTTCTGGATCCATATCTCGTAGTTTGTAGCTGAGAATTGGGTTATCTCCGTATGTTCTTATGTCAAAAACTTTTTCTGATCTTCCCATCATAGGGTAGATAACTCCTAAATTTTCTCCTTTTACTTCGCTTCTTGCTTGTTCTAAGACTTCAGGGTCATCGTAATTCCTGTCAGTTTCATCTGCGATTCTTTCGGCTCTGAGTTGTATTTTGTTGGTTAAGTCCGGCCCTTCTCCTGCGTAATTTATACTTGCATCATCAGGCGAGGTTGTAGTGTAGATTGCTCGTCCCATGTAACTCTCAGGAGACATTTTTTCTAAATCAAGTTCTTCAATGTCAAAGGTGCTACCAATATACAAAGGCTCGTCATCAAAGCCCATTTCTTTAGCTCTTTGCATCCGTGAGGCAGTGTCCATTGGCAGCCCTGACAGTCTTCGTACAGCCGGGATCATCATTGCCATCGAGCCAAGCTCTCTCGCAGCGTCTTCGCCTAGTGTGCTTTGTACTCTGGGAATGATCTCCTCATTTAAGACTTGAAAGGCTCTATCAAGTCCAACTGTGTCGGCTATTTGACTAACAGAGTTTATAAGAGACTGCATACCTGCCTGACCCTCCATTGATCGAGGGTTATAGGTGAGCATCTCTCTAACTTCGTCTGCGGCTGCTACTGCGTCACTCAGCGGTCTTTGCTTGTCTTCTATTGTGTTGAGAGAACCTAAACCAACCGCAAGGGCAGGAACCTCGGCAGCAATCGCAGAACCAACTGTCATAGCTGGCTCAATGATGCCTAAAAGACGGTTTACACCACCACCGCCCCTGCGTTCCATTCGGGGAGCGAGTAGATTAGCCACTTGCAGACAATAAACTACTTAGACGATTAGTCGGATTCTGGCCTTCCATTTGCCCCATACGCCTAGCGAGTCGTTGGATACGCTCCATCCTGCTGCCTTGTCCTAACATTCCGGGCATCTCGCCCATGCCACGCATTTGACCCATTCCTCTACTTGCTGGTTCTCGATAGGGGATGAAGGTTTGTAAGCCTGTACTTGGGTCAATTACGATCTGGTATTTCTTGCCGTCTTTACCAGTAACCATTTGCATAGGATTCATAGGTAACTCAGGCATGTTTGTTTGAGGCGTTGACGAAGGCAAGGCCGTGCGAGGTATAGTCATTTGATTAGCAAGTGCAGTAGCTCCTGCCGTACCTACTGGTGGGTTTTCCCTGCGAGACATAACCAAGTCTTGGGCAGGGGTTCGGTTCATAGGTTGATTCATTTGTCGTAACCGCCTTTTTTCATTTTCTTTTTGCCGCCCTTACGAGCTTTCTTAGCTGCCTTCATTCCTTCTTTGGTGTAAGGAAACTTCTTACCTTTGACCATTGGCATAACGTCTCTCCTATTTTCTGAATCGTCTGGTTTTCTTTGCTATCTTCTTCGGTTGTGCTGAAGTCTTTTTGCCTTTCTTTATGTCGGCTCGTTTCTTGCGAGTTGTTGCTGCGTATTCTTTGTCTGACATTGCCTTGATAGCTGCGGAGGGCAGATAACGCTCCCCGGTGGCTTTCTTGCCTTGCGTTGATGGCTTGCCTGACTTCGTGCGCCACTTCTGGGCAGTCCACTTTTTTAAACTCTTCTGTGATTTTTTGAGAGCCATTTATTTCTTCTTTTTGCGTTTTAACTTTTTAAAGTCTGCGCTTGTAATTTTTGTCCTCGGCTTTGCTACTCTTGCAAGTTTCTTTTGTTTAGAAGAATACTTTTTAAATGGCATTAGTCTCGATAGCCTCCACCTTTCGCTTTATATTGCTTTGCGAGCATTTGTGCTTTTCTCGCTGTCCATTGTCCTCGGCTGCCGCCCTTGTTCCCTGCTTTGATCTTGTTAAAAAGATTCTTTCGCATGGTAGGCTTGGTGTAGTTTCCAGCCTCATTAACACGAGACTTTGTTTTCTTTTTTGCTTTGGTTTTTCGCTTTACGACCATTTTGTTTTATCTGCCCAAAATGCTGCTGACATCTTGCCCTTTGCTATGTTCTTTGCGTGTCTTGCTTTGAAAGACTTCCTTTTGTTCTTCATCGCTTGACTCTCGCCTTTCTTCGGTGCGCCCGCAGTTGACGCTCCTTGTTGTCCAAATCGAATCGTTTTGATCTTGTCACCTTGCTTTGCCACGACAATGTGAGACTTCTTCGGGTGGTTAGGTGTTCGCTTTGGTTTGTTGAATCCTGTGACTCCTGCCCTAGTGAGTCTGGGATCTTTTTTTGCCATTAAAATATACCTTGTTGTCGAGGATAAGAATGTCGTCCCACTTTGATAAACAAACGCCCTTGACCTTAAAGTTCTTTTCAATATGCGCTTTAGTACCTAAACACGCATCTATTTGATAGTCACCGTTAAAGTCTTTGAAGTGATACCACGCTAAATTACTAATCAGGTAGAGAGTAGTTATCAAATAACTGGTAGTCCTACCGACTGACGTAATCTCATTTGAGCGATCTGCTTAGACTCTAAGTCTTCCTGCGCTTCTGCGAGCTTCATTTGCTCGACCGCTGTTTTGACAGTGTTCATTGATGCTTTGCTTTCTCGTTCGATTGCCTCGGCTCTTTCGGTTGCTACTTCTGCTTGTTTCAATGCGAGCTCTAACTGCGCTGCTTGTTGCTCTAGCTGCTTGCTTGCCTGTATCTGAGACTGAAGCGCAACGGCCTCTTCTTGGTTAGGCTCAATGATTCCTGCTTTTACTCCTGCGCTTCTCAGGCGTTTGATTGCTTCATCTCCTCCCACTAGATCAAGGTTTTGGAATAGAATGTCTCCGACCAACTGACTCATGGCAGGGTTTTGAGCAATCATCGAGGACAGTTGTTCTGCTGTCTCTTGCTTGCGAGTTGTGAAGGATGGGCCGCTTGCAATCTTGATATCGTAGTTTCCTACGTTCAAGTCCATTGTCTTGACGAATGTCCCGGTCTGAGCGTCCATCAAAGTCTTGTTTACTTGAACTGTCTCTTCTCGCTCGTCCTCGCCTATGATTCTAATTGTTCTTTCGGTGTCGTACACAGCAGGGATCATATCTATCATGATCCTTCCGGCTAACTCCATTGAGTCGATTAACTGATCTTGGTACTCGAAGTTAGACATTTCGCCTTGAAACTGTCTTCGGCCGATTGCTATGCCTGACGTCTCTTGGCCTTGCTGACCAATGTTTGCGTCAAATATCCCGGTGGTTGCTTTGATGTCCTCTGCTGCAAACTGAGCATCTTGTAAGAGTCCGGGTGATCCTTGTGCTGGGGATTCTCGGTACGGTTTTTGGCCTTGGTCAAAATTAAACTGAAGAACTGGGTCATTTGACACCATCATGTTCTTCCACTTGGATTCATGCCCTTTAATCATGGCAGGAGTCACAAAGTAAGGCTGTTTAGGCGTGAGGGCTGTGACCTCGACTGCTACGCTTCGAGAGTAGTTGTAAAGTCTCTGAGCGTCCTTAGCTTTGCGCACAATGCCTCTTGTGATGTACTTGCCGTTGATGTTGGAAGTCTTACCAAACATTGGCACAAGAGGAATGAATCGACCGACACACTCAACCTCTTCAAGTATTTCCATGCCGCTGATCTTAAATCGCTCTAGCTTTCGCTTTTGAACCTTTCTTGTCTTGCCTAATGTGATGCCTTGCAGATTTAACTCGTCCCTAACTGGCTGGACTTCTTCTAAGTCTAGGACTCGTCCGTCTGACAACTGGACTAGCGTTCTCTCTTCGTTCACGATTCTGAAGTAATCAGCTACTCGTACAAAGTCCTCACTGACCCATGAATCCATGTTGCCAGTTGTAGTGAAATCGCTTTCGCCCGGATAAGACTCTGCTTCGGGGTAAAGTCTTTCAAACTCCTTGCGCTCCATGTCCTCAAACATAAAGCCAAATCGAGCCTCTTGAACGTGTTGCGCTTGGATAATTGGGTCAAGCAGTACAGAAAAGGGATTCTTGATCTCTCGGAGGATAATATCCTGATCCAGAGAAACATCGTCAATGTAATCGTGATCTACCAGCAAACAACCCCAACCAGACTTAACCGCGAACTTAAATGCTGTTTTAAAGGCTTGTATGCCTCTCTGGTCGATTTGACGTATTAGCCCTTGGTAGACTTCAGCTATGTCCTCATCGCCTTCCTCTGCGGCTCTGACTTTGACTGAGGGCATTTGTGCCATTTGCCCGCCAACAACTCGGTCAACGGAAGCAGATAGCTTGTCAAAAGTTAAGCAAGGACGATTGTGTCTTGATTCTCGGACTGAATCCTCCCACTGACCTTCATCGTCATCGATAAACGACACGTCAGCGACGGATTGCTCATAGATGTCTGACCATCCATCGGACGCAGTTTCAAACCGTTCTAACGCCTCTTTGACGATCTCGTTTTGTTCTTCGCTATTTCTCTTCATCACCACTCACTCGCAAAGTCGAGTTCTTGAATATATGTGTCTTCTTCAAACGCTTGTGCAAACATTCGGAAGGCATCAGCCCCATTGCTTGCTGCATTATGTAAAGGCACTTTTCTGAAGGTGTCGTGTTTCTCATCGAACTGGTACTGATAGTTTGCAAGAGCTTCTAAGCCTTCTTCGCAGTTTTCTTCATGGAACCAGCACGCTTTAAATTTATCTCGCACCATCGCTATACCGTCCTCTACGCTTGCTATCCTCGGAACAGTCGTAATCGGATGCACTCCTAAGCCTTCCAAGATGTCTCTCCTGCTTCGGTTGTTACTTCCAAGCGAGATCACCTCAACATCGTGAGGAAGGTAATGAGTTCCGTAGAGATAACCTTTTTCCTTGAGGACATGAGCATAGTGATCTAAGTCGACTAACCTATGTTCATAGTAATCGATGAATCTCAGTTCTTTCCCGACTGACTGCATGAACCATATTGCATTTAAGTCGTTCCGGCCGAGATCCCAAAATGTATGCACCTCAAGGCTTTCAACCGGGAACCAACAAATCCGCCCTTCGTCTCTGGCTTGCTTGAGTTGATTTCTATAAATCGATCCGTCAACGAATTGTTTTAGCTCTCCTTCGTAAACGTGGAGATATTCCTCTTCGTTCTGGTCTTTGAGGATTTGCATCTCTTCTGGGAGCGTTGTCTGACTGAAGTAAGGATTGTCCCGGTAACTGACTTTCTTCACCATTGCGTTTTGCGGTGGATACAAAACAAATCTTTGGTAGGCTGCGTCAGTCTTATGCTCTGGATTGAAGCTAATCCAAATCTCGGATCCGGGCTTTCGTATTGAAGGTATCAAAGTCCTCCAAGAGTTCTCACTGACTGAACTGGCCTCCTCTACCCAACAAAGGTCAATGTTATCAATACTCTTGATCGACTGAATGTTTGCAAGAAGTCCAGTAAATATGAACGTCGTGCCGTTTACTCCTCGAATTTCGTTTTGAGTTACTTCGTAGAACCTTTCAAGTCCTAACGCTTCGATCCTTGATGCAAGGAGAGAATGAACAGAGTCCTTGATTGATCTCTGAATCTCTCTAGCGCATAAAATTCTTTTTGGGCTTTCCGTTCCCTTCAGGAGAAGGGCTGACGCCATCTGTACAGACTTCCCAGCTCCTCGACCTCCCCAATAGCATTTAATCCTATGAGGCTCGTAGAGTTCTCTAAATGCTGTCGGAACCCTACGTTTCAGGGGTGTCGGTGAATTCAATTTGATAAGCCGCTATCTGAACTGGGTAATCTTCGTCCCCTGAAAGCTCAATGCTCTTGAGGTCAGGTAGATACTTGCTTACGAGTTTAATCCTGCTTTCGATGGCTCCTTTGATTCTGCTGACTTCAACACTGTCCATTTCAGTGTCCAGCTCCTCTAATTTTTTAATAGACTCAACGACTTGCTCGATATGCTTCTGGTTGGCAAGTTGTTCTCGCAGACTATCCTGCCTGATCTTCCGATTCGTCTGCGCTCTCGTCATTGCCATCGTTTACTTCCCTTAACTTCTTCAATACTTCAATCTGTTCGATCATCTGTTTGATCTGCCCACCCAGCAAAACGCATTGGTTCATTGCATCGTTTCGCTGCTGTTCCAGTATCTCAATTCTGCCCTTGAGTTCTTCTGTCATTAGAAGTGTCTGTGGTCTGTGGGGTTGTTTACCTTCACTTTTATAAAGCTGGCGTCTTTCTTTCCATTAGCATAAGTCGCAGTCACTTTTATCACGCCATCCCCGGAATGAGCCGAGCTTGCGTAGAAACTAGCCACGTTACTACTAACTGAGGGAGTTGTGAGGGTAAGCCCTTGTCTGCCTTTGCTTTCGGCTGTTACGCCTGAGACTGACGTACTCTGGTCTGATGCTGCGTTAGTAAAGTCTACTTTGTACAGCATCTCAGTAGTTACGTTCTGTCCATAGCTCCGGTTTTGTGAACTATTTCTGTGCGGGTCAATAAGGATGCGTCTACTCATTTCCTGCGCCTAGTCTTCGCTTTCTTCTTAACGATCTTAGTAATCTCTCTGGCTTGCCCCTTATGAGTCCGGCTTGCCTTGTTGAGAGACTTCGCTATTTTCTTTAATTTTCTTTCGACTCGTCTGGTCATGGGATTTCCCGAAACAATCAGGGGGAAGGGAGAACATTCCCCCATCTTGCCATCATCGATATAAGGTGATTATGCATGGATGCGCTGAGACTCTCTCAAGGGGTAGAGGGTCAGCAGTCGCACCTTTCCATACCTTACACCAAATAAAACGTGTTGCAAACCTTTTTCTTTGCCAAGCACTTTCCTTGAAACGTACATAAACAAAGGGCTGTAGACGTTTTTGAGTAGGGGGGGGTATAGGGGTAGGTGTAAGGGCAGGAGGGAGAGTAGGTTTAGGGGTAGGGGTAGGGCTTATTTTTAACTGGTATCACGATACTAAAAAAGTGGTATCACGATACTGACACGCAAACAATTATGCGTAATTAACTGCGCCAAATTTAGTGCAGAAAAATACCTCATTTAATTGCACTAAACTTGGTGCAGAAAAATACTTTATTTAATTGCACCAAATAGATTGTATTACATGTAATGGTGTATTATCATCCTTGTAACTCAAATAAATCAAGGGGAAATAAAATGAAAGAAATACTGATCGCAGGGCATCGTATCCGAGTTAACTCAACGTCAGAAGAGGCAAACGAGGATTATGTTCCTCGCTTACCTGAAGATGGGTTGTCGTTTAACGATTTTAAAGACAAGTTTGACAACATATTTTTTGTGGACGCAATGAAGTTTGCATACGAACAGGGGCTTTTAAGAGGAAAGTTTGTAGCAGAGAGAGAAATAAAAAATTTAAAGGGAGAAAGGAAGGTGTTTAAGCATGAACGAAACTAAAGAACAAAAAAGAGCTCGGCTCAATCGTGATCGGGTTCAACGCCATAGGCTTAAACTCAAGAGGCAGGGACTCGTCAAGGTTGAGGTGTATGTCCTGCCTCAGTTTAGAAAAAAGCTCTTAGACTTTTCTAAAGGGCTTTCTTCCGTTTAGCTTTTCCGGGCTTGGCTTTTGGGGGTTCAACCTCTCGGGTCAAGCCCAACAATTTTTTAATCTTTTCCCATAACTTTTTAAGCATAGTTTTTTCCTAATTTTTCATCTAATAAAACTTGTACTAAGTCAAATGCAGTATTCTTGAGTTCTCTAGCTTTGGTCAGGCTAACGCTTGCCTCTTTCGCTACTCTCTTCATGTCGCCTGTACTGTAAAACCATTTTAAGACTAGAGGATACTTACTGTTAATCTTAGTTATCTGCCCAATGATTGAGTCGATTAAAATGAGATCACTACTGATAACGTCCCTTGGTGGTGACTTCGTTTCCTTTGCGTTTATGTATGACTTCAAAGGATTGCGCTTACCTCCCACCTCTAGGGCAAAGTGTCCATCGAGGAGACTCTGAGCCTTATAAGGGTTGGCTGATTCTTGCGCCAGTTCCCTCACCCATAACTCTATCAACTTGTCTGCCTTGTCAGCGAGGGTCATTGGCTAACGCTAGGACTCGTTCACTCAATCTTTTTGCTCTATTTGGGGTTTGATGCAAAGCCCATTTGCTATCCATCATTTCCAAGGACGCACCGCCATAAGCTCCTTCTTGAAAGTACGAATTAAATTTTTTAAAGCTAGATAACCCTTTTCTGCCAAGTTGAAAAGCCATATTAGTGACGATGTGGCAGCGTTCTTCGCTCCACGAATCAAATCCATCTCCGTAAATCGCTCGGCAGTCTTCGATAGCTGTTTGGACGTCTTTCTCAAAATGCGCTTTAACCGAGTCCATTGGGACTGTATCGCCTTCAACAAATCCATATTCTGCATCTCCCTCCACGATCTTATGCCCTATGCCACAAGTC
>VTLG01017121.1_pt1 | contig 11911 bp, 8 predicted proteins | sample 4694571 | NCBI WGS metagenome assembly VTLG01 (sample SAMN12604809, study PRJNA352737) | marine metagenome | biome: ENVO:00000447; feature: ENVO:00000209|ENVO:00000569|ENVO:01000036; material: ENVO:00002151; isolation source: viral sequences binned using virsorter ... | reverse complement strand
GAAGCTGCTCTAGAAGCTGACAACTATGCAGAAGCACAAGCTGTCTGGAAGACTGTACAGAATAATGTATATGCACTACCTGTAAAAACCAGAGAAGGTGTATACAGTCGAAAGGTAACTCTAAATAAAGCAGATGAGTTTTATACATGGGCAGAGAGTCTTGTAGGCGACAGCCGATTTGCTGGTGAAGCTGGTTGGATAAAATTCCAAAAAGTAGTATTAGGTATAGATGAAAACAATCCACATGGTTATGAAATAACAGGAGCTACTGGTAATAAGAATGCAAAGCATAATCGTATTATAGGTAAACATCCTAACTTTTTAATTGGACTACGTGAAAAGTGGGAGGCAGCTGACAGCTCTAATACAAAAGCAATCGAACATGTAAATGATCGTAGGCTACAAGCTGAAGCTAGACCATATATAGACAAGCTTGCTAACGGTTCATACTTTAATCCTGACAGAAGTCTTAAACAGGAGTTTTATTCTGACTGGCAGGCTACAAATGGTAATAAATATGCAAGAGAAGCATTCGCTGAACTAATCGGATATGATTCAGAAAATGTAGATGAAAATACATTTAATTCTACTCTTCTACAATCATACAGAAATGGTGATCTGATGGCTACATATATGACATGGGCTGTAGATTATAATGATGATCAGCAAGAGATAGGTTTCATCATGAGAGACTTACAGGGACTAGCACAGGCTAGAGGTACTGAAGTCAAAGGTCTTGATGAAAAACTACTACCATTCTTTGAAAAAAAGCTAGCTAAAGTATTAGGAGCTGACTCTCTAGAAGATGTTATGGATGAGTCAAGTACAGACAAAGCTAGAGAAATGCTTGGTGCTACATTAGCTGTATTTAGCGAGACAGCTGGTACAGGTAAAAGTATAGAAGAGCGTTACAACGATGCTGTTTCTGTAATTGATGTATTACTTGGTATAGATAGCAAGTCTGGAACACCAGTACCATTTGATGATAAAGGTTATCGAGGTCAAGGTGCATTTAAACAAAAGCGTACAAAAGATGGTAAAGTTTTATTTGTCAGAGATGCTGGTGTTGTATTTAATGGTATTACATCTATAGAAATTAACGACAGATTAACTGGTAGATTTGGTAATCAATTAAAAGGTGGAGAACGTCAAACATCTTTAATGAATTTAATTAATGAACAAGTAAAAGATGGTAACGTAAGTGCTGATGATTTTTATAACTTTGTAAATGGTAATCCACAAAACAATAGATTTTTAAATCATATTGAATCAGATCAGCTAGAAGATGTAAATGCTGTAAAACTAAAGAATGCTATTAAATCTAAACTTAATACTAAAGCTGGTCAGAAACAGACAGCTATACAATGGGGAGCTGATGAATGGTGTGACCATCATCTAGGTCCTACAGCTAACGATGTATATGGTAAAGACTTAAGTAAACAAGCTTTTGGAGTATGTATGCAAGCTTTGAAAAAAGAAGCAGACGTACAAGGTGTTGAGTTATATCAGTTATTACTAAATAAACAAATACGAGATAAATTTCTACAATGAACGAAGAAGAACAAACTTTAGAAGGTCTTGACTTTCTTGAACCAGAACAAGAAGAGCCTACCTCTAAAGATGCTAACCCTGTCTTCGCTGCTCCTTTTGGATACAAATTTGGTAATAGCTCCGTAGATCTGAACATCAAACAGAATCACGACACTATGCGTCAGGAATATGACGACTGGTGGAACTTGCCGAATGGTGATGAGAAAGCAGAGAGACAAGAAAAGTTTAGCCAAAAGTATTATGGTATGTCTACTCAAGAAGTAAGAGATAACCAACGTCAAGTGGCGGCTAACACAAGTTTATATGGATCATCTAACCCATTAAAAATATTAGATAATGTATTTCAAGGTTTATCAGCTCCCGGATTAGGAACTGCTGACTTTGTAATGGATGCAGCTGGGACTATCATACCCGGTATGGATAAGGTAGATGATGCGTGGGATAATGCTACAATGCTTGACAATCCTACACATCAAGCTATACGCCGTATATCATCACTTGTTATACCCGGTATTCTAGGTGGTAATATGGTACAAGGTGCATTAAATGCAAAGTTTGCTGGTGGTGCTTTACTTAGTAAACCGTGGTTTGCAAAACTACTAGCTACTGGTTCAGCTCATGGTGTCATGGATATGGGTATTACCTATCTAAATGACATATCCGAAGAGCAGACTATGACTGATGACCTGAGTCAGATGTTTCCTAAAACATTTGGACCCGGTGGTAGATTACCTTTATTAGATTTTTTCAGAATTAATACAAGTGACAGTCCACAGATGCGTAAATTTAAGAACGCATTAGAAGCCGCACCGTTTGCAGTGTTTGGTAGTGTTATAGGTGGTTACGCTGATCTAAGTAAAGGTCGTAAAAGTATGGATTGGTTTGAACCTTTAGATGAAGCATCTAGAATGTACAAACAAACAAACCTATCATTAGGTGCTGATAACGACAGAATAATCAGACTACAAGAAATAGATGAGATACTTTCTTTAGGTAATGAAAACCTAAGCAGAGAAGTACAAGATATGCTACTTGATGAAAAGATAGCTCTTGAAGATCTTATAGGTCGTAATGTAAATATGGATGATGTAGCACGTCAAGAAGATGCTTTTAGAGCAATCGAAGATGATGCTGCAATAGAAAGAAAAATTAACAATCCTGACCAACTAGAACTAGATATAAATGGATTAGATCCTGACCTTAACTCAGATGCACTTACTGATGCAGCAAAAGCTAAACAGAGTGTACCTCCCGGAAATGTAGCCAAGAACATGGCAGATACAACTGCTATTAAAAATGGTGATGACTTTTCGACTGGTGACCCTGCACCTCTTATTACAGACTCTATGATAAAGAAAGGACTTATGGTAGGTCCTACGTCACGTAGTACTGTGATGGGTGTAGCTGAAGAGGCTAGAGAAATAGGTAGATTTGATGCTGTTGTAGATGGTATTAGATTCTCAAGTAAAGAGATGAGTAGAGCTGCGTGGGGTATCTTTAATGATATCATCGGAGCTGAGACTATGGATGATTTATATGAAGTATTTACTGGTCCAAGAGACGTTAAGAATATACTTGGTGGATTGTTTAAAGTAGAGTACTTACCAGAAGATGAAGCCCGTGCTGTAGCATTCTCTATTAAATATTTGTTTGACAGATTTTTAGGCAGACCTATAGCTGAATCATCTGCTAGAGTTATGGATACACTAGGTAGAGAGGTTGATACGATTGCTGGTGCACTTGATGAAATGGCTCCGTCTATAGATAGAGACCGTGCTATGAATGTTATTATTCAGAAGCTTGAATTTCTATTAAATGAGTGGGCACTAAATAAATACATATCAGGTTGGCAGTTAAAAAACAAAGACTGGTTTGACCAGACACCTCCAGCTACTGTAAAAGAAGCTTTAGATATTTTAACAGAGGAGTTTCAGTCAGTAGAAAATGCTCTACATGCTAAAAATAAAAAGTTTACAGCAGAACTAAAGAGATTAAAGAAAACAAATCCAGAGGCTTTAAAACCTTTGCTTGATGCTTTCTCTCACACTAATGGTGATGTTGATACTTTAGCAAAGTTACACAAGTGGGCAGAGAGTCAGATGACACCTTTAGGTTTACTTAGAAGTCCTGACCCTAAGAACATGAACTTGTTTGCTAAGGTTGTATGGGCTGTGCGTTACAACAATATGTTGTCAGGTATATCTGCATTCAATGCTGGATTAACTAACGGTTTACAGCTACTAACTAAGACTTTAAACTTAGCATATGGACATGCGTTAACTATACCTTTCGCACCAAGAAGCGGTATCGAAGGTTTAAAACGTACACTCTATTATAATACTTCCTTATTTGAAACAAACAGACGTGCACTAACTGATGCGTTTCGTATGTTAAAGAAAGTAAACAATGATCCTAAAGCTTTACTAAGTGCAGCTCGTAAGGACTTTGTATTTAGAACTGATAAAGAATGGAATATACTCGAAGATTACATCAAGGTAGCAGAAAAAGAAGGTAACTGGGGTAAGGCTTATCAGTTTAAAGTGATGTCTAATCTTAAACAGTTATCTGGTATGAAGGCTATGCGATATGGTATGACAGGTCTGGTATTTCCAGATGTATATACAGGATCTACAGTTGCTACTCAGATATCACGTATGAACGCATACACAGATGTACTAGCAGATCAAGCTTGGCCGAACATGAAGATGATGAAAAAAGCTGAACTTGAGAACTATAAGAGTTACTTTGATGAAGACGGATTAATTAAGAATCAGGTTGTTAAAGCATTAACAGGTGATATTGCATTAAATACAGATGATGGTTTATCCAAGTATCTAAACGATGCAACAACAGCATATCCTGTACTGAAAGAAGTTATGGCGTTTCCACGTACAGCTTCTAACTATATGAAAGTAGGTTTATCATATACACCTATATCAGCTATACCTAACATGAATAAGTATGCAAAGACTATTTATGCTAGAACCAACTCTGAAATAGCATTAGCTCTTAAAGAGCATGGTATTGATATGGCTACAACACGTAATGCTCATGTTCTATTTGAAGATCTAAGAGCTGAGTATCTTGGCAGACAGGCGACAGCTAATACTCTTGTAGGTACATTATTTGCTTATGCTGCTAGTGGTAACATACGTGGTAATCTTCATTACAATGCAAAGATCAGAAGAGATCAGATGAGTCAAGGATTAGATCCTAAAACTATCTGGATTCCCGTTCTAAAGAAGTGGGTAAGTTATAAAGGATGGATAGGTCTAGAACATGTACTTGCACCTTTAGCTGACTTAGCTTCATACATGAAAGATGCTGATGAGCACATTATAGAAAACTGGCAATCAAAGATCGCATGGACTGTCGGTGCTACATTTTTAAATGATACACCATTATATGGTCTAGAAAGAATATTTGATATACTTAATGGTAATCCACGTGCGGCTGCTAGGTTCATAGCCGGTGCTGCTAACTCTATGGTCCCTCTTAGTGGTGGATTGAATGTTATTGCTAACGCTATACACCAAGCACAAAGAGATATTGAAACTGATATTCCAGAGTTCTTTAAGAATAGATTACCAATCTTAAAAGGTACAGTGCCTGCTGAGATTAATCCTATAGATGGTCTAGAAGTTAAAGATGCTGCTAATCCAGTACTTGGAGCTGTTAACGCATTTAGTCCTATAAAGTTTAGTGATGAAGTAAAACCTTATATGCAGTTTTTACATGACATCAGGTATACTGGTTTAGGAGCTTTTGCAAAAGACAGTACAGGATCTTACGAATGGACACCAGCAGATAGACAGATTGTCTTTAAATACCTAGGTCAAATGGGTATTGAGAAAGAGATCATGAGAATCGCAAAGCGAGCAGATAATCAAAAAGTCATTAAAGATCTAATGGCTCTCAGAGCTAGAGGCGGTCCGGGTGAAGATACTATTAAGTTAAGAGCCCGACTCACACCTTTACACAGAGAGATAGATATGATGATTAATAGATATATCAAGATAGCTGAAATGAAATATCTTAAAGATAGACCACTCATCCAACAGGCTATTATTAACGCCCAATTAGCTAAGGAAAGAATGAAACAAGGCAACATCGAAGGTGCAGAACAACTGCAAAAGAGAGATGCCGAACTCAAACAATTAATCAAACACGGCGGTAACTAAATATGAGTGCTGTTACACAAAACAACTACACACAACTGAACAACAGTACAGTTCAGTACAATTTTACATTCCCATATCTTAAGGCGTCGGACATAAAAGTAAGTCTCGATGCGGTTGATACAACGGCTTTTACATTAGCTAATGCAACCACAATACAATTAAATAGCGTTCCCGCAGTTGGAACTAAAATCAAAATATTCAGAGAAACAGGTGTTGACAATCTAACAGCTACTTTTTATGCAGGCTCCGCAATTAAGTCTGAAGATCTAAACGATAACTTTACTCAGAACTTATATGTAACACAGGAAGTTAATGGTCGTTATCTTAGTACTTTAGGTGGTACTATGACCGGTAACTTTAATTTAGGTGAAGATGCTGATATAGTATTTGAAGGTGCTACTGATAATGCTAACGAAACAACTATAACAGTAACTGATCCTACAGCAGATCGAACAATTACATTTCCTGATACAACAGGTACGGTAGTAACAACCGGAGATACTGGAACCGTCACGGGCACTATGCTTGCTGACGGAACAGTTACCTCTACAGATATTGCAGACGGAACTATAGTAAATGCTGACATCAATGCGTCAGCAGCTATAGCCGGTACAAAGGTAAGTCCTGACTTTGGTAGTCAGAACATATCTACAACTGGTACTATCAATAACCTAACTACAACTGAATTAGCAATCTTAGATGATGCAACTGTAACCACATCAGAGCTAAACATACTTGATGGTGTGACTGCTACAACAGCAGAAATAAACTTACTAGATGGTGTTACAGCTACTACAGCAGAAATCAACAAACTTGATGGAGTCACAGCAGATACAACTGAGTTAAACATACTCGATGGTGTAACTGCATCCACTGCTGAAATAAATAAATTAGATGGTGTCACAGCTGACACTACAGAATTAAATTTGCTAGACGGTGTAACAGCATCTACAGCAGAAATTAATTTTGTTGATGGAGTAAGTAGTTCTATACAACCACAGCTAGACGGAAAGCAACCACTTGACTCTGAGCTTACAGAGCTTGGTACAATGGGTAGTGGTACTGCGAGTGCCTTAGCTGACTTAACACAAGCTGAAGTAGAAGCATTAGATGGTCTAACTGCATCTACAACTGAGCTTAACTTACTAGATGGTAAGAGCATAGTTACAACGATTGGTGGTAGTGCAACTGATGTACAGATACCATCAGCTCAAGCTGTCAATGAGCGTATTGTAGAAGTCGTAACAGAGGTAGGTGGTTTCGTACCCATACCTAACGAAAACAACTTTCCAGACGCTAACCCTGACATCAATGATGGAGCTGGTACGATTGTTAGTATCAAAGCTTTGGCAGCTAACCTTACTGCTAACGGCAGTGGTGTAGCTACTGTAGCAAACGGTAACGTCAGCAGCAATGCTACAATTACTATCAATGGTTTACAAGCTGGTGCTACAATCGGTGCTGGTAAAGGTATATTAGTAGAAACAACATCTACATTACACACCTACGCATTTCACAGAACTGTTATAGATACAACAGGTGTAACTAATGCACAAACACTTGTTAATGACTTTAACGACAGATATCAGATTAGTGCTAATGCACCTAGTACACATCCTGACGGTTCAGCCCTAGGAGACGGAGACCTATGGTTTGATACATCTACAAATATAATGAAGGTGTATGACTTAGGTAACACACAGTATGATGCTGTAACCTCAGTTGGAGACTTTAAATTATTAACAGTTGTACCTGACGGAGCTACATCAGGCACACCTACATTTAATGGTAGTATTGTATCATACGATTTAAGAGATGACAATGTAGCCGCTAACGTAACAAGCGTTGGACAGCTTATAGTCAGTCTTAATGGTGTTATACAGAAACCAAACAGTGGCTCATATAATGCAAGTAACGAAGGATTTTATCTAGAAGGTAATAACGGAATCAAATTCTGTACAGCTCCAGTAGCCGGATCTAGTTTATTTGTAACTTTGATTGGTGCAGCTACAGCGATAGGTACACCGAGTGATAACACAGTAGGAGAAGCTAAATTAACATCTGATGCTGTAAGTGAATCTAAGTTAAAGGTAAGTAATAGTCCAGTTAATGGATACTTTTTACAAGCTCAGTCTGGTAATACAGGTGGTTTAACTTGGGCTGTTGTAGATTTAACAGCATTAAGTGCATCTAATCTAACATCTGGTACTGTACCTGATGCACGATTCCCTGCAACACTACCAGCAGTTAGTGCAGCTAACTTAACAAATATACCAGCTGCAAATATAACTGGTACACTCCCTGCTATAGATGGGTCGAATCTAACAGGTTTACAAGCTGGTGCAACTGGAGGTAACTCTGGAGCCAACGCAGTATTCTGGGAAAACCAGCAAACTGTTACACACAGTTACTCAATAACTGCAAATAGAAATGCCGGATCATTTGGTCCTATTACTATTAACAGTGGAGTTACAGTAACAGTACCTAGCACATCTAATTGGACAATAGTATAATGTCAGTAACAATAAATGGAAACGGAACAATATCCGGATACACCCCAACTACAATAAGTGGAACTCTTGCTACATCAAGCATGCCAGTCGGATCAATTATTCAAGTAAAAAACGCTATTAAAACTGATACCGGAAGTGCTGGTGAATCATCAAACTATGTTGATATTTCTGGTTTAAGTGTTGCTATTACACCTACATCATCAAGTAACAAAATTTTAATATCTTGCAATATAACTGCTGGACATTCTGCTACAAGTAATGTTTGTGGATTTAGATTAATGAGAGATTCAACTGCTATTGCTGTAGGTGATGCTGTTGGTAATAGAAGGCAATGGACGTTTGGAGAGATGACAATGCGTTCTAATACTAATAATACGACTCACAGCGTCGGTGGTACATTCTTAGATTCTCCCGGTGTAGATACAGCAGTTACTTATAAACTTCAACTTTATAATAGATATAACACAATTTATATAAATAGAAGTGGTGAAGATAGTAACAGTGATAATCATGGTAGAGGTGTTTCTGCTATAACAGTTATGGAGGTAGTAGCATGAGTATAAAATTAAACGCACAGTCTGGAGGGTCGGTTGCACTTGACGCTCCGACTCAAACAACAAGTAGTGCAGACAATGTATATAAGTTACCTGTAGCTGACGGTAGTGCAGGGCAAGTATTACAAACAGATGGTTCTGGTAACTTAAGTTGGGTTACTTTACCTAGTGCTGGTTTAACTATGCACGATAATTGGTATATTGATTCCTCATTATCCCCTGCTGGCGGTACAAATTTTATAACTGCAAACTGGGCTAGAAACACTAATACAGAATGCGGAAAAATTGGTTCAGCTATGACAGAAAGTAGTGGAGTATTTACTTTTCCTTCAACTGGTGTTTATAAAATTGATTTTAATGGTGGATATTATGTAAGTTCGTCGGGGGGTTTTAGTTATGTTGGTTTTGCTATACATACAACTTTAGATAATGCGAATTACTCAAAACGAATAGAATCTTATCAAGGTGTTCCCGCTAGAGCTAATAACTATGTTATGTGTCCTGTTAGTTATGTTTTTGATGTGACAAGTACGACAAACAATAAGATTAAATTATCAACGATTTCAGATGGAAGTGGTGGAACTATAATTGATGTTGGCGGTAGATATGGACAAGTTTTCTTTACAAGATTAGGAGATACATAATGAGCACAATAAAAACAAATCAGCTTGCACACACAGCTAACGGTGCAAGCGTATATACACTACCTACAACAGATGGTAGTGCTGGTCAGGTATTAAAAACTGACGGTTCTGGTAATCTTAGTTGGACTACTATTTCTTCAACACCTATTACAGTTGTTAACACTTGGAGAATAAATACAACAGAAATACATGAAAATGTAAATGGTGTTATAACTGCTAACTGGGAAGAAAATGATACATCTGGTTATGGAAAAATTGGTAGCTCACTAACAAATAGCTCTGGTGTATTTTCATTTCCAACTACAGGAATGTATTACATTCTTTCTCATTGGCGATTTCTTATAGGAACAGCATCTGATGGTGCAGCTAATGTAAGTATGGAAGTAACAACTGATGGCACTAACTATACGGATGGAAATATAATGACTGTTGGTGATGGAGGTGGAAGTTTTACACAACACGCAAGCGGAGATTTTTTCTTTGATGTTACAAACACTTCAACTCACAAATTTAGATGGAGGACTCATTCAATGGGTGGTAACTCAAGATTGTTAGGTAGTTCTAGTGAAAACTCTAGTTACTTTACAGCAATTCGTTTAGGAGATACATAATGGCATTAACAAAAGTAACCTCAGCTAGTGTAAAGGATGGCGAATTAGTAAACGCTGATTTACACTCAGCTGCTAATATAGTCGGCACAAAACTAGCTGACGACACAATAGCTGAAGTTAAACTAGATGTAAGTAATACACCTACAGCTGGACATTTTCTTCAGTACAAAGACAATAGTGACCAGTTAACTTGGGCACAAGCGTCCTCTCCAGAAGTGTATGGATTTAATACATCAGGAGCTAATTTAATAGTCACTACCACAAACGGTGGTGCAGATAACATATCAGGTGCTACTTATGCAGCATTTGAGGATGTTATTTTTGCAGCTACAGGATTTACCTTTAGCTTAAACACAGACGGAAAACTAATCGCAACAATTTAAAATGGCAACATTAGATTTAGGAAAAATCAAACAGGTCTGGCGAGGTACTTACAACAACGGAACTGCATATACAGTTGACGATCTTGTAGCCTATACAGACACAGTAGGAGGTTTACAAAATACCTCTACATATATATGCGTAGCTAACACTACAGGTAACGCACCAGCTAGTGCTGGAACAGTACATGGTTCTTGGAACTTATTAGCTCAAGGTGTACCAGATAGACTACCTAACCAATCAGGTGAAGGAGGTAAATTTTTAAAAACTGATGGAAATGCAGTTTCATTTGCTGCTGTTGAACAAGACTATACAGCCTTTGCTATATTTCAATATTCTCATAACTCGTCCTTTAGATCTTATTCAAGCGAAATAAGTTTTAGTGGTAACCCTAATAATGTACAACTACAATTTAATATGGTGTATGACGCTGGCAGTATTCTAGCTTCATCTGGTAGTAATAAATTCCAAGTAAGTCAAGCAGGGTTTTATATAGCAAAAACACATTGGACATCTCATGGACCAGCACATTTTAGATGGCCTTATTTATACAACAGAACAGATAGTAAAGCAGTAGGAGCACCACCTACAGGTACTTCTATGAACTCATTAACTACTACCCAACATGGCTTAGTTTGTTATCAGACAGGACAAGGTGGAGGATCTTGTTTTGGAGAGCCTTACTACTTAGAAACTAGTAAAGAATATGATTGGAGATATCAGAGTGATGGAGGAGAAAACTCTTTTAGTACTGGCACATCATATCTGAGTGGAAGTTATAGTGGACATGGTAGCGTTACACAACAAAACGTTGTATTTAGAGCAGAACTAACAAGGGTAGGTACTTAATTATGGCACACGCACAAGACACAAAATACCAAGAGTTTTACGACATTGATAGTACAACGCATTCTAAGGGTGCAGTTTTAAGTAGAGGTCTATTACATCTTGGTATTGATTATCAACAAGCCGACTTGTTTAATTACACAACGATGAAAGCATCGTGGACAAACAGTACAGCTTGCCCTACGGAAGCTGATATAATCACAGCTTTTAAAGCAAGGTTAGTTGTAGAAGCTTCTTTGGAATATCAAAGTAAGAGAGCTAATGAGTATCCACAATTTGGTGAACAATTAGACAAGCTCTATAAAGACATTGTTGCTGGAACAGTAACTACATCAGGAGCATTTGCTACAGCAATTAAAGCTGTTAAAGACAAATATCCTAAGAGCTAGTGGAAATACCCACTATAATATTACCTGATATAGTTGATATAGAGACGGTAGAAATACCGTTACCTACAGCTGACGTACCATACTATAAACCTATGGTAGTTCCTCCAAGTGATCTACGAGATCATGAAGAGGAACCAGTCAAGACTGTAGAAGAAACACCCGAACCACCTACCTTAAAAATACCGTTTATTAAACAGCCAGTACCTCAACCTTCTGCGGAAGTTGTAGTTGCTGCTGTTAC